>ENA-OOZI01000050-OOZI01000050.1-human-gut-metagenome-genome-assembly--contig:-NODE-50-length-38756-cov-2.879771_pt1 | contig 38756 bp, 36 predicted proteins | sample MGYA00241189_ERZ501401 | MGnify/ENA primary metagenome ERZ501401 (study PRJEB25962, sample SAMEA2042655) | human gut metagenome | biome: human gut; feature: human-associated habitat; material: faeces...
TTTTTTGGTCGTGTGAATTACGGTTATGATGACCGTTATTTGTTTGAGTTCAATATTCGCCACGATGGTTCATCACGTATGCCTAAAGCCAATCGTTACGCTACATTTCCTTCCGTATCAGGAGGATGGGTATTTTCGAATGAAGAATTAATGAAAGACTATAAAAACTTCTCCCTTGGAAAGTTGCGTTTATCATGGGGTAAGTTGGGTAACCAGGAAATCGGTAATTATGCTTATGCGGCTACTTTGGGCGCAAGCGGAAATTATTTCTTTGACCAAGGTGGGGACAAACAGGCTGGTATGGTACAGACTTCTGTTCCAAATGAAGACATCAAATGGGAAACGACCCGCTCCATCAATGTGGCCCTTGATCTTGGATTCTTTAATAATAGGATACAGACTACTTTTGAATGGTTTGATAAGAAAACTTCTGATATCTTGATGCAATTAGCTATGCCAGGCATATTCTTAGGTTCTCTTAATGCTCCTTATCAGAATGTGGGTGCTGTCCGCAATCGTGGTTGGGAATGGAATGTGAATTACTCGGATAGTAAAGGCGATTGGGTTTGGAATGTAGGTTTCAACTTGTCACACGTGAAGAACGAAATTCTGGAAATGGGCGGTTTGGAAGAAACAATAAGTGGGCAAACAATCAATCGTATTGGCAATCCTATTGGCGCTTATTTTGGATATAAAGCGATTGGTATGTACCGTACAGAAGCTGATTTACAGCGTACTAATTCAAAAGGGGAAGTCATTAAACAAAATGGTGTGGCTCCTAAATTGGGCGATATTATGTATGCTGATTTGAATGATGATGGTAATATTACTGCTGATGATCGTGATATTATTGGCAATCCTTTTCCTAAATATTCTTATAGCTTCAATTTAGGAGCTTCTTGGAAGAATTTTGACTTGTCTACTTTTTGGCAAGGAGTGGGAGGTATTTACCGTTACAGTTGGGAAACTTCTACCGATATTCGCGGTAACTTAACCGAACGTTGGTTGGATCGTTATTCTGCCGGCAACGTAAATGCTTCTATGCCGGCATTGGGTAATACTATGAATGATTCTTATTCTTCATTCTGGTTAGAAAATTCCAGTTACTTACGTTTGAAGAACTTGGAATTCGGCTATACATTCCGTCAGCCTGGACTTGCTAAGATGGGTGTTTCCAGTGTCCGTGTTTATTTTGCCGGAAGCAACCTTTTGACATTTACGTCTTTGAAAAACTGGGATCCGGAAAAAACATCGGGTGATGCTAGAAATGACGTACATCCCAATATGCGCACTTATTCATTTGGGCTAAATATTCAATTCTAACTTATAAGGAGGATATACATTATGGTAAAAAGTACAAAAAATATATGCAGAGTTTTATTTTTTTCTGGAGTGTTATTGGTTACCAGTGCATGTTCAGATAGTTTTTTGCAGACGGATTCTCCGAATCAGCCTTCTCAAACCACTTATTGGCAGACCGAATCGGATGCATTGATGGCTTTGACAGCTTGCTATGATGCCATGCAGAGCCAGAATTTATATGATGACAATATTGATGGCTGGAAGTTTGGATTTCTAGGACGTGAAACCAGTACGGATAATGGAGACCACACATGGGGTGATTGGATGCTGGGAAGTTCTATCTCGAAATGTGCTTCTTCCACTACCGATGAATGCTTTTCTATGTACTGGAATGCTAATTATGAAGTGATTAAGCGTTGTAATATGTTGGTAGAGAATGTGGAACGTATTCCGATGGAGGCTGAAAAGATAGATGCATACAAGGCGGAAGCAATAGCATTACGAGCTTTGATGTATTGCAATCTGACCTCCGTATTCCGTGATGTCCCTTATCTGACGAAACCTTTAACTTTGGCTGAAGCACAGGCTCCCAAGGCGGAACGTAGCCAGATTATTTCGTCCTTGCTGGAAGATTTGAAGACTTGGATTCCTAAAATACCAGTTATAGGGAAAGCGCAAAAAGGACGTATGTCCCAAGAAGCAGGTTATGCCATTATGGGACGAATTGCTCTTTTTAATCAACGTTGGGACGAGGCAATAACGGCTTATAAAAATGTAGTAGGAAAAGTGCAGCTTTTTAAGTCGGGTGACGGAACTGATTATGCTGCCAATTATGCTGATTTGTTTAAAGAGCAAAATGAAACGGCAGCAGAAGTATTGTTGAGTGTCCATTTTAAAGGTCCGGGATTAGGTGAAGGAAGTTGCTTTGGGGTTTGTTGGTCTGCTCCAATGAATGCTATTGAAGGTTCTATGAACTTGTGTGATGATTTTTATTGTATAGATGGGTTGCCCATCGATAAGTCACCTTTATTTAAAGGAAGTCTTGTTCAAGGAGCCCATACGAAGGCTAATCCGGATATGGGACGTTATGAGAATCGTGATCCTCGTATGAAAGGTACATTGATGTTACCTGGTATGGAATGGAACGGAAAACTGTTTACTAATAATTTGCCGGCAAGTTCTACCTGTTGTATTCGTAAATGGTACACTCCAGAAGATACAGTTAATGAATATGACGGTAGTCTTGACTTCTATGTTATCCGTTATGCAGAGGTACTTTTGTCACTTGCTGAAGCTATGATTGAGAAAGGTGGTTATCCACAAGCCGAAATAACAGGATATATTAATGAAGTTCGTGCTCGTGTTGGTATGCCAGCGGTAGAAGTAGTGGAAGGAACTAATTTGAATAAAGAAGAATTGCGCGCCATTGTACGTCACGAACGCCGTGTGGAATTGGCTTTTGAAGATTTGCGTTTTGCAGATCTTTACCGTTGGGGAGAATTTGAAAATGCTCAAAAGCGTATGCAGAAAGACCAGTCATTCTATGGCTTTGGAGTAGTTTCGCGGGGTAATCTTCGTGGTGCGCAAGATTTGGTTTGGCCTATTCCGCAAGGTGAGATTGATACGAATCCGATGTTGGAACAACATAGTGAATGGAAATAAGAATGATTGAATTATCTATTGTAATATAACTGTGATGAGGTAAGAGATTGTTAAAAGGTATTTTCTTGAAATAAAGGACAAGTATGTGGTGATAAGGCTGCAACTTGTCCTTTATCGTTTGTTTCCTATTATATATGTTCTATTTCATAACGTAGCATATTTTGTTAAATTACAATGTGATGTTATTTATCTTTTCGTCTCTTTGTTTTATCTTTGTCGTTGAATATTATAAGTAATTAAGTATATGAAGAAAAAGAATGTTTTTAAATGGTGGGGAGTTGTTTTGTTATTATGTATGTGTTCTGTTCATGCTGAGGCGCAGGATTTGAAATCTATATTGACAGGAGTGGCAAAGGCGGCAATTGGTAACAAGGCTACTACGGCTCATTCTATTGTGGGGACTTGGTCTTATCAGACTCCTGAATGTCAGTTCGAGAGTGATCAGTTACTGGCAAAGGCTGGTGGAGAGGTAGCGGCCAAAGAAGTGGAAGAAAAATTACAGACTATATATGATAAGATTGGTTTGACTAGTATTAAGTATATTTTCAAGGAGGATGGTACTTATTCATATATATTGAAAAGACGTACGGTAAGCGGCACTTATGTTTTTGATGAGGAAGCTAAGACGATTATTATGAAAAGTAAGTTGGGCATACAGACGGTAGCTTATGTGACAGTGACAGGCAATAGTATGAGTCTTGTGTTTAATGCCGATAAGTTGATGTCTATTCTAAAGGTGATTACTGGAGCGGCTTCCAAAGTAAATTCTACAGCTGCCACTCTTAACAGTGTAGCTGAAGCTTATGACGGGCTGATGTTAGGATTTGAATTGAAAAAGTAGATGCTTTTTGTAAAATATGGGATACAAGTCTTTTATAAAAGTTGAAAAATTGTGATTGGAAATAATGTTTAAGGATAAAACCGTTTTAACCTTATTATTATGGTTAAAACGGTTTTTTTATTAACATGTATTGTTTTTGTATATACTGGTCATGAATGTAATATATTGCATATATGTGAGAACGGTTTATTCTTGCTCTTTCAGTGCTGCGAAAATCAAACCTTCCAGTTCTTCCGCCAGTTCGGGGTTATCCTGAATCACTTGTTTGGAAGCGTCACGTCCTTGTCCCAGTTTGGTTTCGTTGTAGCTGTACCATGAACCGCTTTTCTTGATGATGCCTAAATCAGCACCCAAATCAATGATTTCACCAGATCTTGAGATACCTTCACCAAACATGATATCGAATTCGGCTTTACGGAAAGGAGGTGCCACTTTGTTTTTCACTACTTTTACTTTAGTCTGGTTGCCGATTACTTCTTCACCATCTTTCAGTTGAGTGGAGCGACGGATATCCAAACGTACGGAAGCATAGAATTTCAGAGCATTACCACCGGTAGTTGTTTCTGGATTACCAAACATGACACCGATTTTTTCACGCAACTGGTTGATAAAAATACAAGTTGTATTGGTTTTGCTGATGGCTGACGTAAGCTTACGCAAAGCCTGAGACATCAAACGCGCTTGTAAACCTACTTTGTTATCACCCATATCTCCTTCAATCTCAGCTTTTGGAGTCAATGCCGCGACAGAGTCGATAACAATGATATCAATAGCGGATGATCGTATTAGCTGCTCAGCAATTTCAAGTGCCTGCTCACCGTTATCGGGTTGTGATATCCATAAGTTATCTACATCCACTCCCAGTTTGGCCGCATAGAAACGGTCGAAAGCATGTTCGGCATCAATGAAAGCTGCAATGCCGCCTGCCTTCTGAGCTTCAGCAATGGCATGGATAGCCAATGTAGTCTTACCGGATGATTCGGGACCATAAATTTCTATGATTCTACCTTTGGGATAGCCGCCTACCCCTAATGCGGCGTTCAAGGCGATAGACCCGGTAGGAATCACTTCCACTTCCTGTACGTTGTCATCACCCATTTTCATGATAGAGCCTTTACCAAAAGTTTTCTCTATCTTATCCATTGCAGCTTGCAGTGCTTTCAGTTTTTCACTATTTCCGGCACCTGGAGCTGCTGAGAATGGAATTTCTTCGTTATCTTTTTTTGCCATAAATCTGTTGGTTTATAAAATTTGTTGTGCGTGTTCTTTTGTTTTCACCTCTTTGGGAGAGATGATACGTTCAATCACGCCTTCTTCGTTGATGATGAAAGTCGTACGGAATATACCCATATATTTACGTCCGTACATACTTTTTTCTCCCCATACTCCGAATTGTTCTACCAACTTCTTGTCGGTATCGGCAATAAGAGTAAAGGGCAGCTCGTTCTTTTCAATGAATTTCTGATGCGATTTGGCATCATTCACACTGACACCGATTACTTCATAACCATGGGCGCGCAGTTCCGCATAATTATCACGCAAGTTACATGCCTGGGCAGTACAACCCGATGTCATATCTTTAGGATAAAAATAGAGTACTATCTTTTTTCTTTTGTAATCACTTAAACGAATTTCTTCTCCTTTTTCGTTCAAGCCTAATATTTCTGGGACTTTATCTCCTATGTTCATTTTTTTAGTGGTTAATGATTTATGGTTATTGTGGCCGCAGGTATGAATTACTTACCATGGGCCGTTAATCACTTTTTAAAGTTCTAAATCACCATCAAATACTTCATGCCAAGGCAGCCCTTGTTTGTTCAGTTGTTCCATAAATGGATCGGGATCAAACTCTTCTACATTCCATACTCCTGGACGTTTCCACAATCCTTGCAGGAACATCATGGCTCCAATCATGGCAGGAACTCCTGTTGTATAGCTCACTCCCTGCATTCCAGTTTCTTTGTAAGCTTCTTGATGGCTACAGTTGTTGTAAACATAGTAAGTACGTTCTTTGCCATCCTTTACGCCTCGGATGCGGCATCCGATAGAAGTTTCGCCTTCATAATTTTCTCCTAGATCCTGTGGATTGGGGAGTACGGCTTTTAGGAATTGTAACGGAACAATTTTCACTCCGTTATAATCTATTTCGTCAATACGGGCCATACCGATATTCTGGATGACACGCAGATGAGTCAGATATTCCTGACCGAAAGTCATCCAAAAGCGAGCACGTTTGATAGTCGGGAAATTCTTAACTAATGATTCCAGCTCTTCATGATACAGCAAGTAGGAATCACGAGGACCGATATTGGGATAAGTCAGATCCTTGTGGTATTCCAATGGTTTGGTGGTCACCCATTTGCCTTCTTCATAATAACGTCCGTTCTGAGTAATTTCGCGGATATTGATTTCAGGATTAAAATTGGTAGCAAACGCTTTGTGATGGTTACCGGCATTACAGTCCACAATATCCAAGTAGTGCATCTCGTCAAAATGATGTTTTGCAGCGTAGGCTGTATAAATACCACTTACTCCCGGGTCGAACCCACAACCCAGTATAGCTGTCAGTCCTGCGTTTTCAAAACGTTTCTTATAAGCCCACTGCCAACTGTATTCGAAATGAGCTTCATCTTTCGGTTCATAGTTTGCTGTATCCAGATAATTCACTCCAGCCTTCAGGCAAGCTTCCATGATGGTCAGATCTTGATAAGGCAGAGCTACATTGATGACGATTTCGGGTTTGAAACTATTAAACAGGGCTACCAGTTCGTCTACATTGTCCGCATCTACCTGTGCAGTCTTAATAGCTGGATTGCCGATAGCTTTTACGATTGCATCACATTTTGATTTTGTACGGCTGGCGATCATGATGTCAGTGAATACATCCGGATTCTGAGCCACTTTGTGTGCTACGACAGTACCTACACCGCCTGCACCGATAATTAATACTTTACCCATTTGCTGTTTTTTATTCTTGTTAAAATAAAATGCCCGGCAAACATTACCGTTCACAGGGCAAAGATAACAAAATATTTTGGGTATTAGTTGATATGATCTAGTTTCTTATTGGTGAAATCTAATGTTTTTCTTTCGTAGGACCATGTTTCATGGCCACCCGTGACTATATGAATGCGTATGGGATTACCCAAAGCCAAACGACATTCGTCGGTTGTCATTCCTTTCCGTACCTTACCGCGGCTTATCATGTTCCAAACTTCTTCTGTGATATTCGGATACTTGGCTCGTAAGTTGCCTATGCCGAATAGATCCGTAAAATAATTGTCTGATTGTAAAATCACATCAACTACACTCGTATGGGTGAATGCAGCTTTTATCTTATAATTCTTTCCATCTATGTTTTCCAATTCTAAAAAGACGTAAGGAGAGTTGTTTTGTGAGATTATATTTTTGATGGTGAATTGTGTATATCGGGGAAGTCTCACCGGAGTGTCTGTTTCATCCAGACATTCCGTTTCCGCTTTCAGATAGACAGTTTTTTTTCCATATTTACTCATCAGATTCTTTGATTTTTTTGTATTTGCATCACTGAAGCTAAATGAATTTGGAAAATATTTATTTTTATTTTCCATAATAAAATCACTGTCTGCCATGCCACAATTAGTCTTTGATATAGCTACCGGCTGATAGTAGGTGTTTCCTCTCTTGTCTTGGAATACGATTTTTACAGGGTATGCGCGGCTGCCCACTCCGACAGCTGTTACTGTTACTTCTTCATTTATACCAATCGGGACCTCTTTATAGCCCGATATGCTGTTGGGATCATCTATATGTACTTTATTGGTACGCATATATAGGGTTTGTCCTTCCAGCAGTTCTTTGGCTATGTCCACATCACCCAGGTAGGCAAGGGTAGGGATACCAGCTTTGGGCTTTAGGCAATATTGTTCCAAAGTGGTGTTTTTAAGTTCGTGATAATATTGTTGCCCTTCACATTCAAAGTTAAAATGTACAAAACCCCGTTCGGTAATTTCCGAACCTAGATATTCAAAAATTTTATGTTTTAAATCTCCTGTATCCACCTCCTTATTAGTCTCCGTCGATTTAAAAGGAGGAATAATGATGTCTTTACGTTCCGGTATCACCATGAATTTCATGCCTGGTGTCCAGTCACACAGGTTGTAATGCTTGAAATGATCGTTTATAAACTGTTTTTCCAAAGACTCTACGGAAATACTTGTTTGTTGTGAAGTAGTCGTGACTATATATCCGTTTTGTGCATAAGTGCATAAGCTACAGCTTGTTGCCCCAATTAAAATGGTTAAAAACTTTTTCATCGCTTTAAGTGTTAGTATATATAAATTGATACAAAGGTATAAAATTTTTGTGTATAATTGCTATAGTGAAAAATAAAATGGTTAGTTTTGCACACTAAACTAACAGATTTAACAAAAAAATAATATGAAAAAACTAGTATTAGAAATGATGGCTATTTGTGCCGGAGCATTGATTGTATCTTGTGGTAGTGGAAAGAATATGTTGTCTGTTTCTTCTCTGGATGGGGAATGGAATATTACAGAGGTGGATGGACAAAAGATATCTACAGAGAGAATGCCTTTCATTGGTTTTGATGTAGCTCAGAAACGTATTTATGGAAATAGCGGATGTAACCGTATGATGGGAAGTTTTGAAGCCGACTCTCTGAAGCCAGGTACATTGAAGTTTGGACAGATAGGAAGTACCCGCATGATGTGCCCTGATATGAAGACTGAGCAGATGGTATTGGGTGCATTGGATAAAGTGACTTCTTTCCAGACGGTTTCTGACAAGCCTAGTGTGATAACTCTATGTAATCAAGATGGTCAGCCGTTGATGACTTTGGAAAAGAAGGCGGCTCCGGAAGTGTCACTGTCTGATCTTTCAGGAGAATGGGTTATTGAATTGGTGAATGGAAAGAAAATTGTAGGTACGGCTGAGGTAACTCCTTTTATCGGTTTTAATTTGGATGAAAGCCGCATTTACGGTAATATGGGCTGTAATACTATTAATGGTGCATTAACGCAGGAAGATGGAAAACCCAATTCTTTGAGATTTGACAATGTTGCTACTACCATGATGATGTGTCCTGATATGGAAACTGAAACTATTGTGCTGAATGCTTTGAATGAAACAAAAAGTTTCAGCATGAAAGATAATAAAGTATACTTATTAGGTGAAAATGGAAATGAATTGCTGGTGTTGAAGAAACGATAATCCATATACATTCAAATAGATATGGTCGGCCTATTTTCTCATAAACGAGAAAATAGGCCGATTGCATTTATGGCATTATGGTAGGATGCTGACAAGTATTCTGTTTGGTGGAATTCTGACATTCTTGCCTTATATAAATCCATCTAAAAGTATCATATAACAAATAAATCAGTCATTTTGTCAGCCTTTGTCACATTCTTATTTTTGGCATACCGTTTGTTTTATGAAGGACGTGCGGTTGGTGCACCAAAGAAAAAAAGAAATCCTTCGTGAACCATTCGCCAAGAAATCAGTTTAATTGAAAACAAATAAATAAAGATATATAATTATGGGAAAGATTATTGGTATTGACTTAGGAACCACAAACTCATGTGTTTCAGTATTTGAAGGTAATGAACCGGTAGTAATCGCAAACAGTGAAGGTAAACGTACTACTCCGTCTATCGTTGCATTTGTCGACGGTGGCGAACGTAAAGTAGGTGATCCTGCAAAACGTCAGGCAATCACTAACCCGCAACGTACTATTTTTTCTATCAAGCGTTTCATGGGTGAAACCTGGGATCAGGTACAGAAGGAAATAGCCCGTGTCCCTTATAAAGTAGTGAAAGGTGACAATAATACCCCACGTGTAGATATCGACGGACGTCTTTATACTCCGCAAGAAATTTCAGCTATGATTCTGCAGAAGATGAAGAAAACAGCTGAGGATTATCTGGGACAAGAAGTTACAGAAGCCGTTATCACCGTTCCGGCATACTTCTCGGACTCACAACGTCAGGCTACTAAAGAGGCTGGTCAGATTGCAGGTTTGGAGGTTAAACGTATTGTGAACGAACCGACAGCCGCTGCCTTGGCTTATGGGCTTGATAAGGCTCACAAAGATATGAAGATTGCTGTGTTCGACCTTGGTGGTGGTACATTTGATATCTCTATCCTTGAATTTGGTGGTGGTGTGTTCGAAGTACTTTCTACTAATGGTGATACTCATTTGGGTGGTGACGATTTCGACCAAGTGATCATTGATTGGTTGGTGCAGGAATTCAAGAATGACGAAGGTGCGGATTTGACAAAAGACCCGATGGCAATGCAGCGTTTGAAAGAGGCTGCAGAAAAGGCAAAAATTGAATTGTCTTCTTCTACTTCAACTGAAATCAACCTGCCATACATCATGCCCGTAGACGGTATGCCTAAGCACTTGGTTAAGACTTTGACCCGTGCTAAATTTGAAGCTTTAGCTCACAATTTGATTCAGGCTTGTCTTGAACCTTGTAAGAAAGCTATGAGCGATGCAGGTCTGAGCAACTCTGATATCGATGAAGTAATCCTTGTAGGTGGTTCTTCTCGTATTCCGGCTGTTCAGGAATTAGTAGAGAAATTCTTCGGCAAGACTCCTTCTAAGGGCGTGAATCCTGATGAAGTTGTTGCTGTAGGTGCTGCTGTTCAGGGTGCTGTTTTGACAGATGAAATCAAGGGCGTTGTATTGCTGGATGTTACTCCGTTGTCAATGGGTATCGAAACATTGGGTGGTGTAATGACTAAGTTGATTGATGCAAACACTACTATCCCGGCTCGTAAGAGTGAAACCTTCTCTACAGCTGCCGATAACCAGACTGAAGTGACTATCCATGTACTTCAGGGTGAACGTCCGATGGCTTCACAGAATAAATCAATCGGTCAGTTCAATTTGACTGGTATTGCTCCAGCTCGTCGTGGTGTTCCTCAGATTGAAGTAACGTTTGATATTGACGCTAACGGTATTTTGAAAGTATCTGCAAAGGATAAGGCTACCGGTAAGGAACAAGCTATCCGTATCGAAGCCTCCTCTGGTTTGAGTAAGGAAGAAATCGAAAAGATGAAAGCCGAAGCTGAAGCTAATGCAGAAGCAGACAAGAAGGAACGTGAAAAGATTGACAAATTGAATCAAGCTGATTCTATGATTTTCTCTACTGAAAATCAGTTGAAGGAATTAGGTGACAAGTTGTCGGCTGATAAGAAAGCCCCGATTGAAACTGCTCTTCAGAAACTGAAAGATGCTCATAAGGCACAGGATTTGGCTGCTATTGATACTGCCATGGCTGAACTGAATACAGCATTCCAGGCTGCCAGCGCTGAAATGTATGCTCAGAGTGGTGCACAAGGTGGCGCTCAGGCTGGTCCGGGTGCAGGTGCAGGACAACAGGCTAATCAAGGTTCTTCTTCTAATAACAAAGAAGATATTCAGGATGCAGATTTTGAGGAAGTCAAATGATTCCGATAAGTAAACAGATAACAAACAACAAGCAAAAGCGTGCAGCTCAATGAGTTGCACGCTTTTTGCGTTTATGGGGTTCATGGTTGCTATGTGTTTTCTATGGGCTTTTTTATCTCTTATTTGCGACATGTTTGCGACAAGACAAAAAAGTAGATAATGTGGTACTTAATCACATTTATACATACTAATACATACTTAAAAGTAGATAACATGCCAACAATCGGATTTGAAATCAAACGGAAGTGCAAGCTCTGCGGCAAAGTGTTTGTCGCAAAAACACTTGACAGTCACTATTGTTCCCCTAAATGTGGTAAAGTGGCTTGGAAACGCAAAAAGGATGCAAAGGATAGAAACGCGAAGTTAGAAGCCATTGCCCAACAAGTATCAGACATCAGAGAGTACATTTCTGTAAAGGAAGCCGTCGCTATGTTCGGGGTGGAACGTAGCACCCTGTATCGCCTGATTAAATTGGGACGTATTCCAACTATCAACATGGGTACAAGGCTCACACGTATCAAACGCTCTGAAATGGAACGGCTTTTTCTAAACAGACCAGAAAGTATCGCAGAGAAAGAAAAGCCTGTTCCTAAAACATACAGCTTAGAGCCGGAGGATTGCTATACTATTACTGAGATTTGTGAGAAGTACCATATTAATGACAGTTCAGTATGGGCGCACGTTAGAAAATACTCTATTCCCTCAAGACAAATAGGAAGCTATGTGTATGTGCCCAAGCAAGAAATTGATAATCTATATAAGTCAGAAGTAGAATGAAGAAAGCATTACCTAATACCAAAGTGACCGTCAAGCTCAGAAGGTCGAACTACAAAGAAGAGTGGTATTTGATTATAGAGTCGTACCCAGTTTACAAGCGAGGTTCAACTAGGGCAAGCCGTGTGGTAGAATCCATTAACCGGACTATATCTACACCCATTTGGGACAAGTCGTCCATTGCACGTATCCTGCCGGATGGAACATTCAACTATAAGCCTAAGCGTGATTTGAATGGGATTATCCAATGCCGTTCAACGATAGACCAAGAGGCTTGCATCTATGCCGACAATGTTCGTAAGTTACGCCAACACGAATACGATAGTGCCATCCTTTACACTGATAAGGAAAACGAAATCGCAGCACAGAATGAGCGGAGCGAACAGGATTTTATCAAGTATTTCAATCGTATTATAAGCACACGTCATCCCAATAGTTCCGATTCGATTATAGTCAACTGGAGGCGTGTAGGCGAACTGTTGAAAATGTATTCGCAAGGGCAACCAATTCCATTCAAGGTGATTTCCGTAAAACTGCTTGAAGATATAAAGATGTTCCTTCTCCGTGCTCCAATGGGAGGGAATAAGAAAGGTACTATCTCACAAAACACGGCATCGACTTATTTCTCTATACTCAAAGCCGGATTGAAACAGGCATTCATTGATGAATATCTCACTGTTGATATAAGTGCGAAAGTAAAGGGAATAACAAACATTGAAAAACCTCGTGTTGCGCTTACTATGAATGAAGTACAGATGTTGGTTGATACTCCTTGCAGGGATGATGTTTTGAAACGTGCGTTCTTGTTCTCTATTCTCACTGGATTGCGGCATAGTGATATTCAAACTTTGAAATGGAAACAAATTCAGCAAACAAGCAAGGGCACATGGCAAGCAGTCGTAATTCAGCAAAAGACAAAAAGGCCCGATTACAAGCCAGTCATTCAACAGGCACTTCAACTATGCGGCATACGTCCAGACGATGATGAAGCACTTGTTTTTGAAGGATTGACTGATGCCTCTTGGATTTCTCGCCCGTTGAAAGTCTGGATAGAAGCATCCGGTATCAAGAAGCACATCACCTTCCATTGTGGCCGCCATAGCTACGCTTCGCTGTTGCTGGAAAATGGCGTTGACATATACACCATCAAGTCTTTGATGGGACATACTAACGTCAAAACCACGCAGATTTATACGCACATCGTAAACGAACAAAAAGAGAAAGCCGCCAATACACTGCATATAGACAATTTGGATTTATAGGTTGTGGTGGTTGTATCCACCATTGAGCACCAATGACTTATGTAATACCAATCATATATTTACCACCGTTTACTCCTCATGAAGCATCGGCTTTTTGAGGGGTATTTTGTAGATTAAGGCTTTCGATAAGGAATGTGTTAGTCCCAATAGTGGTTTATTCCCCTTTTATTATGTCTTCCAATAAATTCTCGTATTAATGAAACTTAAATCTGTCAGTGGTAAATGAGCGGTTGATTGGTGGCGGTCAAGCACCTATTTAGCACCTATAAGCATCCCTATACTTTTGCGGCATAAATTTTAATACGAAGAAAAAATGGCTTATAAAGTAAATTCATTGGAGGAAATGCCGAATGCGTTGTCCTACCTGATTGAGTCCGTAGAAGTACTGCAATCCAAAGTAAATGCCTTGCAACATAAGCAGGCAAGTAACTCACCTAAGTGGATGGATATAGACGAGCTTTGCGCTTATCTTCCATCACATCCAGCCAAGCAGACTGTTTATGGATGGGTATCAACCAAACAGATTCCCGTACATAAAATAAATAAGGCATTAGCTTTCTTGCAATCGGAAATTGATGATTGGTTGAAGAATAAATCGCATAAGACACAGGATGACTTAATGGAAGAAGCCAGACGATTTGTCGAATCTAAAAAGATTATCAGATGATGGAAACGATAGACTATTGCTTTTCGTTCTTTCGCAAGCCTATTCAAAACATCGAACCGATAAGGGCGGTAGGCATTGTGGATGTGTATCGTTATATCATCGGGCATTATGCCCAACCACAAACCGAAGCCCTGCGTTTGATGCTATCTTCTTCCGAAGCCAAAAGATACAAAGCCACTCATTTTGACTATTGTACTTTTTCGGGATTATTCCGAAAACGGAATGAAAAGGAACTGATTATGCACTCCGGATTGATGTGTTTGGATTTCGATCATGTGGATAACATAGGGGAGTTAAAGAAACAACTACTCAACCATGAGTATTTTGATACGGAACTGTTATTTGTCAGTCCATCCGGTAATGGATTGAAGTGGATAATACCTGTTGACTTGAAAGGCTGGGAACATTCCCGGTACTTTAAGGCTGTTGCCAACTGCATCAAAGCAACAGGTTTGCCATTAGTGGACATGTCTGGCAGTGATGTGGCTCGTTCATGCTTCTTATCCTACGACCCACAAGCATATATTAACCATAAATACAAAGATGATGTCGAAGAAAATATTTTCCGCCCAAGATTGGGAGAATGTCCCTTCTGAAATACAACAGGCACATACACCAAGTATTGCCCTTATATATAATAAGGTGGAGGATGATGTGGAAAGTGTTGTTCGGGAGATAGAACGGCGTGCTATTGATATAGCTCCTCATTATAAAGATTGGGTGGAGTTGGGCTTTGCGCTTGTGGATGGATTGGGAGAGAACGGACGGGAGTATTATCACCGCATCAGCAGGTTTTACCCTACCTATCAAAGGGAAAAAACGGATAAACAATATACGCATTGTCTGCACTCCAAAGGGCAAGGCATTACTATCCGTTCTTTCTTCCATTTGGCAAATCAAGTCGGAATCTCATTGGCTTCGTTCAGTAAAGAGCATTTATCCATTTTACCAAATATCCAAAATGGTAAAACGGGTAAATGGATAAAATCAGAAGAAGAACTTCCTACATTTCCTGAATGTGTGTTTGAGCATCTTCCTCCTTTTCTAAATGAAGTTGTCGATAATTCCATTTCGGTAGATGACCGTGATACGATATTAATCGGGGCTATTGTGTGTTTGTCGGTATGCTTTCATAATGTTTGTGGCGTGTACGATGAACGCATTGTTTATCCCAACCTCTATCTGTTTGTTGTAGCGATGCCGGTATGGGAAAAGGAGCATTGACTCTATGCCGTGAATTGGTAGCCCCCATCAACCGCCATTTGCATGAACTTTCCAAACGATTGGAACAGGAATATAAAGAAGCAATGAACACTTACATCAAAGGAAAGAAAGATGGTGGAATGGCTATGCCGACCGAACCGCCCATGCGAATGCTTGTTGTTCCTGCCAACAGTAGCGCAAGTTCTTTCTTGAAGATATTGGGGGATAATGATGGAATCGGGCTGTTGTTTGAATCGGAAGGTGACACGTTAAGTCAGACTTTGAAATCGGACTATGGAAATTATTCCGATGTGTTACGAAAGGCATTTCACCATGAGTTAGTCAGTTTAAGCCGCCGCAAGGACAGGGAATATTGTGAAGTCAGCAATCCAAGAGTGTCAGTCGCTTTGGCTGGAACTCCCGAACAGGTAAGAAGATTGATACCTGATGCAGAGAACGGTCTGATGAGCCGTTTCTGTTTCTATATTATCCGCTTCAAGAGAGGTATAAGAAACGTGTTTGCCACAAATGATATTTCCCAATCCAAGAATGCCATGTTCAAGCTGTTGGGAGATAAATTCTGCCATCTGCATGAAGAATTTGTGCGGCAGGGTAATTATTCCTTTTCTATTCCCTCCGATTTACAGGAACACTTTATAGAATATCTCAGTCGGGTGAATGAGGAATGTTGCGACGAAGTGGATAACAAGATGCAGGGTATAGTCCGACGGATGGGGCTGATTGCCTATCGTATAATGATGGTGTTGACCGCTGTCCGATATTTGGAGAATGTACATCAAGAACCATCTTCCTCTGACGAGACTGTACAATTGGTTTGCCACAAGTATGACTATTCCATAGCCATGAGTATTTGCGAGACCTTGCTTTGCCATGCTGTATTCATCTATCGCAATTTGTCCGGGAATCAACCCAAACGATTCCAATCCGCTTCACAAGAAACTGGTGTTTATGCACGAAGGTATGCCCTTTATAATATGCTGCCCGAAACATTCACGAAGAAGGATTATGATGTGGCGGTTTTAGCCTTGGGCGAGAATGGAAGTACGGCAAACAAATGGATAGAAGCCTTTATCAAAGATGGCAAACTAAGCCGAATAGAACAAGGTAAATATAGGAAGATTTTTTGAGTGGCAAGTTTGTGTTTTAGTGTCACTAAAACCTATGCGGCAAGCGGATAGAACAGCCACTCTCAAAAAATCAATTTATGCACATCAAAGTTTAGATAAGTATGAAGAAAAAGAAACTTGGTGGTCGTCCAAAGTTGGCGAATTATCAGAAACGCACGAAATGTTTTCGGGTGATGTTTACCGAGAACGATTACATCTATATCCAATCCAAAGCAAAACAGGCAGGACTGTCTGTCAATGAATTTTGCCATCAGGCGGCAATGGGCTGTGAAGTCGGTCAGCGCATCAGTCCGGAAATGGTATCTGCAATCCGTGACCTTTCCGGTATAGCCAATAATGTCAACCAGATTGCCCATCAGATGCACGCCTATGGTTTGGAAGCAGTGAAGCAACAATGCTTTTCAATCATATCAGAAGTCAGTAGAATCATCACCCAAGTAAAGAATAGCAACCATGATAGCGAAGATTAAAACAAGGGCAGATTTTGGAGGAATAGTGAATTACGCCAATGACCAAAAGAATAAGAAAAAGAGTGCCACACTTTTGGCGCACGAAGGTGTCTGTGCCATTAGCAATGAAGCTATAACCGACTCTTTTCAGATACAAGCGTCCATGCGCCCGAAAGTAAAAAGTCCGGTGAAACACGTATCACTTGCTTTTTCTTCGCAGGACATTAGCTGTTTTCCTGATAATGAAGAAGGGGATGCGCTGATGGTGGAAATTGCCAAGAAATGGATGGAACAAATGGGGATTCGTAATACTCAATATATCATAGCCCGGCATCATGACACGAAACATCCTCATTGTCATTTGGTATTTAATCGGATAGACAATAAAGGCAATCTCATTTCCGACAGCAATGAAAGAATACGCAATGCAAAAGTCTGTCGGACTTTGACTAAAGAGTATGGACTTTACTTTGCCCCTAAAAATAGTAAAGCCAGAAATAAAAGCCGCTTGCGTCCTCATCAACTACGGAAGTATAATCTTCGTTCTTCTGTGCTTGATGCGCGAGCAAATTCTCATTCGTGGAATGACTTTTTTAGCATTCTCAAAGGCTTGGGTATAGATATGCGTTTTTATCATGCTGAGAATTCTGATAAAATTCGTGGTATATCATTCAGTCAGGATGAGTATAGCATGGCTGGTTCTAAACTTGACCGTGATTTGAGTTTTAACAGCCTTTGTGCTACATTGGGCAATGTGGCAGCAGAACTGATTATTCAACCCCATCAAGCCATAACTCCCAGTGAAGGTGGAGGAGCCAACAATGAACAAGGATGGCGAGACGATAAAAACAAAGACAACGAAAGAAACGAACCCTTTTATAAAACCTCAAAACGTAGAAGATAATGAAAGAAGATGTAGTAGCTGCAAATCTTGCGAATTTGCGTCAAAGTATCAACGAACTGAAAGTGTGTATTGAAAAACAGAACACCACAGTTCCTAAACCGGAACAATCTGTAAAAGCGGATTTCAATGAAAAGGCCATTTATACAGGAATTGCCAAAAGTTTCTGTACTTGCTGGAATGAAGCCTTGTCTGTGGTCAAGAAACATATCTGGCAACAGCAGCCCAACACATTGCCGTTTTCGCTATGGTTCCCGAAACTCATTGATTTATTCAAGCAAAAGTCTAAACTTCTTGAGTATCTTTATCGGCACGTTTGCGATTACAATCTCAACCGTATGAATATCGAGGCGAATACCGACTGCATATTAAAACGACAGAATGAGATACTTGCAAAAATTAATGAGTTAAAGAATCCTGTAACCATTATTCCACATAACATTAACGGGATGTTTATACGTGGCTATCATATTAAGTTACGATATGTCGCAGCTTTCGTTGTTGTTATTATGATATGGGCTGTTGCTGCTTCTGCTAGTAGCATGAAGTATAAGGAAGAGGGCTTTGCGTATTATTCGATGTATCGAGCGGTAAAAGAACAGCACCAGTACTTGATGAAAAAAACAGGAGTAGAGCCAAAAAGGAATACGGAATAGTCCTTGGAGAAATAAGCAACGGCTTTTATTGTTGCTCCTTTCTTCCATAAGTTACTTCTGGTTCTGCCGCCATAAGTGTATTATTTATATCAGGTAGGTCGTATGTTCTTATTTTCCTGTCTTCAAGAAAAATATGATTCAAAGTATAAGCCAATGATTCAAGTGTTTGTATGCGGACTTTAGGTTTTAGTTGACATTCCCAAACTGTAATACAATGCCAGCCCATAGCAGCAAGCTGGCATTGGTCTTTTTTATCACGCTCTTTGTTTCGCTCTATTTTCTTTTGCCAAAAGTCAATGTTTGTTTTAGGTAGGCGAAAGTATCTGCAATTATCATGACCATGCCAAAAGCAGCCGTTCACAAAAATAACTGTTCGATATTTGCGGAGCACCAAATCAGGATGACCAGGTAGGCGTGGATGGTTTAGCCGATAGCGGAAGCCACGGCTAAAAAGGAACTTGCGAACTAGCAATTCAGGTTTTGTATTCCTCCCTTTTATGGCGGACATACAACGATGGCGTTGTTCTTTGGTTAGTTTATCCATTATAACTTAACTCCTGTTTATTATAATTTTTATTTTAAAAAGATTGTCGTAGATATTGGTAATTTCATTTTTAATTTCTGTTAAACGCGATTCGCTATATCTAATTTTCCCTGACTTAACTATAATATCTGGAGTCTCGGTTTGAATAACTGGTGTTTCTGTTAATAATGGTTTTAGAGATTTAAAGCTAATTCCTAAGGATTTTTCTGTCTTTTTTAGCGTTGGATTTTTACTTAGATGAATGCAATGCTCGTTAATTCTCTTGAAAAATTTATATCTTGTTTTATTAGCGTTAGAATAAGAGTTTACAATACTTACATATAAAGTTCCGGAAGACTCAATACCTTTTTCTATCTCTGCTAAAAAAGTTTCGAGTTGATTTATTTGATTCAAAAACAAATCTTTTTCAATTCGGTTATCTTGTACTTCTTTTTCTAATACTTTAGCTATAAATATAGCACATCCTACTGTCACGAATAGGGAAATAGCGTCAATGATTGATATTTCTTTTGATAAAACAAAATATCCCCAATTTAGAAATTTGCCAAAACAGACTCCTACGCTAAAAATTGTAATCCATAAAATATATTTAGCAATGTTTCTCTTGTTCATACGCATCGTTAATATATAACATTATTTCTTCAATATAATCCGGTTCTTCTATGGATATAAATCTAAGAGTTCGTTTAATATCTTCATATCCAATATGGTCTTCTCGGATTAATCCTCCAAATGATTCTTCCAAAAATGAGGTTCCTAAACCTGCTGTTCCATCAAGATCTACTGTAAGTGCCTCATGCTTTTTTATAGCTTCCTTCAACTTAGGTAATAATACTTTTTTTCTGAATTCTTGTCCTGAGAAATCACCTTCAATGGGGTATCTTGCTCCTGGTATTCTACTAAAATCTGTTGCTATTTTAATTTTCATATCTAAATTATTTATTTAAATGTATATTATTGTAATTTAATTCCCAACAAATGAACGTACCTTTGAATGATGTATTTAGATGGGTTTTTCTTTGATTTTCATATTCTACTTTTGCATTATTTGTAATTACAACAACCCTAGAAATTTTATTCTCTCTACAGGCATTGAAAAGACACGGAAGTCCTTTTCCACGATAATATTTTTTTGTAGAAGTATTTTGTATTTTACTTGAGGTTTCATGTATGTTTCCACTTAAAAGTAGCATTAACAAATCCGAGTCGTTTTCAGGACTAAAGATTTGTTTTATACGTGGAATTATATTGAAAAATTTTCCTCTCCGATCATTAGTTAAACTATTTATAATTCCCACTCCATAATCAATAAAGGAGAAATATGCTTTTTTGTTTTCTTTATCATATTGGACAGTTGTCCACCAATGATGTTCCCCTTTGTTTTTGTATGAAGCGTGATTGTTCGTATTTTGCATGAGTTCTATAAACACCCTTTGTAAGCCTGGACATCTTTTTTCTTCTCCCCAAATTAAAGAAGATATTTCCGAAATAATCTTGTCCGAAAGTGCTGTATCTACAATTTTGTTGGCATGTGTAAGAACTTTATTTCTACATATTTCGTATTTAGTTCCTAAGTTAATATTCTTTCTGTATAATTCGTGAAAAAAGCCAGAATCAACTAAGCGTTTATTTGCGCTTTGATTTTTAGGAAAATTTCCATTGAAATCTACGTGAGCAGACTTAAATTTTATCATTATAGATAGAAGAACAACAATAGCACCTTGTGCTATTTGTTCTATTCTAGCAAGATTCACAAAAACCTTCTTTTTGGCTTCTAAACATTCCTCCAATTTTACAATAAAGAGTAATGATTCTTCTGTATTTTCAGTCAATGAGAAATTTTTTGGTGCCACAATTTTTTTATATCCTTCAAATTGTCTATTTATTCGGTCAGACATTTGTTGGGCTTTATTTTTACCATTACGTGCTTTATTTTTACGCCTACGAATATCTTTAAATCTTTTTTTCAATTTAGCCATTTTTTTTGCATGATTCTGCAAAATTCGTTTTTTCAATAATTCTTCTCTTTTAGTCTTCATCTATTTACTAATGCTTGAATAATTATGCACTACCGTTCATACTTTGTTTTATACATTCATCTATTCTATCGAAAGACGTGTCAATAAAAGTATAATTAATCATCTTATGAGTATCTATCTGCCGATAATCCTCAAATAATTTATGGCTGAAACGCAACTCAAATGCTAAACGCATATCATCTGTTATATCTTCACCTTCAGCTTGTTTTGCCTCTTTACCCGTAATGGTTCTTATACGGATAATTTCATATAAATCACGAATACCTTCATCTTTTATATAAGGTACAAAGTAATGAAGGTCATGCAATGAAATGGTTGTTGGGAACTTTGGACCTGTATAGTACAAAGTGGCATTACCGTCAAGGAAGCTTTGTGTATATCCGGGGCGTGAACTATTCCCAACCAAACCTACAAGAAGGCGATTAGGCACTTGCAATAACGCACCTTTTTGTGGTATTACTTTCGATATAGTTTCATGTGACTTATTTTGAATAAGTTCTTCTATGAATTGTTCTAAAAGCAATCGGTTATGTGTGTCCTTGGGGCGTAGCGGGAACGCTCCAATATTTACCTCATCTATAGTCTTACGGAACTTAGATATGGCAACATCAGTTGGCTCACCATCACCCGGGAACAGGATATAACCGCCTATTACTTCTTTTTTCAAAGCATTCGATTGACAATCTTTATAATAGATGGCATCGCGATATCTGTGCATTTGGTTGATTGCATCTTCGGGTGGGACATCTACTCCATTTTTATCCTTTCCATCAATACGATATTTCGCATCAAACAGGTAAGTCATTTTCATTCCTTCTTGCAAATCGTTTTTGGTAAGCTGCAACACAATATCCGGTTTTTGAGGCACAGTTGGTACTACCAAATCAGTTATGCCGACAGAGTTATTTTCACATTCTGAACTTTTAGGATTATAGATTAACTCCGCCAGTTCTACATTATCCTTCTTGAAAAGAATGCGCGAATGTTCTCCCTTACCCAAATCCCATGTAAACAGACCATTCATTTCCATGCGGTTTCTGTGGTCTATATTTTCATCAGATAAGTGCAGTTTTTCTTTTACAATATGGCTTACTTCTATGAAACACCAAATTTCATAAAGAGTTGCTATATCTTTGGTCTGCAAGCGGTATATGCCATCATTCAGTGAATAGGAGCGTTGAAGTAGATTCCATGTGCGATATACTTGACTATATCCGGTAGCTTTTTGCAGAACCAAACTCTCTTGATTCATTCCTTTGTAATTTCCTACAGTACGGAAAAAGGAATTTCGTTGTAGATGTTTTAGTGCCGTTAATGTGGCTTGCATATCATCTTTCATCACATCGGAAGCATTCTTCACAGCTTCTATACGCTTCTTCAAGACTTCATATTTGTCGGCAATTTGTCCAAGAGCAAATTTCAGGAATCTGTTTTCTTGTGTATCATTTGTCCAAACATGTTCCTCTACACGGTATAAATGAGCGCAGTCATTCCTGTGTTCTGCCAATTCGTTTTCTATGTAAGAGGGAATAAATGTCAGCTTGTCAGCACGTTTGTAAGCATCCTTTCCATGTAGGCGATGCCGTGGGCGGTCAATGATATTTTTACAAGCCTTTATGAATTTCTGTTGTTCATTGGCAAATACGCTCCACCAGATTATTTCCGGGGTATCTCCACTTGTATCGGGCGAAAAGCCATGAAAGGTTCTTCGCATATAATCAAGTGAAAGCATCCTGTACTCCTGTTCGATATCCTCGATAATGGTTTTCCAATGCTCGTGATAGTTGAGTTTTGTGCTTAACACTTCAAAAGAGAAAACGAACCTACGGGTCTCTGTTCCTACTTGATATATGAACTGTATTTCACTGCGCCCAACCTCATTCCCATAGTTCAAGAAACCGGCTAATATCTGTCTGCGAAAAGTAAATTTCTCATTTTCATTTTGAAGAATGGAACCGAACTGTGCTTTTTTTACATAGTCCTTGAATTCAATCCAAATAGGATAATCGACATTATCAAAAAACACGGCAGGGGCTTGTTGGTTGTCCTCAATCGCAACTCTTTCTCCGATACGGTTGCTTAAAGTAACAGATGCCACTCCCTCCGACCAAGAGTAAGTAGAGTATAAACCTTCTTCTCCCACATTACTCTTAGCCTTTCGCCAAATGTCATCGAACTTTGTACATTCGACAATCATTTCAAAATCCTGATGTCTTATGGTAAGCAGTTCCATTGTCTCTTGCAGAAGTCTGATAGTTTTTAGCTCCAGAAACTTGTATAACCGGATGACAGTCTTCCTTGCATTTCTTTCAGTTTGGCTATGGAAACAGATGCTATTTTCTTATCTTCCCCAGTCAATGCCAACAACTGCGTTTCGATAGTGGTAATCAACTTTTCAAGAAATGAGTGCTTGACTTTTGTGTCGTCTCCTTCAATACGCGACAATATTTTCATGCTTGTTATTTCATCCAATGCTGTTGCTATGACTTCATCCTCACTGAACTCATTTCCGTTTTCATCCATGTTGTATGGCAAATTGTTTACCACATAAAGTAAAAATTCGTTTCGCGTACGGTAGGCGATTTTGAATGGTGTACCATTAAGGACATCATTCACGGCTTGCAAATAGGTTAGTGCCTTGTTGCAAACATCTTCGTTCTCTGCATATACATCTACACCTTCTACGGCTGTACCAATAAGCATATCGCTGTTTAATTTGCCAATACGTTCATATTTGCTGTCTAATCCGGCATACAAATCTACTTCATTCATTTCTATGGTCATGGCACGATCAAGTACCTTTCGAGAGAAAGAGAAGGTTGTCTCGTCCATGTTTACCGTACCCACAACAATAAGATTTTGTGGGATGGTGATGCCTTCTTCCAAAAAGCGATTCCTTAATACTTCATTGTTTCCTGTTAGTTCGGCGGTCAGTACTCGATACCAATCCTCTGTACTTTTCTTTAATATAGGGTCTGTTGTAATTGTACCGTCTTCACTACTTTTACGAGATTCTATTACGCTAAGAAATTCAGCAAAGTATTGTTCTACAGGAGCAAGATTCATTTCATCCAGACAAAGGAAGTAAGGTACATCCGGGTTTTCCCAAGCCTGTGTGATAAATCTTAAGAAATCGCCAATTACATATATGGGGCTTCCGCTGACACGACTCACATATCCCATGAGTTCGGTAGAATCGTGCCAATTAGGCTTTACTTGAATCATTTCAAAATTCTTAGGCTTCTGAGCTTTGTATTCGGTGGAATCTTCATCCCAACATGCACGAGCAAGTTCACGAACAATGCGGCTCTTGCCTGTTCCAGAAATACCAGCAAGCAAGAGGAAGGGCTTGGTCTTGATGGCAGTAATAATGTCTATATATTTGTAGATATGTTCGTCTGATGTACTCTTGTTAGTGGATAGATAATCAAGTAATTCGTTTGTTAAAGGGGTTATTTCTCCTGCTGTATGAGGGTGGGTAGGAATCCACACCAAGTGTTTTCTTCCTTTTGAAAAATGCGTATAGAATTCTGATGTATGAGCAAATAAACCCTCCCATGCAGAACGGGCACTGCCTGAACCATTCCAAACAGATTCTATATGTAAAGGCTTGTTTTCAACAACCCTATTTACAAACATACGGAGATTTTCTGTTGTGATATTGGCACTTTTCGTAGAACCTTTTTTCGTATCAACTTTTGTTGCTGATATGTATTTTTCAACATAATCAACACCGTCAAGCTGAATTTTATTTGTTCCAGCTATTACATAATCCAGATTAACCCTTTTGGGTAATTCGTCGATTAAGTCTAAAAGGTGTTCTAAAGTTAAAACCATAAACTAATTATTTATGTGGTTAATATAGTCATTAATAGAGTTTGCAATGCCATTTGCCAATACAAAAGGGACTCCATTTCCAACAGTTTTAAAGGCATCTGTTAATGATATATCTTGTGGCAGAATAAAATTTGCAGGCAATGATTGAATTGCCAATGATTCTGCAACAGATATTCTTCGAGGCTGAAAGGGGTGTATATGAACCTCATTATTCCCATAAGCAGCGGTTGGAGAATATCGCCATCTATGTAGACGTTTATAACATTTTTTTTCCACGTCACCTTCTTCTTTTGTCCTAAATCTTACGATTCCAGCACGTGGCTGAAAATACATATTGGCATTGGGATGATGTGTGACATCATTCTCCGTCCACCAATGTTGTATGGTTAATTCCGCTATAATACCATCAGGCATAGGTGTCGGAGTATTTTCTTGATAAGGAGATTTGTTAGGCCAAGGAAGGTTCTTTACTTCTTGTAAGTTATATCTTTTATGCACTTCCCAAGGAAAATTTATTAAAGACCCATTTTCAGTTTGAAGATGTAACCTGTCAATAGCATCTTGGTGAAATCCTATTAATATGATTCGATCTCTATCTTGTGCCGCTCCAAATTCCAAGGAATTTACAAGCTGTTCCGTTAAAGAATATCCATGCGCTCTAAATTGCTGTTTCAATTCTTCAAAGAACTGCCTATGTCGTGCGGTCCGATATAATCCTTTGACATTCTCAAAAAGGAAAAAATCGGGTAGGGTTGTACAAATCAGTTGTGCGTATGTTCCCGATAATCTACCATTTTCACCATCACGACCTTTGTTTTTTCCTGCAACAGAAAAATCAGGGCATGGTGGCCCTCCGATAAAACCTGTAAGTTCTTCTTCTTTTGATTCTTCGACCCAATTGATGAGTTGTTGCAGTCTATCCTCATGTTGTCCATCAACATATTCTGTTATATCTTCAATATGATGACCGTATCTTGGTGCTGGCAGTCCCATATTTTGTCTGGCATAACGATATATATGGTTGAAAACCTCGTGAAATTCGTTCACGAAGACAATATTATAGTCACCTTGTAATTCAAATCCTAAATCTAAAAAACCTGCTCCTGCAAAAAATGAAAATATGTTCATTTGTTATTTTATTCTTTTATTGACCAAAGTAAATCTTTCACATCCACTTCTAAACATTCTGCAATCTTGACCAATGTTTCCAAGTTAGGTTGCATGGTGTTTGTACACCATTTTGAAACAGTTCCGGGGTCTTTTCCTAACTGTTCTGCCAACCATTTATTGGTACGTTTCTTTTCGGCTAAAACCACCTTCAAACGATTTATATCTTTACTCATACGTTCTATGATATATTTTGAATGCAAAGGTAATCATTATAATCGAAGCCTTGTTCAAATTATAATGATTTTCCAATAAATATATGTCGAAAAGCAACCCTATATTGAACTATACTTCAATAAAAGGTGTTGGGGAATTTACTTGGATTGATTTTCTTTCTCCCTTATTTCCTTTACTTTTTCAACTCCCGGCATCTTTTTAGCCAATGCACTTTCACCAGCAGGAAAATAGAGAGGAAACACTTTATATAAAAAGTTCACAATGTCACTACGCTTTTTGCCCATATTGAAAAAAGCAGAGCAGATAAAATACATCAGCTCTTGTTGGCTGCAAGTGTCTTTTTGTTGTATGGTTATTGAAGGGGTAACTATCAAACCGTGTTCTGCAAATGCGTAAGCACTTGCAAGAATGGCTTTCTGTTCTTCTTCTGTGAACATTTTGATTTTATCTGCCAGCCATTCAAGTTCTTCTTTTTGAAACGCTTTCTGTTTTTCGTTTTGGTGTTCCAGTAGAATAGATATTTTTTCTTGTTCTTTTTCTGTCAAAGCATTTTCCAGTGCTTGGTTCTTTCGTTTGAGAACGTTGAATTTCAATAAAGCAGCAATGTACATACAGAAATATCCTACTGCAATATCGAATATTAGGACAAGCAGATAATTGTTACTTGAATTTTGGTTATCTCCAGCCATATACTCACTGATAGGAATAACGGCAAATAGCATGATGATGGCTATTGCATAAAGTACCCTGTATCGCGTTTTATGGCTTACCTGTGGTAAAGAGGCAAACAAAAAGGCGATAATCAAAATGGCAACTATTGCACAAAGCGGTATAAATGATGTTCCCATAGTTTTTTATTGCTCTGTTTGTGGTTTAACAACAATGCGCCAATAACCACCATGATCTGCTCCCTCACGAGACAAAATACCCATAGAACGAAGCTTTGAAATATGTTTTTCTACGGCTCGGGAGCTTATTCCTATTTTATAGGCCATTGCTTCTGCAGACATTGATGGGTCGGAAATGACGAAATCAATAATCTTTTGTGCGGTTTTCCCAATACTTTTAGATTTCGAATCTCCGAACTTTTTCTCCGAACCTTTTTGCATTATCTCCGAACCTTTCTCCGAACTTTCTTGTGTATCACCGAAGGTTTTCTCCGAACTTTTATTGTTTACACCGAACTTTTCGACCGAACTTTCTTTGTTTACAGGGTACTTTTCGAGGGTACTATTTACCCTGTTGGCTACTTCTTCCACAGGTATTCTTCCGTTTTCGCCCCAGTTCAGATTATAGAATGTGGTGTAGAAGGAGGTCGCTTCCGTTTGATATTGCGGTTCTTTGCCTTGCAGGAAGTTGGGCAGCTTCTCCGTAAGCTCTCGCATTTTGCGTAAGCCGGAGCCACGTTTCTCCATATAGTCTAACTGTGTGAACACATCTGCAATGACGGGGTTGCGGCGCATGGACGGCACTTTGTATATGTCACGGTCTTGAATCTGTGTACCGTCAAGCATCGCACCCGGTGATACCAGTTCTACACGGTCATCGTAAATGTCAATATGTACTTCACCACCCATTACAGTATAATCTCTATGGATAAGATGGTTGACCAACCCTTCAAAGATGGCACGGTCGGAATAGTCGGGGAGGTTCAGGCGATAGTTAGGCATCTTCACCCATCCACTCATGGTATAGTTCTTGATGAAATCCATTCCGTATTTCAAAAGCAATACAAGGTTAGCCCGATGTTCCACGGAACTGATGGCATCATCCTTATATAGCCCAGTCCAACGGGTACAGAAGATACGAGATTGGAATACGGTGCAGTTATCCACAAACAACAATCCGGCATTGGTCAGTTTACCGTCAGGAGTTACCAGTCCGAATGATTCCAGATATTTGTCATTCCATTCCTGATGGGTTTGCTCACGGAAAGTATTGGCAAGGATGATGAAAGAGTGCTTGCTGGCATCCACTTGGGTAGGCAGTGAATCCCAAGTCATGTGCGTACCTTTTAATACCAATGAAAGAAGTTGTTGCGAATTACATTCCACACTTTCATTGCCAATTCGCATATATGCGGTGCGTGTTCCATCCTGATAGTAATAATAAGGTGTAAGTGTTCCTGCTTTTACTTTCACTTCAAGCAAAGAGCGTCCTTCGTGTTCTATCGGAACAAGTTGTATTTCCGGCACAGGGTCGAGCCTTGCCTTGATGGTTTCGCTGATAAAGTCCGCATCAGATTGCGGATTATCCAGACCTACAATCACTCCGTCATCATTCACTCCATAGAACAAACTGCCACCGTCCGTATTGGCAAAAGCCGACACGGATTTAAGCCACGATTTCACTTTCTTACGTTCCAGCATTTCCTTGAAATCGTAAGCTGAGCATTCCGCTATCAATGTATTGTTATGTATCTGCATCGTTTCCTTATTATTGTTAGGGTGCAATATCCCAATATTATATACAAAGGTAAGGATAAAACTGGAGATTCTGTTAAATTCGTGCCATACTTTTGATTATTATGCGTTTATATCACGATTTTTTGACAATAAATCCGTACCTTTGCAGTCAAGAGCTGTGGTTGCTTATAGATGCTTATTTTCGGATTTGCGATATAATTGCAACACGTGTACGCAAGTCGCTGATATAGATGTTAAGTTGACTTTGAGGAAGTGAAGTAATTCAGACAAGGACATAAATAATAAGCAAAAGCGTGCAGTTTATCAGAACTGCGCGCTTTTGTGTTTTTTATTGTTATATACTTGTCGATATAAGGACACTGAGTTCTTTCTCTTTAATTCTTAAGAATCTATTTGCCATTACAAGTATTTAAGTCCTCATTAAAATATAAATCATGATATTATATTTTTCTTTGATGATTTATTTAATTAACCTAGGTAATGGCAAATATGAGATTAGTAAAATTAAAGTATCGTCCGAGTAAGGGCGTTTTCGTTTTTGAATACATGCAGGAGCAGATAGAGCGTCTTAGAGGGCAAGGAAAAGAACGGACAGTCGAAACATATCAGTCCGCATTGAACAGCTTCATGAAGTTCCGTGATGGCATAGACTTATGTTTTGATGAGATGGATGCAGATTTGATGGAACATTATGAAACGGAGATGCGCTCCACTCACCATTTAAGTCGTAATACCACTTCTTTTTATATGCGTATTTTGCGTTGTGTGTATCGCAAGGCAGTGGGTGAGGGACTGGCCCTTCCTGCAGATCCCTTTGAGAATGTATATACTGGTGTGGACAAGACCTCAAAGAGAGCTGCCACCCTGACAGATATCAAACACATCAAGCAGTTGGATCTTTCCGATCATAAATCGTTGGAATTTGCACGAGATATCTTTCTCTTTTCTTTCTATATGCGAGGAATGTCTTTTATAGATCTTGCCTATTTGCGCAAAAAAGATCTCAATAGTGGCTTTGTGAGTTATAGCCGTCGTAAAACAGGTAAGAAACTCATTATACGGTGGGAAAAACAGATGCAGGAGATTATTGACAGATACGGAGATTCGGAAACACAATATCTTTTACCTATTATAGAACGAGAAGATGGCACGGAGCGCAGACAATACCGGAATAAAATGTTGCTGGTGAACCGTAAATTGAAGAAGATTGCAGCCCGGGCAGGATTGACCACACCACTTACTATGTATGTGGCTCGGCATTCCTGGGCAAGTATAGCCAAGACGAAAAATATCTCGATTGGTATTATTAGCGAAGCGATGGGGCATGATTCAGAAACTACTACACAAATCTATCTTTCGTCTATACAGACTAATCAGATAGATAATGCAAATAGAAATATTTTAAAAGATCTATAAGAAGGGGAATATTTGAATTATTTTGAAATTAGGACGCACTCTTATATAGAGAGCGTCTATCGGCTGCAAAGGTATAGATTTATTTTCATTTTCTAGCATTTACAGACTATAAACTGATAAAAAAGTTTTTTTTCTCTCTATATATATCATAAACTTATGGGCTGATTTAATTCATACAACTTACTACATTAATGGAAATCAGAAATTTAAGAAATCGGACGCTCTCTATATAAGAGTGCGTCTGTTTTAGTCGGATTATTCCACTATGAGTATTGTAAATAACAAGGGCAAAGACATGCCACAACAAATTTTGGGAACGATGGTTCAAAAGACCGACGACGCCGTAGGCATATTCCGAAATGATCAGGAAAAAAAGCATTGGTATGTGGCTGTTGTAAATAACAGAAGTGAAAAAGCCTGTCAGGATAGATTACGAAAACGTTTGAAGAACGAAACTGATAGTGAGAAAGCTTATGAAGTTTATGTCCCTATCCAACAGGAGATGAGTATTCGTCATGATGGTAAACGTAAAAAAGTGGACCGTATTGTTTTTCCTGCTCTTGTTTTCATTCGCTGCACAGATTCAGTAAGACGGAAAGAAATAGTCTGCCTTCCTTATATAAAACGTTTCATGGTTAACATAGCCGGTTCTTCCCGAAATACTTGCCGTCCCGTAGCTATTATTCCAGATCATCAGATGTACAGCTTGATGCGTATGGTCAATGATGCCGAAGAACACGTCACTATTGAGTCATGCCCTCTGCATTTGGGCGATCGTGTCCGTGTAAACGGTGGCAAACTGGTAGGATTGGAAGGGAATATATGTCGTGAGATAGATGGTTCTACTAGTCTGGTTGTAAAAATTGATATTCTTGGATGTGCTAAAGTTACCATTGCTAGAGAATTGCTGGAACCTATAGCGGAAAAAAACTCAGTTAACATATAAATTATATATTGACAGACAATGACCATAGCAGTAGACTTTGACGGTACTATTGTTGAGCACAAGTATCCGGCAATCGGCAGGGAGTTGCCGTTTGCCATTGAGACATTGAAAAAATTGCGTGACGAACATCACAGGTTGATTCTATGGACAGTGCGTGAAGGGCGTCTGCTTGACGAGGCTCTTGCCTTTTGCCGTGATCGCGGTCTTGAATTTTATGCCGTGAACCGCGACTATCCGGAGGAGGAAAAAGGGCGTAACAATCATTACTCACGCAAGCTCAAAGCCGATCTTTTTATAGATGACCGCAACTTGGGAGGCCTTCCCGATTGGGGTACTATTTATGGAATGATTCATGACGGAACCACTTTTTCGGATTTGATACGTAGTGCCGGTGAATCTCCTGTTTCGGAGAATCCCGGCAGAGGCCTTTTCTCGCGCCTGTTTGGCAGATGATTGAATAATAAATGAAAAAACTGATATGAAGACTTTAAAGAAACTATTGTTATTTGTTGTGGCGTCCGCCTTGTTGGCAGGCTGCACTTCCTATAAAAATGTACCTTACATGCAGAATCCCGAGGTCGTGAACAGTTACAGGGAAGATCTTCCCCTTTATGACGCAAAGATTATGCCGAAAGATCTGCTGAGTATAACTGTGAACACGAGTGATCCTCAGGCTGCCGCTCCTTTTAATCTGACGGTACAGACTCCTCTGAATGCAGCCCTGACCAATATTAATACTACCACACAACCCACTCTCCAGCAGTACCTGGTAAATAACAAGGGTGAGATAGATTTTCCCGTTATCGGTCGTCTGAAGGTAGGAGGCCTTACGAAAAACGAGGCGGAAGATTTGATCCGGGAGCAATTGCAGCCCTATCTGAAAGAGAGCCCTATCGTTACAGTCCGTATGGCAAATTACAAAATTTCGGTATTGGGAGAGGTGAACCGTCCGGGTACTTTTACCGTAGGAAATGAAAAGGTAAATATCCTTGAAGCCCTTGCCATGGCGGGAGATATGACTGTTTATGGCGTCCGTGACAATGTGAAACTGATTCGTGAGGATGCAAAAGGCAAGCGTGAGATTATCAATTTGAATCTTAATAATGCAGAGCTGGTTGTATCTCCCTATTACTACCTGCGCCAGAACGATATCATCTATGTAACGCCCAATAAGACAAAAGCCAAGAACTCGGACATTGGCAGCAGCACCAGCATGTGGATCAGTGCTACATCCATTTTGGTATCTCTTGCAAGCCTTCTGGCAACCATCTTGAAATAAAACTCATAAATATAATTGTTGATTACAAACTGTTGATATGACTGACGAACAGAAGAACACCCCTTCGGGTACCGAGCAACGTGAGGAGAACGTTGATCTTTATGCCTTGTTTTTTAAATATTTTGCCTATTGGCCGTGGTTTGTAGCCAGTGTGCTGGTTTGTATTATATCTGCTTTCATCTATCTCCGCTATCAGGCCCCCGTCTATAATGTTGATGCGGCCGTACTCATCAAAGAAGGTGACAAGAAAGGTGGAAGCAGTAATAATCCTATGGGAGCCCTTCAGGATCTGGGTATGTTCTCCATGACTAACAATTTTGACAATGAGGTGGAAATCCTGAAGTCAAGAACCTTGATTAAAAAGGTGGTGAATCATTTGAATTTGTATATTTCAGTGGCCGAGGAACGTATGTTCGGCTATAACACTCCTTTATATAAGTCCACTCCGGTAAAAGTTTATATGACTCCTGAAGAGGCAGACAATCTGGAAGAAGGAGCCAAGCTTCATCTAAAATACACCATGAATGGAAAATTGGATGTAAAAGTGGAATATATGTTTGACGAGGAGAAGCAGGAGACTGAGGTAAGTTTTGACAGTATTCCGGCTGTTTTCCCCACTCCAGTAGGAGTTTTCAGTTTTACAAAGAACGACTCGGTCCCACCTTTGGAAGAAGATATGAATCTGGTGGCATACGTTAATTCTCCTACAGATGTGACGGAAAGTTATGTAGAGAATTTGTCAGTGGAACCCACTTCGAAGACTACCACAATTGCTGCCATCAGCTTGCAGAATACGGTAAAGCAGCGCGGTATCGATTTCATCAATTGTTTGGTTGACTTTTATAATCTGGACGCGAATGACGAGAAGAATGAAGTGGCTCAAAAATCTGCAGAGTTTATAGACGAACGTATTGGCATTATCAATCGGGAGTTAGGTACTGCCGAAACGGAACTTGCCGATTTCAAGCAACGCTCCGGATTGACCGATTTGACCAGCGATGCCCGTCTGGCTTTGGAGGAGAGTTCGAAATATGAACAGCAGCTGACCGAGAATGCCACCCAGTTGAGACTGGTGGAGTCCTTGCGTAACTACGTGAACAACCCGAAGAATGCAAACGAGGTGATTCCCGCTAATGTAGGGTTGCAGGATCAGAATTTGGGTTCTATCATCAACCAATATAACACGATGCTGATCGAACGCAAGCGTTTGCTTCGTACCTCTTCCGAAAACAATCCTGCGGTAATCAATATCAATACGGGCATCGAGTCCATGCGGCACAATGTGCAGACTACCGTGAACAGTGTACTGAGAGGGTTGCAGATAGCGCAGTCCAACCTTGAACGTCAGGCACGGAAGTTTGAAGGCAGGATCAGCAGTGCGCCGCAGCAGGAGAAAGAATTTCTTACTATCTCCCGCCAGCAGGAAATCAAGGCGACCCTTTACATTATGTTGCTTCAGAAGCGTGAGGAAAACGCAATAACCTTGGCATCTACTGCTAATAACGGACGTATCATTAAAGCTGCTCTTCCTAGTAAAAAGCCGGTTTCTCCTAAGAAGAAGATAGTTCTGCTGGCTGCCTTTGTATTGGGTATGGGTATTCCTGTAGGTCTTATTTATTTGAAGGATTTATTAAAATATAAGATAGAGAATGCCGAGGATGTGGAGAAGATAACGGATGTTCCTATTTTGGGTGAGCTTCCTTTAAGTAAGAAACCCGAAAAAGGTTCCATTGTGGTTCAGGAGAATCAGAACGGTATGATGGAGGAGGCTTTTCGTGGTCTGCGTACCAATATGTTGTTCATGCTTGGTGCCAGTCAGAAAGTGGTGCTTTTTACATCCACACAGCCGGGTGAAGGTAAATCTTTTATTGCTGGCAATACGGCAGTCAGTCTGGCCTATATGGGTAAGAAAGTTGTTATTGTGGGTTTGGATATCCGCAAGCCTGGGCTGAACAAGGTTTTTAATCTGTCCTATCGCACGGAAGGTATTACCAATTATTTGGCTGATCCCGAGCATACCAATCTTTTTGATATGATACAACATTCGGATGTAAGTCCTAATCTTGATATTCTTCCGGGTGGTCCTATTCCTCCCAATCCTACAGAGTTGATGGCGCGTACGGTGCTGGAGGATGCAATAGAGAAATTGGAACGATTACATTATTCTTGATACGGCTCCTATTGCTATTGTGACCGATACTGCTATTGCCAGTCGTGTGGCTGATATGTGCGTGTATGTGTGTCGTGCAGATGTAACTCCGAAATTGGGATATCAGTATATTAATGTGCTGCGGGATCAGAAGAAATTCGATAAATTGGCTACGGTTATTAATAGCATTGATTTGAATTCAAGAAAGAGTAGCTATGGGTATGGTCATAAGTATGGCTATGGATATGGGTACGGCTATGGTATGGATAGGAAGAAAAATAATTCTTAGTGTATCAAATATATATTCCTAAACGACTTGTTTTTATGCCTCAATCAGTAAAAGCTAATTATATTTTAAACTTAATCAATACGGGAACACAGATGCTTTTTCCATTGATAACCTTTCCATACGCTTGCCGTGTGATACAGGCGGACGGGATAGGACAGGTTAACTTTTTTTCCTCGATAATTGGTTATATCTCATTATTCACGGCCCTAGGAATTCCTATGTATGGAATTCGCGAGATTGCTCGAGACAGAAATAATGTGGTAAAAATGAATCGTACAGCGGTTGAGATTTTGCTACTGCATATGCTGTTGACTGTCTTGGGGTATATTGCTGTTGCAATCTTATGTTTGACTGTGCCACAAGTAAAAACTGACATTCACTTATTTTGGGTACTTAGTCTTACAATATTTTTCACCACCATCGGCTGCGAATGGTTTTATCAAGGAATAGAAGATTTTAAGTATATCACTGTTCGTGGTTTGATAGTTAAGTCGATTTCCATGCTTCTATTGTTTGCTTTTGTCAAGACGAAGGATGATTTGATATATTACGGTTGGTATACTGTCATTGGTATATTAGGAGGGAATATCTTTAATTTCTTTCGTCTCAGGAAGTATATAAACAAGGATAATATCGTCTTTTCAAATCTAAATACTGCAAGGCACTTGAAGCCCGTATTACAAGTATTTTCATTTTCCATAGTTACAAGTATATACCTGCAACTGAATCCGGTTCTTCTAGGCTTCATGAAAAGCACTTTAGCTGTGGGGTATTTTACGGCAGCTACTAAACTAATGATGATGATAATGCGCTTGTCATCCTGCTTAGGAGCCGTAATGATGCCTCGTGTTTCTAATCTTCTTGCTGAAAATCAGATGGATGAGTTCAAAGTACTTATACAGAAGTCTTATGATTTTACTCTTGCGATAGCGTTACCATTGACAGTTGGTATGTTTTGGGGAGCTCCTTGCATAGTCAGAATTTTGTGCGGAGATGAGTTTATCCCATCTATACTTTCTTCGCAGATTATCGCTCCTATCATATTGATGGTGAGCATCTCCAATGTGATGGGGATACAGGTACTTTATCCTAAAGGAAAAATAAACTTAGTTATTCAGTCTTGTCTAATAGGTGCTATCACTGATCTTATACTAAATATCTGCTTGATACCTTCTTTTTCCTATGAAGGTACAGCCATTGCTTATTTGGGCGCAGAAGTGGTCACTACGGTTTCCATGTATTTTATTGGCAAAAAATACTTGCCTATATCCTTTTTCAAGAGACTCCATCTGAATTATTTGGGTGGATGTGTTGTAATGTCCATTGTGTTAATTCTTATTTCTCAATTTGTTTATTTTTCCGATACGCTTATTCTTATGCTACAAGTTTTTATAGGGATAGCAGTTTATGGCGGGTATCTTTGGGCTTGTAAAGATCCATTTATTATGCAGGCATTGTCTAAAATACATAGATAAAATTTCTTGTATGGTATATCAACCTTATGGTTGTCTTATCATTATGTTTATTGATTTCAATAATAAAACTATAAAAGTCTCTTTTTATATGAATCAGTATGATTATCTGATAGTTGGCGCTGGCCTTTTCGGGGCTACCTTTGCTTATTTTGCTCATAAACAAGGTAAGAAGTGTCTAGTTATAGACAAACGTCTTCATTTAGGTGGTAATGTTTATTGTGAAAATATGGAAGGAATAAATGTACATAAATACGGGGCACACATTTTCCATACTTCCAATAAGGAAGTGTGGAATTTTGTAAATTCCATCGTAGAGTTTAACCGCTATACCAATAATCCACTTGCCAATTACAAAGGTAAGCTATATAATCTTCCTTTTAACATGAATACATTTTATCAGATGTGGGGGGTTAGTACTCCGGAAGCTGCGCTGGCTGTGATAGAAGAACAAAAATCAGAAGCTATCAGGAAGATGGAAATAGATGGAGTGATAGAACCACGTAATTTAGAAGAGCAGGCACAAGTATTGATTGGGAAAGATATTTATGAAAAGCTCATTAAGGGTTATACAGAAAAGCAATGGGGACGTAAATGCGAGGATTTACCTGCTTTTATTATTCGTCGTCTTCCGGTGCGTCTAGTGTTCGATAATAATTATTTCAACGATAAATATCAAGGTATCCCTGTAGGGGGATATAATAAATTGATTGAAGGCTTGCTGGATGGTATTGAAACTAAGACTGGAATTGATTTTTTCAGTGACAGAGCACATTGGATGTCGGTAGCAGACAAGATTATCTTTACAGGTAAAATAGATGAATTTTACGACTATCGTTTTGGAAATTTAGAATATCGTACTGTCCGCTTTGAAGAGGAAGTCATTGATTGCTCGAATTATCAAGGCAATGCTGTAGTGAATTATACAGAACGTGAAGTACCTTATACACGTATTATTGAACATAAGCATTTTGAGATGTTTGGTCAGGAGGTTTATACTTGTCCCAAAACGGTGATAAGTCGTGAGTATTCTACGGAGTGGAAACTTGGAATGGAGCCATATTATCCGGTGAATGATGAACGTAATTCACAGCTTTATCTTAAATATAAGGAGCTTGCAGATGGAGAGACGAATGTTACTTTTGGGGGACGGTTAGCAGAGTATAAATATTATGATATGGCACCAGTGATTGAGAGCGTGGTGCAATCTAATAAAACTTTTATGCTTTAGAACTGGATAAAATGTGTAGATAATGCATGACTGATTTTTATTATAATTTGTATATCTATTTCTGTATGTTTTTAACTTTCTTATCTTATTTAAATTAGGAGGGTCATATGTTGTCAAATTCTTTAATGAATATTGGTATTTGTGATAAAGAAACATCTACATATACTTCTTTTTTAGAATATATACTTGCTTTTCTTATTATAATAAATTGTAATACCATATATTCTCAATATATTTCAGGCGTAACGTTATTTGGTTTGATATCTTTCGTTTTAATACTTTTAATATTTTCATCAGGAATGTCAAAAGTTAAAATTGATATGGCGCTATTTGTGTATATGTTTATTATTGTTTATTACTCATTGCCTTTTTTTAATATTGATGATTTTTCCAGCCAATATAGAGAATTGTTGTATATAGCAACCTTTTTTATTACATTTCCACTTTTTATTATTTACTTTAGGGTTTATAGAAACAATGTGCGTATTTTTTTAGTTTTTTCTAACTTAATGGCGTATATTTCTTTAATGTCGTTTGTGTTATGGTTGCTTTGTTCTATTTTAAAAATATTACCCATGTCTCAATTTGTATTGAATCATTGGGCTAGTTTTGATTTTGTTCCATCTTATTATTATATATATTTTGAAACTCAAAAAAATGTTTTTTTAGGGATTGAGACAGTTCGGAATTCTGCTTTTTTTTCTGAGGCTCCAATGTTTGCAATTTGTGTTTCAATAGCATTTGCAATAGAGATAATGTTAAGGCGTAGAATAAGAATATACAATGTAATATTTTTAATATTAGGTATATTATCTACTACATCGGTAACGGCAATGATATTGGCTATTATTACTTTATTGATGCAGCGAAGGCTTTTTATAAAGACTGTTATTCTTAAAGGTATTATGAGGGCGGTAATTTAGCTGCATCAAAGATTCGTAATCTGGAATGTCCCAATTACGAAATCTGTCTAATAGATTATGGATGCGGCAAATTTAACAGAAAAATACATATTATGGAGCAATATCCTTGATCTTCGTTCACGGGGAATCAACATTGCGCGGACAGCCCGTCGTCTTGGTGTGTCCCGTAATACGGTACGACATCTTCAATCCCTAAGCTTGGAGGAAGTCCTCCAGCACAAAGAACGGCATTACAAACTCCATGCCTACGAGCAGGCCGTCGCATCCCTCCTTACCAGTTTTCCCTCCATTTCCAGCAGCCGCATTGGCGACTACTTGCGGGAACATTATTCGGACTTTCCGCACGTCTGCGAGAAGACCGTCCACAATTATGTCCAGTTCGTCCGGAAGAAGCACCATATTCCTCCGGCCAGATAATCACCGGTCCCATTCTCCCAAGGAGTGGGAGCCCGGTCCGTCATATACATAATTCTTAACAGTAAACATTATACATTATCATATATGAATACCCAAAGCTTTACAAACGGAACAAGCCGC
>ENA-OOZI01000182-OOZI01000182.1-human-gut-metagenome-genome-assembly--contig:-NODE-182-length-13800-cov-1.818188_pt1 | contig 13800 bp, 9 predicted proteins | sample MGYA00241189_ERZ501401 | MGnify/ENA primary metagenome ERZ501401 (study PRJEB25962, sample SAMEA2042655) | human gut metagenome | biome: human gut; feature: human-associated habitat; material: faeces...
TGCTCCTGAATGTTATGTGAACGCATCAAACGGTTCTGTGTTTCCTTTTAATGATGATAATTTTGAAAAGGGCAGAATGAGTATAGAAAGTGATATTTTTTCTTTTGGAGCTACTTTTTGGGAATGCTTGAATGTATTTGAGTTATATACAGGTAATACGGAATTTGCTAAAGATAAAAGTTTAGGAGGTTCTTACGATTATTACCGACATAATATTATGAATGATGATGCTTATTGTGATAGAGATTTATCATTAACATCTGCTCATTATCACGAAAAATTAGAAAATATAATTAAGAAATGTACCCGCAGAAGAGAAAAAGGTTTTCTTGAGAGCCCATTGTATTACCATGATTATAAAACTCTGCATGATGATATTATAAACGCAAAAGAATCTGCTCCATCTATAATGAAATCAGAAAATATAAAGGTTAGAAATTCATTTGGTGTAGTTGGTGTTATGGCAGGTTTGTTTTGCGTTATTCTGCTTGTTTGTGGATTTTTAAAGATGACAGGCAGTTATTTTGCAGAGCGTAAAATGGATAATATTATTGAAAATTACAACCCAACCAAGATTGAGTGGCTTGAAAATGCTGCTGCTGAACAGATGAAATCTTCAATTGAATCGGAAAAACAAAATATTTATAACAAAGTATTTGAATTTTTGAGTAAGGAAGGCGATACGCTAAATTATTCGGAAACTGTTGTTTTGGTTAATTTACTTACACAAATGAATAATACCAAATTTATAAATGATTCTGTAGATCAGATGTTATTGTCAGTTGACCAAAAGGAGTTGAGCTCTTGTATTGAAAATACAGTTACAGGGCTTCCAAATTGTAGTAGCGACGGATATAAAATAGCTGTTCAAATTTATAATGCACAGAAAAGGCAAAACTTGTTGGAATGTTATAATATGCTTGTCGATAATACTGATAATAAAAACTTAAACAGACTGGTCAGTAGATTAGCACAGGATTTAAATCATGATGAACAAATAAACAGTATTGCCGAGCAAGAACTTAAATCGGATTCAAATTACACATTATTGACAGAATATGAAACTGATATGAAACTATCTGAATTAAAAAATACAATTAAACAAACACTTAATAATATAAGTGCTTTTGGAAATGTGAATGGAGTGTTGAGTAATGAATCTAATTAATAGAATCAAAGTGGGATGGAAAAACGAAGAATTTAGTAAGATTAGAAAATACATAAGAAAACCTGCTTATATTACTTTTGCGATTGCAGGTTCGATAATGACTCTTGCTATTATATTTTTGTTTGCAATTGGTAAATTAGAAGATATCATTGTTTCAATGGATATTAGATATAATTCTCCCATCTTTATTACTCTTGCTGTGATAGTTTTGTCAGTTCAGGTAGGTGCGGCTTTTTACGGAGTTTTTTTAAGTCTTAGAAAATACAGACGCCCCGGAGGCAAAGGAATAGTAAATGTTTCATATAATAAGGGAACTTCGTTTAATGCCCTATCTAAAACTTTGGATAATAAATAGGAATACATATTGGTTTGGAGGAGATTTTTATTGACTACAAAAGTATATAAAATATTTTTAGCAATAAGTATTGCTTGTTTTGCGTTGTCTTCAGTATCTGTTATGCTTATTTTAGCAGACAATATTAAAGAATCTTTAAAGCCACTGATTATAAGTACAATTTTTTGGGGTGGTTTAATTATAGGATTAATTTTTACTTTTTTAATAGGGAAATATAGAAAAAATGAAAAATATAAAATACATAAATATCCCGGAATCTTTTGCTTTATGAAAAATAAGAATGCAACTATTTGTGACATTGTATGGCTACTAAGTATAGTTTTATTCTTATTGTTTAGTGCAATATTAGGACAGCATAATGTATTTTCGATAATGATGCTTGCGTTAGCATTACTATTGAGTTATCTTCATTCAGTTTTCAACGGCAATAATTATGCTTTTATAGTAAAGAGAGGTAAAAGAAAATGAGTGTATTAAAGAAATCTACGGCATTATTTTTGTCAATTGTAATTGTTATATGTTCAATGTTGATGAACATAGGCACGGTTTTGGCAGCAGAAAGAAATGAATCATCATCAGTTTTAGATAATGATGAAATTAATGATTTCTCTGTACCTGAACTTAATGTTACGGTGGATGACGAAAATAAATGGACTAATGATATAAATAAACTTAAGATTACTGCTCCTGTCAGTACTGAAATATATTATAAGACAAGTACGGATAAGCTTGACGATTGGGGTAATTATACAGATTCTGATGCGTTTGTGTGGGATGGGGATGAATCGGAAAATTTGCCTCAAGGCTCTTATTATATAAAGTTTTGGGCAAAATATCCTGGTGAATCAAATCCTGTCAATGACAGTGTTGAAGCTGTGCATTTTATGTATGATACTGAGGGCCCTTCAGCTTTTAAAATTAAAGAAACAAAAATAGGTAATGATTATTGTCTTGTTGCCGACGAAGATATAACTGATCTTTCAGGTGTTCAAGATATTCATTATTTTATAGATAATAACAGCGAGGGTGTCTATGTAGAGAAGATTAAGCTTGATGGGGATAAAAAAGTTAATTTTAAAATTCCTTTAAATTCAGAAATGCAGAGTCACAGTATTAAAATTGAGTTAAGCGACAATTTAGGAAATAAAACAACTGTATCATCTGGAAAGATTGAAGATGCTGATATTCCCAAAATAAATGGTTTTCAGGTTGTAAATATTTCTGATAAAACAGAAACAAAGCTTGAAAGCAGGGAGTTTTATGTAAAAACTAATGATGACGGTGAAGAAGAAAAGAGTGAATATACTTATATTGGTAATAAATCGTATTTAAAACTCAATATTATTGAAAAGAATCTTAAAAATGTAAAACTTAGCATTAAGATAAATAATAATCAATATGAATTAAATGTTGAAAACAATAAACTTACTCCACCGGCTGGTATAAAAAAAGAAGAATATTGGTATTATATTTCATTTGATGAATTATATAGCCGGTTAAAAAATGAAAAACAATTAACTGAATTAACCGATTTTGCTATACAATCAATATCAGTAACAGCTTCTGATAAAGTAAACCATCAAAGTGATACCCTTATTCTTGAGGAGAATGGAAAAATTAAAACCTTTTTCTATGATTCTTTTGACAGCGGGGATTTTAATATCAAACCGGTTATAACTGAAACGCCGGTTATAACTGAAAAGGATGAATATTATTTTTCTAAGTTACACATCAAATTTAATTTAAGTGATGATATAGGCATTGCAAGCTATATTATTACTGTAAAAGAAAATGATGATGCCAAAATTGATACCAAAGCAGAGAAAGAAAATATTGTTAAAAAAGATGGTAGTCATATTCTTCCGTCAACGGAGGAAACAACCGAAGAATTGGTGTTTACTAAAGATGGTAAGTATGAGATTAATGTAACTGTTACTGACCTTAGCGGAAATAAAAAAACTTTTCGTAAAGTCTACTATGTTGATACTACTGCACCTAATATTGTTGAAATGAAGTACGAAGTTAAGAATGGCTTACTTAACTATGTTACTTTTGGAATCTTTGGTGTACCTCGTGTGGAAATTTCAATTAATGTTAATGATAAAGGTTGCGGTGTTGACCCAAATGAAGTTAAGCTCTATTGGAATAATAAATCTTATGATGCAACAGTAGATGAAAATACATACACATTTTGTCTCGATAGTTCCGGAAAGGGAACACCATACATTACAATAAAAGATTTCTTGGGAAATGAAAGAAAATATAACTTTAAAACTATAAATGATTATAGTGAAAATCTACCAGATGAATTTTTAGATGAAATTAATGCAGATGATAGTAGTGGTGCTACACTTGTATTAGAAAATGATGCTCCTTCGTATTCAATAACAGCTACAGGAAATTATAAAACTGACCTTAGTCAAAATGACGAAAATAATCAGAGTGAAAAAGGTCTTTATTTTGGCTTGCAAGATGACAGAATAGGCAAAAATAACCTTCATTTTACCATTTCAGACCAAGAAAATGATAATAAGTTCGGTTTAGCTTCTTACTATATTTGTATCAAAAAGATTAGTGAAGATGGTACGGAAAGCGAAGTGAAAAATATACCACCTAAGAATCTTACGCATCAAAATGAACCGATATTATCGGCGGAAGAAGACCTATATGTTGGCGATTTAGAAAGCGGTACCTATCGTATATGTGTTGAAGCAAAGGATATTGCAGGTAACGATGCAATCTTAGACGAAGATAATACTAATTTTAATTCTAATAACGGTGTATTCTATGTTGATAATGAAGCACCATCAATAAGTGAATCGAAATATACAGTGGAACCGTCTGTTCTTAATTATTTGTCATTTGGTATATTTGGCAATAAAGAGATTAATATATCAATAAAAGTTAATGATGATGGTAAAAGCGAAAATTCTTTTTCTTCAAAAGTTAAGGATGTTACTCTTAATTGGGGCGATATCTATAAACCTAAATCAGTAGTTGGCAATACATATACATTTGTTATAACCCCTAATTATTCAGACACCCCATATTTTACAGTAACTGACCAAATTGGTAATACGAATATTTATTATTTTTCTACTGAAAGTATAAAAACGTTAAAACAGGAGGGCGAACTTAACAACGAAAGCGGAATTAATTTAATGCTTGAAAATAACCCGCCTGAAATTAAGGTTGATGTTTTAACAGACTATGAGAAATACATAATTAACGGCAAAGTATGGTATGGTAACGATATAAAATATCAGGTGACAGCAAGTGATATAGCTTCTGAGAATAAGTACAATTCAGGTCTTGAGAGTGTCAAAACAGATGTCCTCAACAATTCAGAAGCGTTTTCTAATTATACGGAAACACAATTTAATAATATTGATTTCGGCAAGGAGTCATTTAATAAACAAGAAGCAAAATATATCTATGATATAAATAAAGAGGGATTGTACAAAATTACAGCTGATACTACCGACAATGCTCAAAATTCAAATTTGGATGTATTAGAATTCAACATTGATAAAAATAATCCTGAGATTACTATGTTTAAATTTGGAAATCAGGATGATAATAAACCCTTTTATAAACATTATTATGGATATTTCTTTAAAAAAGCCACACCATTGAAAGTATATGTTAATGACCCTGGAGTTTCATCCGGAATTAAAAATGTTGAAATTTATCTTAATAGTAATGATAAAAACGGCACAAGTAAAACAGAAATTACAGATGGAACATCACTAAAAACCGATTCAACAGGAACATATGCTGAAATCCTTATTCCAAATAATTTTAAAGGTACTGTAGCCGCCAAAGTTACAGATAATGTTGAACATACAACAGGTCTGATTAGTGCAGATGGTAGCGTGATTGAGGACGATTCATTACATAAATCAGTATCTTCTATTGATATTAAGGCAACTAATGATACTGATAAAGAAGATGCAAATGGTGCGCCTCTTTATAAAACCAGTATTCCATTGGTTGTTAGTGTTAGTGATACTCACTCAGGTATTTCAAAAATTGAATGGTCTGTTTCTAATGATAATAAGAACGGCATTATTTCAGTTGATTCTGACGGTAAATATATTAGCAATTCTTCTGATATTGTAATTAACAATAAATCAATCAAGACAGATCATAATCTTTTGACATCTATTGATTTTAATTTAGTAGTTGAGAGTAATACAAACGGTAATGAAGTAACAGTTAAATTAACTGACAATGCTGGTAATTCAGAGGTAAAAAGGGTTAAATACAGTATAGACACTACCGTTCCCAAAATTACTGCAGTGAAAAGTAATGTGAATTCTTCTAATGGAAATTACTATAATACAGCACAGACTGTAACTGTTACAATTACTGAACGAAATTTTAATCCTAAAGATGTGGAAGTTAATGTAAACGGCAATGTTCAAACTATAGATTGGGGACAAGATAATTTGCCCTCAGTAACTTCAGATAATCAAACACACATTGGTACATTTACACTTTCTGAAGATAATAGGTATGAATTTTCAATTAGATATGCTGATATGGCAGGTAATAGGGGTGATTCCTTTAGTGAACCTGAATTTGTAATTGACAGAACAAACCCTTCAATTAGTGACAACTTTGCTGATTTCGGATCCTTTGATGATAAAAATGTATTTTTTAACATAAAGGAAAAAGATAAGGCAACAGCAACAATCAATGTAGTAGAAACTAATTTTGTTGAAGAAGATATGCAGCTTAAAGTTTACTATAAGGAACCTGGAAGCAGTCATGAAGATAGTGGTTGGTCTGAATATCCGTTAATGGCCTCTTGGAATAAATTAGGTGATAATCATTACATAACTATTCCTTTTACAGAAGATGGTGTATATAAAATTGATATGAATCCTGTCGATCGCGCTAATAATAAGGGCGTTTTTGATGCGAATTCTTCATCACATACGGCGATATTTGAAGTTGATTTTACTGCACCTATTGTGTATGAAAGAAATAATGATATGGTAGAATCTGGTAGTACTAAGTTTAGTGATATTTATGATTTTAATCGCAGAAAAGATGAAAATCCAAATATTGTATTTATGGATACCAATATCGACAGAATTGAGTATAGTTTGAAAAAATATGTACCTAGCTATACTAATAAAAAAGAAATCGGCACTATAAAATATGAGGAATCAAAAGACACTATTCGAGAATTTGTCGATAATTCCGATGCTACGCATATGATTTACAAGTTGCAGGACTTTGACAAAGACGGAGTCTATTCAGTAAAAATGATTGCTTATGATAAAGCAGGAAACCCAAGTGTACTTAATGAAAATACATATACACGAATGGTAAATACAGATGTTCTTGCTTATATTGAAAACAGCGATAGCAAAAATAAAACGGGTTGGTATTCTTTTGAAGATGAAAACGGTCCTATAAGTAAACAACCAAGTAGTTTTTCTGATTTGAGCATAGTTGTTTTTTCAAGCAATTCTCAAAAAAACAGCGTGTGTTTGGTCGATAAGGACACTAATGAATCAACGGATACAAATATAACATCTGATTCAAAGAGTCTTTTTGATAAAGAAATGTATGGCACGAGTGTTTACCGATATACATTACCAGGTAGTTATTTTGCCAACAACTATACCGCTGATGCGGATACAAGTTTATACTTGAGAGTTGTTAATGGCGAGAATATTTTAGATCTTGGTGAGATGTATATTGATAATACTAAACCAACCTGTACTGTTCCGGAAAACTTCTCAGATTGGGGATGGTTTAGTGGTTCAGGAAATCAAACTATTTCATTTAATGATATAAGTGAAGTGCTTGATGAAGAAAAGACAGTAGCGTATGTAGATGGCAAAACATACAAAGTAAGTGATGTCAAAAATAATGATGTTCCGGGTCTGCACTATTCAAAATCGAAAAATCAGATCAAGTTGATTTTAAATGAAGGCAGTCATACGGTAGGTCTTTCATTGTTTGACAGAGCAGGTAATAATACTGTGATCAAAGAAGTGCATCACCTTGCTATAGGCAATTATAGATTATGGATTATAATTGGAATAGTGGCAGGCGTTGCGGTAATTACAGCAATTGTAATTTTTACATTCCTTGTATTTAAGCGTAGAAAAAACAATAAGAAGTAAAACTACACCTAATAGTCTTTAAAATTACTCCACAAATAAGCCTCCTATGGTAGTTGTTAAAAACTTTCATAGGAGGCTTTGCTATGTCGGAAAATATAGCTTTATACAACAATATGATAGTACAAAATAATTATCATATCAATGAATCAGCACAATTTACACCGTCTTAAACATATTCTGTTTTAGTGGTTGTGTGCCGAGAGTTTTTTCAACTTCTTTTCTTGCTTGTTCCAGTTCTTCGAGCCTTATCATTTCATCCTTGGCATCATCCAAACCAAGATGGGTATAGGTGTTCATCGTGACACCTATATCGGAATGTCCCATAAGGTATTGCAATGTTTTCGGATTCATTCTTGCCTTTGCCATATTTGAACAATAGGTATGTCTGCAAATGTGAGGGGTGATATTAGGCAGTTGCTCTCTGAAAATATCATTGTATCTCTTGACCGAGTGATTAAACCTATGCTCCCAATGCATTGCTACTTCTGGCATTCCTTTCGAATCTCTGAACAGAAAACCGCAATGTCCTGCAACCATAATTTCAGGAAGATTTGTGGGTCTGTTTTCAAGTATTCTTTTGAAGGCCTGATAAACATCTTCCGTCATAGGTAGTTTTCTTGTGCCGGCATTTGTTTTTGTTGATTCAATCACATACTCCATTTTTGAGGTTCTCTGCAACTGGTGGTCAATATTGATGATTCTGTTGTTCATATCAAGGTCATTTATCGTCAACCCACAAAATTCTGAAATTCTCAAACCAGTGTGAAAGAGAATGTAGAAGACATCATAGTATTTGTAGTAAACATTATCGTAACGAACAAATTTCAAAAACTTGTTCATTTGCTCTTTTGTCAGAGCCTGTCGGGTGTGTTCAGTGTTTATGATAATGCCGAGTAATTGGAAACCGAAAGGGTTCTTCATTAGAATATCATCATCAACTGCCATTTGAAATGCCGGTCTTAAAACACCTCGCACTGTTTTTATTGTACTCGAGCCTCTTCCGTCTTCCTGTAATTTAATGAGAAACAGCTTTGCATCGGAAGTTTTGATTTCACCGATTTTGCAACTGCCAAATTCCTCTTTGCTCATAATGTTTTGCACAAAGTTGTAATTTGAAAGTGTGTTGTGTCTTACACCTGTCCTTGTTTTGAGATAACGGGAGATTAACTCGTTGACGGTGATATTTCTGCCGGTTATGTCAAGTCTTGAGTCAACGTCTTTACCGACCAACTTTTCTAATTCTCTTAGTGACAGGCAAGGCTGTTTGCCTATTGGTTGTGGATCTGTCGGAACAAGTCGCCAGCTGTATACAAATTTTGGCTTGCCGTCAACTAAATACTTGAATTGATATTTTCCGTTTGCTCTTATTGATTCTCCGTTGTGCAAAAGTCTATGCTTTGAATCTCGTCTTTGTCCTCGGCTCGCCATTTTTGAGTTTTCCCTTCATTCCTGAGTTATTAAGATATTTTATAAATTCATCTTTGATGATTAACTTTCGTGTTCCGTATTTAGCCATAAAGGGAAGACCGCTTTGGCTTGTAAGACGGAACATTTTTCTTCTGCTGAGTCCAAATAATTCGGCTGTTTCAATTACCGCCAAAAAATCTTTGTCCTGCAATGATGGCTTATCCATATTTTTTACCTCCTCGTTTGGTACTCATATATTGCCGTAAAACTCTCAGAATAGCAACTACTTTCAGCAGATAAAAGGAAACTATATCGTAGAATTATTGCACAGATATTCCTCAAATTTTGTTCGTATAATCAAATAGCGATTACCGCTCAAAACTGAAAAAATTCCGAGATTATCCTTGGCAAGTTTTCTCATTTTTTTTATGCCAATGTTAAAATATAATCCCGCTTCTTTGACAGTTAGGGTGTAACGCTCTGCGTATGTAGGCTTATCCATTTTGTTTTCCTCCGTATCTGTATTTGACATAACAACTATGATTGCAAAATTTTCTTTTTGCATTGCCGTAAACTGTAAAAGTTTTTCTGCAATAATGACAAGTCAGCTCATAAATGGCTTTCCTTTTGACTAAATCAAGATGATTGTTCCACCACTTGTTTCTGCAAGCGTCTGAACAAAATCTCTTGCGTTTGCGGTGCTCGTTTTGCTCAACCGGTTTTCCACATTGTTCACAACAAAGAGTGTGGTTATCATTGCTTTGCAAATCGGCACTCATCAGTTTGTTCCTTTTACAGTATGATTTTATTGTATTAACGGATAGGTTTGTGAGATTTGAAATCTGTTTGTATCCGTAACCGTTCTTTCGGTAGCTTTCAATTTGCTTTTTCTCATTGTCTGTCATAAAAAGCACCTCCTACCATATAGCCATAGCAGAAGGTGAAAAAGGACGCTTTTTAATCTTTCATATAAAATTGACATTCATAACCGTCCGCACGGAGTAAAAGACCTTTTGCCCAAGGCGGAGTTCTGCTCATTTGTTCGCAGATAGTGTTTACGGAAACATCTTTTTGGCATTCAATAATAACCTCGTCATGAACATGAGCGATTATGCGGTAATTTTTTAGTGTTTGCATTGCGTATAATAATATATCTCTTGCAATGGCTTGAATGATATTTTCACAGAACTTAGGGCCGTAGCTTTCAAGCCGTTCCCATTTCTTCGTACTGCCAATGCCCTCATAGGTAACTGATTCACCGCCAAATTTATTTATTCCGATTCTCGGCTTAACATATGCAAGTCTTCTGCCGTAGGGGAGAGTGATGAACAGAAATCCGCTTTCGTAGGTAAAAGATATGCCGTTGGTTTCAGTCGGTATCCTTTTGGTAACAGTTTCTTTAACACATTTATCAATGTCCCACCAGAGTTTAGTAATTGACGGATTAGAGTTTCTCCACGCACACACTAGAGGTTGAAGTTCATCCTCTGAAAGTCCCATCTGAATAGCACCCATAGCTTTCAATGCCCCGACAGAACCGCCGTATCCGAGTGCAAGCTCGGCGATTTTGCCTTTTTGTCGCAGATGCCCGTTTATTCCATGCTTTTCAACAGGAACACCAAACATCTGTGATGCACTACTGCAATAAATATCTTTGCCCTCACTAAAAACTTTGTTTCTCCATTTCTCACCTGCAAGCCACGCAAGAACCCTTGCCTCAATAGCAGAAAAATCGGCTACTATGAATTTGCAACTGTGCTGTGGAATAAAAGCGGTGCGGATAAGTTGTGAAAGTGTGTCCGGAATATCATCATAAAGAATACTGAGTGCATCATAATTTCCGCATTTTACAAGACTTCGTGCATCTGCCAAATCACTCATATGGTTTTGCGGTAAATTCTGTAATTGCACAAGTCTGCCTGAAAATCGACCTGTTCTGTTTGCACCGTAAAACTGAAACATTCCCCTTGCACGGCTGTCTTTACAAACGGCATTTTTCATTGCTGTGTATTTCTTAACACTGCTTTTTGTTAGTTGCTGTCTGAGGGATAACACTTTGTGTACATGATACGGTGCAGTTTTCAGCATTTCTGAAACTGATGTTTTGTTAAGACTTTCGGTTTCAAATCCGCTTTCGGAGAGCCAGTTTTTCATTTGCTGAACGGAATTTGGATTATCAAGATTGGTAAGGGATTGTATATCATTGACAAGCGACTTTTTAACCATTTCATCAATAACTATTGCGTTTTCAACTAAAAACATATCTACACCAATGCCACGGTCATTTATATTTTGGTCAAGGTGGTATTCGTTCCATATTGAATCACTTACAGGAAATCTTGATAATTTCTTTTGAATACTCATCTCAGTTTCAACATCACGAATATTGTATGCTTTGAAATTATTCCACTTTTCTATATTGTGATATGGCATATTTCTTGTTCTGCCATTATTGATTTTTGTAGGGGAACAGGGAATACAAAAATATCGTATGAGATTTTTACCCTCTGACAGCTTTTGATTTTCAAGGCCTAATACAGCACCCACACCCTCAAGAGAAAGGGGAAGACCAAGTGTTGCCGACCAGACAAGAGTACAATGCCAAGATGACGGGTTAAGATATTTGCCGTCAAAATCTATACCTAAATCTTTAAGATACCTTGATAAGCATACCCTCTCAAATTGTGCGTTGAATGCCCATTTGATAACCGAAGTATCGGTCAGTGCATCAAGAATATCCTCGGGTATCTTTTCTCCCATACACAAGTCAATGACTTTGACATCACTGCCGTCAACAGAATAGCCAAACAGCAGAATTTCAAAATCATCACTTTCCGCATAACGGTAAACACCGGATTTCTGAAGATTAGCACTTGAATATGTTTCTATGTCAATACTGATTGATTTCATGTTTTCACTTCCTTATATATAAAAAACGGACGGCAGAGAGTATCTCTCCACCGTCCAAAATTGTTAATTATCTAAGTTGTTTTTCTTAGCCCTTCTCGCTATTCTGTGCTTTCTAAAAGTCTTGTGAATAAGGAAAATTAAATCCGTTACGGTGCTTATGATGCCGTACATACCTATTCCTAAGAAGAAACAGAAGATAACAACTACATCAAACAATTTTGCAAGTTCATAAAATTCGTTCATATCGTTTACCTCATATTATGTTAGGATAAGAAATCATCATCTGTTTCTGTTCTGAAATCATCAGCAGCCGAACTTCTGCCACCAAGCGGTTCGCCGTCCTTTATTTTCTGAATGTTGCCAAGACCACAGGCAATACCTTTGTTGCCATTTGAATTGAATGCGTAAAAATTCAGAGACACTCTTGCATAACAACCGCTGTACACCTCATCTCTGTCAAGAATAGGTTTTACAGCCTTATCAACAATCTGTGGAGCGGTTCTGCTGTTTGCATTGATAAACCAGTGACCTGCATAAGCCTCATCATTACGCTCGGTATCACCGTCACGAAGAGGAAGTTTAAGTGATGCTTTGTTTGGCTTTTTACCACCAAATTTACCGATACCTTCTTCAATTGCAGTATTTACAGCGTTGTTAATCGCATTAACGGTTTCAGTATCATCTTTTGGAATAAGTACGGATACGCTGTATCTTTCAGGACTGCCGTTGATTGAAACAGGTTCCCAACCGTGAAAATATGAAAGTCTTGTGTTTTTGCCTGTGATAACTTTTGTTTTGTTTGAATTAGCCATAATAATTAGTCCTCCGTTTTAAATTCGTTTTTAACATCTGTGATTGTCATAGCATCTCTTTTGTCCGTTTCGGGAACAAGAGCAGGCTTGCCTTTTGGTTTAATGATGAGATTTCCAAGTATCTCGTTGAAATTTTGCTTACCTAAAAGCTTTTGCATTTCTGTAAGTGTGATAAGACTCTTGCGATAAATGTCTTTGTAGCCGGCATCTTCCAATGCTTTAGCCACTGCGGTTTCATCTTTATACTTTCGTACAGACCGTCCTTCAACAATTTTAAAACCGTTCCAATGCTTGCCGTGATTGACAGCTGATTCGGTAGCATATGCCATTATTTCATTTGCCCACTTCGTGAGATTGGGGATAACAGATAAAATCTTTTCAATTTCAGAATCAGTAAGAAGTGGGGGAAGTCTGAATTCTTCCTGTGCAAGTTTCAGATTGTTTTCGGCTCTTGCTCTGCATCTTACTGATGCTTTGCAGAATGTACACCAATCACCGACACAGTAATCACCTTCACCTTTAACAGCTAATTCTGCTTTTGGCTTTAGTACATTTTCTGCCCAGCCTTTGAGCTCATCAGCAGAAACAGTCCAAGTGCTGACATTATCTCTGCGTGGCTGAAAAATTGACATTGACACATCTTTAATGTCATATAGGCGGTCAAAGATTTTTAAAGCACCGAGAGCATAACATTTCATCTGCGGGTTATCAAAGGCATCAACCAATACTCCCATTCCATATTTGAAATCAATGATATGTATTTTGCTTTCAGAAACAATAATGCAGTCGGCTGTTCCAAAACCATTTGGTACATATTCTGAAAAATCAACCTTTTGTTCAATAAGAATCAAAGGATCTTTACATTTCTGTTTTGCAAGATTGAATTGTTCAAGTACAAAATCAACATATAAGTCGGTGTATTCCTGCATTTCATCGTTTGTGTAAGGGGAGACAGGCTCGTCACTTTTTCTGCATAATATGTTTTTCAGTTTATGCTCACAC
>ENA-OOZI01000193-OOZI01000193.1-human-gut-metagenome-genome-assembly--contig:-NODE-193-length-13355-cov-1.878571_pt1 | contig 13355 bp, 16 predicted proteins | sample MGYA00241189_ERZ501401 | MGnify/ENA primary metagenome ERZ501401 (study PRJEB25962, sample SAMEA2042655) | human gut metagenome | biome: human gut; feature: human-associated habitat; material: faeces...
CAGAATGCATAGCCCATGCACAGATCGTCCTCGTCTGCGGCAACATAGATAGGGTGATCCTCCTGTTGCAATAGCTCTGTCAGCTCGCAGGGGGTGTATTTCGTAGTCCCCGGTATAAAAATATCCGGACGGATCTCTGCATGTATCTGTAATACCTGCCCCAACAGCGCAAGAATTCTTGGAATGTCCTTTTTTTCTGCCTTGCGAATCTTCATTTCTATTTCGCTCCTTTATTCGACAAATCCCGTTTTACTTCTCCCAGTGTTATAACCCTTCCATGTCTAGATCCACGATTAACTTTCCAATTTTCCGTTCTTTTAAAAGATAGCACATATAGATAGGAAGATATACCACGGATCCCTCCTGTTCCATATTTGCTACCGATAAAACATATGCTTTCTCAATATGATAATCAGAAATTTTCATAAAGTTATCCAAGGATTTGTGTGCCTTGTAAGCTTTCCCGGATTTCACCTCAATGGGAACCACTTTCCCATCCATTTCGACCAAAACATCCAGTTCCCCTATATTTTTCTTTTTACAGAAATAAGGTTCCAAACCATTGGCCGTTAATTGCTGTGCCACAGCATTTTCAAAGTGAGCACCGTTATTTACTTCGCTGTTTTTATTGATCAGTTCCAGTTTGGTTTCCGCCGGATATGCACTGGTAAGCAAACCGGTGTCATTGAAAAAAAGTCGGAACACATTACTGCTCTTGCTCGCTTTGAGAGGAATAACAGGAGCTTCCACGTTATACACCGGTAACGCAACTCCGGCATCTTTCAGCCATAAAAAGCTGTTTTCATATCTGTCAAACTTTAACTCTTTATTCAGCATTGTAAATACAAATTTTTTATTCTGTTTGTTCAATTCTGCCGGAATGATATCATAAATAGATATCAATTTCAGTTTTTTATCTTCACTCTCATATTGAGAGAAATCCTCTTTATATAGCGCAACGATATCCCGTTGTACCTTATCCACTTCCCGGATATCTTTTGTAGCAATATAGATTTTTACCGCATCCGGCATGCCTCCGACAATTAGATAGATAAAAAACAGCGACAATAGCTTCTGATGTATGAATTCATCCACGGGCTGACATGTTTCAAATTTCGCTTTCAACATTTCCAAAGTTGTTTTTGACACATTATTTGCTATCATGAATTCTTCAAAATCCATCGGATACATTCTCAAAACAGTTAAATATCCAACCGGAACCGACGTTATTCCCTTAAGCTCTACTCCTAATAAGGATCCGCTCATTACATATTTGAAGCTGCCTTCTTCTACAAGGAATTTTATTTTTGTCACTATTTCCGGACATTTCTGTATCTCATCAAAAAAGACGACCGTTTCCTGCGGCTTACAATCCTCCGGCATAATCATTTTTAATTTCACCAGGAACTCATTCGCACTCATTTTTACATTGAGATAATCCACCAAATCCGGCTGATCTATAAAATTAACTTCAAACTTACAATATCCGCTTTTGGCAATTTCCTCTCTTATCAGCCAGGTCTTTCCAATCTGTCTTGCGCCTGTTACCAATAATGCTTTATCCGATCTTTTCAACCATTCTTCTATGATAATAGAGTCTTTTCTATACATAAATTCCCTCCTCCCTTTTTAACAGTATCTCTTTTGCCCCGTTTTTTCAATATGATTTGTAATATTTTGCCCCGTTTTTTCAATTTTATTATATATATTTCGCCCCGTTTTATTCAATTTACCATTCCAAATAATGCTCTTGGGTAAATAGCAAATTTAACTTCCGTTTTGCAAAGGTAACTTCTTCTTGAATTATTTTTGCAAGATTAACTTCGGGATCAGCACCTTGAAAACAGAAATAAGTATTGCGAAGACAGCGCCAACTGGAAATTAGTATTGCAGGAGTGGACTTTAGTATTACAAACCGCTTGAAATAGGGCTTTTTAGCATGTTACTATACTCTTGAAGTCATATTTTACTGTATGCAAATAAGAAGTCGTCGCTTCGTTTGCATGTTTGCAAGGGAAACTTCCACCTCTGGGATATGGGTGACATGATCAGGAGATGACATTGGCAGTTTTACTTCAGCAGTTCAGGTTTTAGTATGATTTCATTAGCAGGAACAGCTTCCAGGTTAAGCTTAGAGACTGTATCCGCGCCATAAAAGAAGCTGAATAGTTGATGTGCGGATCGATTATTCAGCTTCTTTCTTGTATAGGAGTTAATGTGACTCATCATCAGGTTGACTTTATCCTGTGTAAGAAAAGCAAATGATGTTTTCTTAGGAACAATCCTTCTGATGAATTCATGAGTTACTTCAATACTTCCTTTTTGATCAGGACGTTGCGGATCACAGTAAAACACATAGGTTCTGCGTCTTCCATCCTCATCAAACTCTATTGCCAGCGGATCCGTAAATTCGCTTCCGCAATCTGCTAAGATGACCTGGAACATCTCACAGAATTGTTCCCGCCCAAGTATCTCATAAAGATGGTTCACCGCTTCTGTTACCGACTTGGCTGTATTCGCTTCCCTAAGATATGCCAGCATAAGGGAACAGTTTCTAAAGAATACTGTAAGCAGCACCTTTGTGGAATCCCTGGTGCCTTCTACCGAATCCATTTCCACCACGTTGAAATCAGGATGTCCTTTCATAAAAGCTTCAAAATCTTCGTAGGTACGCCCGATATGGCATTTCTTATCGACACGTACAACCTTTTTGGATTTGCGTTTTTTATAACGCACTTTTCTTGGAAGATCTATATTTCCAGCAGAAAGTATGCCGGCATCTATGTAGTTATAAATGGTCCTTTCATCTACCATGATTTCTGCTGCATTGTTCATACAAATTTGATGAATCGACTGGCCTTGTCTGATAAGAGGCGAAAGGATGGCATCAAGCCGATCCAGTTCTTCTGGTGTTATATCGATACCCTTACGGGAATCAGAACGTGTCTCTTCGTATGTTTTATGAGCTTCCTTTGCATCATAGAACTGTTTGGCAAGAGTACAGGAACGTACCTGTTTACATGAATTGCAAACATAGGGTGCTTTCTTTAGACTTGAACATTTTTCCTCTTCAAAATCAGGACAATTGACCATGCACAAAGCACACTCAGAACAGTATGTTTTTCCGTGCCATAACCGATTAATAAACCCACAGCTATCTTCGCCACAGATATACTGCTTAGTGCATCTCTTTCTGTGTCTGCATGGATTATAGCCTCTGGAACGCGTACCAGTATTTCGATAATCAAGATGGGCTTTCACTTCTTTAGAAACAGTTGATGGATCCTTGCCTATCAGAGCGCCTATTTCAACGAACGTCTGCCCCTCTTTTAAAGCTTTCTGTATGGTAATGCGATCATCCAGTGTCAGATGCTTATATTTATAGGATGACATGTATTTATCCTCCTTAGTCTTGCTGCCATCTCCTGACACTACTGAAGTGATTACCATTATTACACAAAAAAGAAAAGGAAGATCATCTATTTACAAGACTATCTTCCATCTTCATGTTTGTATGACTTATTTCTGTTTTATAAAATATAAAAACCTTAGTAACTGGAAGTTACTTTTTCAATTGAGTAATAATGCTCTTGTGGTAAATAATTTTTTCTTTCTCGTCGAATTCTTTTTTCCATGCAAAAATAATTGTTGTATCATCCCTATAAACTGGAAGTTCACAAATTCATTTGCTTCTCGAATTCAAACATTCCTTCATTGCCGTCTCCGACAAAATCATCCGGTGTGTCCGGCATAGGGTGTTTCTCATTGAAAAACTCCGTAATATGAAAACCGCAGACATTCACATAAAAGTGAATATTGCGTCTGTCAAAGTAAGGTGTACAGGTTTCCCACACCTTCGTACCGGGGTACATCTCCTCCAACTCAAACCAGATCTTTTTGCCGATTCCCTTACTCTGAATACCGTTCTTAACAAACAGCAGATCAAGATGATTGTGCTGAGTGCTTTTGTCGATAACTACAACAGCACCACCTACCATTTTCCCATCGACAACCGCTTTATAAGCAACAGCTCCTTCTGCGTTCAATGACTGATCAATATCAGTTTCCGGCAGAATCACAGAATCTGTTTTCCCGAAAACATCTTCAAATCCTTTTTGAAAAGCCGCCTGCATATCTGCTTTATATTGCTGTAATTCTTCCGTTTCGACCCGGATTAATTCAAAATTCATTTTATCATCCTCCATAACCAAGTTTGTTTTTCTGCACCGGTCTGACAAATTCCGATTTTTCGTTCTCTGCGACTTCCCAATAAACTGGAATTTATGTCAATGCGAACTCAATCTCATCAAGTTTATTTGTTATTGCGTTCTTTCTCCCTGTCGCCTTAAAGCCTATTCGACGATAGAGTCCCTCAGCATTTATATTATTCTCAAGAATCCACAGCGTAGGGGTATCCGTACATTGGCCTACTGCGTATAGTAACAATTTCGTTCCATAACCCATGTTTTGCATATCTGGAAGAATATAAAGATCCTCTATTAAACCCTTTGTTACAGAAACAACCCCTATTGATTTTTCTTCTACAAGCATATAGAGCTTTGTTCCGTTGTTCATCTTGTTTCTCAAATACTCCCGTTGCCGATCTGGCGTGTGTGTTTCTATGAAATCAGGAGTACAAAATGCACGATGCGATTCCTTCCAGGATATTGAATGGATGGTTGCGGCTTGAAGAAGATTTGTTTCATCTACAGGTACTATCATACTTACCTCCACAAATCCCGATTTGTATTATTGGTTATTATATTTGGCGGCTTGTTCTTTCCAGTATGCCATAATATTTTCAACCATTGTAATACACTCATTTTTAGCAGTAGTTTCATTATATTCTTGCATATTGCTGAAAATATGTCCGCATGGTTCTAAATCATCATCTTCAAAACCACCACAAACGCCAACAAGCCATTTACCAAGCAACGACGCTTTGAATTTAAAAATGTAATAATGCATTTCATTAAAATCAAATTCACCTGCACATTCAATTTGAAAGGCTTTTTTCCTAATTCATGAGGGTCAGATAACCATTCAATCATTGCTGTTTGTGCTGCGTATAGCTGTTCCTTATTCATTTCCATATACCTCCAAAAATTCCGATTTCTCAGTTTTAAAAACTGGAAGTTATACAAATCTACATTCCGTTCGTAATATACATGACTATCTATAATCCTTTGGTATCTGAGCAAATTTTTTCAAAAAGCTTTCTCTGGTATTATCATTTACAAACAATTCTCGCAACTCTTTCTCATTTTCTTCTCCTAAGGACACATATTGTTGCAAAAATATTTTGGTTAAATATAGATAATTTCCCTGTATCAATCGATAGTAAGAGCTTTCTAATAGGGTGTTTATCATTTTTATGCTTTGCTCATAGGTTTTGGTCTCTTCATAAAAGGATCTAATAAGAGGCAGAGTATAATAAAAAGCAGCTTCATACGCTTTTACCCTTTGCCTCATAGAATTTTCAAAATCTGCACTGTCTATATAACAGCGATTAAACGTCATATCTGCTTTTTGACATTTTCCTTCAACTATCTTATTATGGTTTTCCCAAATGTTTTCAAAAAAATGCGTAAATATACTCTTATCCGTTCTAACATAAACTGCTTTTTTCGCTGACATTTTGGGAATAAAATCATAGTTCCATCCCCACTTAAAGCTTCCACCTAAATCAGTTTGCTGGAATAGACTTAATACCCTGCGACGATGATTGCAATAATCATCAGCCCAGATACGATTACCAAGATATCGCATGCCTAGTTCTTTAGCAATCAATGGTGAAAAAACTTCATCTAATAACATATTCCACCCTTCCACCATCAAATCTCTCTCCGTATGTTCTGCTTCATACTCCGGCAACCAAGTACTGATTAAATATTTTTTGTATTTTTCAAACTCCATACTATGTGAATTCTCCATAAATCCTTGTTACTTACCCGTAATTTGTGACTAATTCATTAAATTCCGATTTTCTTGATTCTACAAACTGGGATTTGTTATTTATATCCTCTTAATAAATCTCTTTTGTTCTTTGTCATCTCTATATCCATTAGTCCTATAGAACTTATGCGCTTCAACTCGAGTGGTTCCAGAATTCAAACGAACAAAGTGAATATTTTTTTCTTCGCTCCATTGTTCAACAGCTTTCAATAACAGACTACCAATCCCTTTATGACGATATTCCTCAGCCACTGCCAAGCCCAGAATATTTACCATTGTATCATAATACAATACATCATACTTTTCTGCATGAACAAAGCCAACTACCATATTATTTATTTCCGCAATGAATACAATTTCTCTTGAATCATCCAATTTCTTCATTTTTGACTGCACTAATTCTATTCCGCAGGTATAGCCTAAATCCTCGCCACAAATCTTGCATATTGCAGCACTATCACTTGCCTTAGCTTTTCTAACCACAAACACTTATATCCTCCTATAAATTCCGATTTGTAAAACTGTTGCATTGATTATATCAAAGAATCATGCTTGCAACAATCTCCTTAAAACGAGAGGCAGGTGTGCCCTCCTGCCCCTCAAAAGGAAAGGAAGGCGAAAAATATATAGTCAACTGCTGTTTCCAGCAGCTATGAATCGTTACTTACCATAGAAGTCATGGTTTACTTCTGCTTTATAGTAATTACTACATGTTACAGGAGCATTATACAGTGTCGTGAGCATATAGCTTCGTATGTTGCGTACCTTTGTAGTATTGTTGCGAAGGCATTCCAGCACATACTCCATCGTATGAAAATCTATCTTCTCCAATCTGCTCCGAACAACATCATATGGGAAATCATATTTATTGATACGGATTACTGGCTGTTTAACCGCTATGGTCTCAACCATCAGCTCCACCAATTCGTTTATGTCCATCTTCTCTGTAGGATGGTCTGCTTTTTCATTTCTGCAATCTGGTTTGTGATTTTCTCGCTCATTCTATGTACCTCCTGAAAAGTATTCGCTTTCGTTGTGTACATATATCACTCTAAAGCACATAAATTGGAATACCACTACTGGAAAGATACACACCTTTTATTGTGTATCTTTCCAGTGGTTTTCTACTCTTCTCCATCCGTGCAGACAGCCTTTCCCATCGCAAGTTCCGCCACAATCTTGGCATATCGTTCCTGCTCACTTCCTTCGGAACCCGCCATTGCTTTCATATAAAATTCCAAAGCCTCCTCCCGGCTGTCCCATACTTCCTCATCGTTATAGCAGATGACTTTCACGGTATTCAGTTTTCTGCAGGAGTCCTCTCCATAGACAACCCCAAGGCAGCATCCGTTGTCCCAATGCACATGGATTGTACCTGTGTCATCCACCTCTGTAACAGTTCCCTTCGTGCCACTTGGAATATCTCAGTATGGGTCGTTCATGGAAATAAGTTCCACTCTTGAACCCGCCGGGTACTGTTCCTTTACCTTATTTACAACATCTCTCGGTGGGAAAAACATTACTGCTCGCCCCCTTTCTTCGCTCCTGCCTTGAATGCAGCCGAGCCATCCAGTTTTGAAAGAAGGATTTTTCTGTCTGCCTTGAATTCATCACCGATGAACCCAAGCCTTAAAAGGAAACATCTGAATGCGTATTTCTCATTCTTATTTTCCTTTGGCTTTGCGGTCACTCTCTTCTGCTTTTTACTCATCTCGCAAATGGCTGATATGAATTTAGTGTAGGCAAGTGCCTCTTCCGGCTTTACCGCTTCAAACCAAGGGAAGTTTACAACCTCGTCTTTTTCTTCAATGTGAACATTCTCGATTCCCAAGGCTTTCTTTATCAGTTCGCCTTTTGCTTCAAGCAGGCTTATTAAGTTTCCCATGTCCACTTTTTCAAGTGGTATGGAAACCGTAAGTCCAAGGCTCTCGCCCGTTTCTGCCCCTTTATTCGGCTCACTGTCGGGTTCTTCTGCCCCCTTTTCATTGTTGTTCCATTCTGCCGGGCTGACCCCTGTTGCCAAAACACAGGCATCAACAATCGGTGCAATCTCATCAAGGTCATCAAAATCTCCGAATTCCAATTCGCCATTCTTTCCTACCGTAAAGTTCCCAATTTCGTAGGCGCAAGAAGGAACTCCGAGGTATTTTGCCTTACCCCCGATTTCCTTCTCGATTGCCTGAACCATAGCTTTTCGTTTGTCCTTTGTTACATAAAAATGTAGTACCATGTTTTGTACCTCCTTATGATTTTTTTGGTATGTACATATATCACTCTGAAGGCACATAATAGCAAGCTATTTATTTCACATACCTCTTTAAAACATTGTCAAAACACACTTTATTGTAAATATGTAATAATTGTAATATAATAACTGTAAAAAATAAGATCAGGAGGTAATGCATATGCCATCACTTAATAAATTTGAAAAATCAATCGAAAAGATTAGTGAAATATTTAATGAAAAAATTGCCAACAACCCTTACTCAAAAGAATTAAGAATAATATTTAATGTAGGTTTACAGAGTGAGGATTTAGCTTTGTTTCCCAATATTCGTTCTGCATCATCTTGTTCTGATTACATAGAAAAATGGATTAAATGCTATGTAGATGCTACCCAAAACCCACCTAGCAAAAGAAAGGCATCTCCTAAAGGAAGTTGCAATGATCCTGCTTTAGAAAATATCGTATACTATGCTACTGGAGAAGAAAAAAAACAAATAAAACGTATGCTAGTATATCACAATCTTTTTATGAGTGCAGAAAATATTCAGGGTAACTTATTAGAAGAATACATTAACAATAATATACAGAAGTATGGTTGGGTATGGTGTAACGGAACCGTTCTTCAAGCAATTGATTTTTGCTCAATTGATGGAAGCGTACTTTTACAGATTAAAAATAAAAACAACACCGAAAACAGTTCATCTAGCAAAGTACGTAAGGGAACTACTATAGAAAAGTGGTATCGTCTTGGTTCTCGGAAAAGCAATGGCAAAATATTACCAGCATACAAATGGGATATACTTAATGATATAATTAATTCACATGTTATTACAGATATTAAACCAAATTGTAAAATGACTGAAGACGATTATCAAAATTTTCTAAAACAAATTATCAAGGCTAATTCTGATATCATTTCTGAAGAATAAAACATTTTGTGGCAACCAATCACTATGACGGTTGCCACAACATTGTATTAAATACTATTTTTTTCTACTTTTTTCCATTTCTTTTTTCATGAATTGCATCCATGAAATCTCATCGGTGTTCTTATATCTTGAATACGAGAAACCTGTATTTTCGTACTTTATTCCGTTCATATCATCAATAATAGTTTTTGCAATTGCCTCACCTAATTTTACTGGAACAGCATTACCAATTTGCTTATACTGATCCAAAATACCACCACAAACTTTCCAACTTTCTGGGAACTCTTGAATACTCTTGTATTCTTCAACACTTAATGGTCTGTCCTCTGTTGGATGAGCCAAGTCAGTAGCTGGCATTGTTGGATTAGTAACCAATGTTGGTGATGGTCTGCTATATGATAATCTTCTTAAAAATCCTGTCTTTCCACCACCCAAATAAAATGATTTTCCCAAAGCTTCCTTCTGTAAGTCTAACGGAAGATCTTTCCAATATTGTCCTTCTTTTAATATTCGATAGTATTTTAATCTTTTCTCTGGAAACTCAATAAAATGATGTTCTACATTCATTGGAAGATTATCATCAAACGCATCTCTCAATGTACGCCATGCTTTCAATCCATCAGTTCCTTCTTCATTATGTGTAGGTTGAAGGTAACTGACTTTACCTCCACCTAGTTTTCCAATAATAACTACACGCTCTCTAATTTGTGGAGCCCCAAAATACGCAGCATTATATAAATTAAATGAAACCGTGTAGCCAATTTCTTTCAATTTATCAAGAATAATCATCATTGCGCCCCCTTTAATAGGTTCTTCAATGTCTTTATACTTAAAAGGAGTTGACAATAGGCCTCTAACATTTTCAATAACAACATATGTTGGTTTTATTTCCGAAATAATACTTAAATACTTTAGAAAAACATTTCCTCGTTCATCATCAAATGCCTTTCGATTCCCAGCTGTACTAAATGCCTGACATGGTGGTCCACCAAAAATCACATCAACCTTTCTTCCTTCTGGTATCTTAGCCATTTTCAGAATCTCTTCTGCTGTAAAATCTGTAATATCTCCTATCAGTCCAATTTCAGGTTTATTTTTGGCAATAGTCATTCTGCAAGCCTTATTAAACTCACAAGCTAACAAAGCATCTATCCCACCATTTTTCATTCCAATATCTAATCCCATCGCTCCTGAGAAAAAACTCAATGCGACTATTTCCGGAATATCGTCACTCAACCGCTCATGATCATCCGGTTCAATTACCACGTCATTTTTTTCTATGTATTCATTTAAGTCTTCGATGGATGTCAACCATTGGTTTCCAACTCTTTCAGCATTAAGCATACCATTTTTTATAAGTAGTCTCACAGATTGAACAGTCACTTTTAATTTTTTTGCAACCTCACCTGCAGTAAGCAAATTATTAGTATCAATCATTGGTTTGTGCTATTTTCCTTTTCGAAAATTTTTATAGACCCATTATACTATTTTTCATATCTGTTTTCAAGTTACATATTTGTTTACTTTAGTGAGTGCATATCATATCACTTGTAATATTTTCAAAAGAATGTTTAATCAACTCACCTTCTGGTTTCAAATTATTTTCAAGATATTCAAGTAACAGGGAATCTTCAATATAATAATACATCTGTGGAACAACAAACCCTGGAAGATCATTTCTAAGTTGTTCCAGCGGAATCATATTTGTATTTTGAAAATTTGTAATTTCCATCGCCACCGTATGCATTTTCAAATAATTATCTATCCGTTCAACAGCCGCTTTATCATACGAAAATTTTTCCTTCCAAGACTCTATCATGACCTTGTTACTTAATGTCATAATACCGACAATTGCCTTAACAGGTGCACTCACATATAAATAAGCTTTAACCGTTTCATTAGGAAAAACACGTCTATGTTCATATATTTTTTCTCCTGACAATACCCTCTTATAGACATCTGCCTTGAAACTTAATAACATTGTTCTCATCGCATCTTTTCTCTTTCTTCGATTTCACTTCAAAACCATTATGATATCTATTCCGTAGCTACAACCCTACGATTTATCCATAATGTATCTTCAAGCCTACACTCCAATGGAAACATTTACTGTACAGATATGTTCCCGAGTTAAGCATTCTATATAAGACATAAACGAATAACCCAAGTATCAAAAGTACTTGAAAGCCTTATTTTAAGCCATTCTTCCATAGTTTCTATTTCACCCTTGACATCAATACTACACTCTCAACGGTATTACCTTTTTCCCACAAGACACCCTATTGTAACCTAATCTTTCTGTGAGATTGTTCCCAATCTCGGGAGATTATTTAAACTCACTGTCTCCAAAGTCTGCAACTGCTGTACTGTTAATTGACGCAGTAATTCCATTCGTTCTTTCTGGCTTTTCCCCCTGATTAATCAAAATAGCATTATAACTTTCCAAATTCGCAAGTACTAGTAGTTGATTCAGTGTTGCTACATCCCTCATGTTTCCTTTCACAGACGGATGTTCATCTTTCCATTGTTTTGTTGTCTTTCCCATAATCCCAGAAATTCTATAACATCTCGATTTCTCATCCAATTTTGTATTACTGCGGCCGGATCTTCGCTTTTATATCTGGCTATATCAGTCAATGAAATGAATTCATTTTCAAAGTCTTGCGTATAAATGCAAATATCTATTCCATTTGCATGAGGCGTATCTTTAATAACTTTTCCCATTGCACCGCACATCCTTCTCAAACAATCTATCCAAAATTTATTATAGTTACATTAACGACTATTTCTTCAAAGTATCTATAACAATCTCGCCTTTACTGAGTATCCTATCAACAGATGAAGACATAGTGTCTGTCATTTGTAAATATTCTTCAAGTTCAGATATAAGTGAAGAAATTGCTTTGTTTAATCTTCGCTCCATTCCCAAACATCCACGTAATACACCGATAAAACCTTCAATATTCTCATTGGAGCCATAAATTGCATTTTGCATATTCCCCAATGCAGTCATAGACTCACATAGATCTTCAATATTGTTCACATTCTGAGCATATTGATTGTCTAATAATGAAAGATAGCTATTTTCAACTATATCCCAATATTTGGACACTTCATTTACATGACTTTTTAATTTTCCTGCAAATATATCTATGGGACTAGAAAGTTTTCGACAAATATTTCTTACAAAACTTGCATCCACATTACCGCTTTGAGATTTTACACGATTAATCTCATTTGTAGCAGCATTAATAGATATATCCATTTCATCCATTTCATTCCCCATGGATGTAATTTCATTTGTCATTTTTGTTGAGTTTTCTACAATATCTGCAATATAATCAATGAAACCTTTTTCACCTTCATCATCAATTGTACCTTGAATACCACCGTTGCCTTCATCAGCCATATCTTTCGGGTTATTAATAGGAGAAATACTATTCTCACATTTGTAGAAATCAGGTATATAATCTGAAACAGGATTTCCATATTTCACACTATTGTCAATTGCACCAAATAACAATTTTTTCAGTTCTTCTATTAGTTTGGGCAATTTATTAAATTGCAAACTGTATTCGTTTGCACGATATGATTTTATATCAAATGGTAATTCTCCAAGATCTTGTGTAATAATAATTACCTTTTTATTCATAGCATGAGCTAGTCCTAATTCATAAAACACATTGGCATTGAGTCCTGTCAAATCAGCAATAATGACATCAGCTTGATGAATCCCTTCCACTATATCCTGTAATATATTCTGTTGGTTATCCAAATCTCCTGCATTTGTAAAATCAAAATCTTCTTTAAAAATTCTTTTCAATTCATCATACAATGCCAGAAAGTCTTCATTAAATGGTGTAATAACAAACACTTTTGGTTTACTTCCCATTCGTTTTTCTCCTTTCTCTCTTTTAAAAATTAGATCAAATTATAATAATTTAATGCGTCTTTAATTGCATTTACCTTTTCCTGTGTCGGATGCTTCCTTGTTTGCTTTAATCCCTCTGCCGCATTAGGTGCATCATACATCGGCAATCCCAATTCTCTTTTTACCTCTGCGATATATGCGGTCTGTACTTTAAACCCATATTTCATTTCCACATACTCTTGTATCAATTTATATGTAGCTTTTGGAGCAGGCTGATGTTGTTTTGCTCGCTCCACAATCTTATCCAGTGGTACTTTTCCCTCGCCTTCTCCAAATTCAACCGTTACATTAATATGGCTATCTGGTGATTTGTG
>ENA-OOZI01000214-OOZI01000214.1-human-gut-metagenome-genome-assembly--contig:-NODE-214-length-12550-cov-1.480512_pt1 | contig 12550 bp, 9 predicted proteins | sample MGYA00241189_ERZ501401 | MGnify/ENA primary metagenome ERZ501401 (study PRJEB25962, sample SAMEA2042655) | human gut metagenome | biome: human gut; feature: human-associated habitat; material: faeces...
TTTCCGGGTCAAGCACTTCCGCAGGTTCTTCCGGTTCTGCGGTGTCATCCTCCGCATCGGGATCTCCGGGGTTCACCTCTTCCTTGCTGGCTGACTCATCCGAAGTATCTTCTACAGAAATTCCTTCATACCGGAAGAGATCATCCCGGATTTCGCTGACCAGATTCCGCAGAACTCTGGCCTGATCCATCAGCTCATCCATGTGGGCACTGGTGCTGTCTGTCCCGGCTTCCAGTACATCCCCCAACTGACCCAACTGGTCAAAAGCCTTGTCGAGCCTGTCATTCAGTGTATCCAGATTATCTTTGATACCGCCACTGCGATCCGTGGAAGCATTCGTCATGTTATCCAGATGCTTGGTGGCATTCTCTCCGAATTTTTTCAGTGCCGATTTATAGCTCTCCGTATCGTCCGGTACGGTGATGGTAATGTTTCCGCCACTGACGTCATGATCGCCATCGCCACCCCAGTTACCATTCCAAATGTCATTTCCACTGATGGTAACGTCATGACTGTTGCCGTTATTCTTGTCATTATCCGCCTGCTTGTTCAGATCGTCATTCAGGACTTTCAGATCGTTGCTGACGCCGTTCAACTCTTGATTGTAAATATACCACAGATCATGAGCGGTCCCGGTCAGAGAACTTCCCGCATTGTTGGCATCCTTCAGGTTCGAACTGATACTCTTGGCAATACTGGATGCCTGTTTGCTATAGCTGCTCACATCTTTCTGGGTGGCATCCAACATATCCAGGAATTTGTCTGTCTCCGTATCCAGTTCCTTCAGCTTGTCACTGAGATACTGGATTTCCAGGAACGGCTCCATCTGACCCACGATACCGCCCACATCTTTTCTGCCCTGCACATATCCGGTGTTGGTGCAGTTCTGCAGATAGCCCTGATGCAGTCTGCCTACGATACCTCCGGTATTGTAGCCTACGTGCTGGTAGCCGATGGCACCGGAATTGGAGCAATAATAAATCTTACCATCCGAAATACCTGCGATTCCGCCGGTGTCCGTATGAGCTGCCACATTGGAGGTACTGTTGATCTGCTCCAGATTGTCCATGGTGATATCTTCCAGATCATAAGTCACTTCCGTGCTGTACGTATTGATATTGCCATTGTTGCTGCAGTTATTCAGAATACCGTGGTTGTTGCCCACAATACCGCCTGCGGAATGATTGCCGATCACATTTCCGGAGGATTCACACCGACGGATCTCTCCGCTCTCGGCATTGACTCCGCCGACATCCGTATCACCGACCACATTTCCGGTAAATTTACAATTTTCAATGCTGCCATAGTTCACACCGACGATACCGCCGACCTGATCCTGACTTCCAGAGGGAGATACTTCCCCCGTGACCGTAAGGTTGCGGACTTTTGCTCCCTCCTGCACATAGCGGAACAATCCCACTGCCGAACCGTCTCCGGTCAGTTTCACATTGGAAATAGTAAAACCGCTGCCGTCAAAGATTCCTGCAAACGTAGGAATACTGAGTTCACCTGTCATGCTCAGAACAATGTCGTTCTGCAACACTACTTTTTTATCTCTGGACCAACTGTCCAGTACACAGTTCTCCACCAGTTTCCGCAGATCCTCCTCCGTGCTGATCTCTATGACTGCATAATCCTGCTCCTTTATCGTGCTGCTATAACCGCTGCCGCCTCTGTACTGCTCATAGGTCAAAGTTTCTGCCGCATAGGCGGTGGCCGGTGTCTGCAGGATCAATGCTGCTCCCAGCAGGAAACATAATAATCTCTTACTGTTCATCTTCTGTTCCCTCGCTTTCTGCTGTTTTTTCCGTATTTCTGTCCTCACTGTTGTCCGAAATTTCGCCGTCTTTTCCGGCTGCTTCCACTGTATTTTCTCCAGCCGGTTCTTCCTGTCCTGCTGCTTCGTGCTCCGGCAGCTCCTGGGCTTCCAGTCTGGGATAGTTTTCTTCCGGGGCATCGTCCCGCTCCTCCATCGTCACGGTATCCTTGGGACGCACCACCGCACCCATCTCACCATCAATGACACCGATGAAATCACCCTCCAACACACCATTGACATAACCCTTGATGTGACCGTTCATACGGATTCTTCCGGCGGAGGGCAAGGGCTTTGCCAGATCCCGTTTCAGTGTAAATGCTGTCTTCTGAATAATGATATCTCCGATCAGCAGTGTCTGCGGCAATGCCAGCAGTACCAACAAAATAGATGTCAGAGTACCACGACCAAGAGCCAGTCCGATGGCCGCTACCGCTGCATTGGAAGATACATAGCTGATAATAAATCCCGCAGATACCAGCATGGATCCGCTGGTAACAATGGTAGGGAACGCCTGGTTCAGTGCTTCGATGGCGGCTTCCTTGATCGGCATATAGGTCTTCAGATCCATGTAACGGCTGGTGATAACGATAGCGTAGTCGATCGTTGCACCCATCTGGATTGCAGATACTACCAGATATCCCAGGAAATATACATTTTCATTCAACAGATACGGCAATGAGAAGTTCATCCAGATACTACCCTGAATCGTTACAACCAACAGTACCGGCAGACCGGCGGACTGGAAGGTGAACAGCAGGATGATCATAACGAACAATGCTGTCAGCACCGTGATGATCGTATTATCCGTTGCGAAGGAATCGCCCAGATCCTTATCACTGGTGGCGTTACCGACTAGCAGAATGTCATCTATATTATAGAACTTTGCCACGGTATTACGGATCTGATCCAGTGCTGCTGTGGTCTCTTCTCCCTCATAAGGAACATTCAATTCCAGAACAAATCGGGAATTGTCTTCGCCCAGCAGCTGATCTTTCGCAATACAGATCTGGGAATAAGCATCCGTCAGAGTTTCTTCCAGATCATCGTCCAGTGTGATGTTGCCGCTTTCTTTCTGATCATAAATGAACAGGAACATATCAATAAACGGAACTTCGTATTCACTGACGCCACTGACCAGCGCACCATAATCGCTCTGATCCAGTGCATATGCCGAATACAACATATCCGCCACTTCAATATCCAGATCGATCAGTTCCGCAAACTGTCTGGGATTCAGCTTATCCGTCAGCATATAGCCGTCCATGGCCTCGATATTGCCAAGTCCCTGACAGGATTTCACCACATCCAGCTTTTCCAGAGCTTTCAGTGTCTGTGCCTCTTTTTCATAATCACCGTTCGGCACAATGACCGCCAACTGGTTCACCATGCCGAATTCCTTATTTACCATGCTGACGGAAAATTTATTATCACTCATAGTACTGGATTCCAGAGTGTTGGTATCGTACACGTAGTTTGCCTTATTGGACAGGAAAAATGCTATAATAACACCTACGATCAGAATAGGCGGTATAATGTAGCGGGTAGCCACACAAAACTTACCGACTGCTGTGATCTTCGGAACGAAGCTCTTGTGATGGGTGTTGTCGATGGCCTTGGAAAAGGTCAACAACAGTCCGGGCATCAGGAAGAATACGGCTACCATACTGAAAATAATGGATTTTGCCAGAATGATACCCATATCATAACCAATTCTAAACTGCATGAACATCATGGCTACCATACCGGAGATGGTGGTCAGGGAACTGGAGGAAATCTCCGGGATTGCCTTACTCAAAGCAACAATCACAGCCTCTCTGGCATCCTTGTCCTCATGTTCTTCCATAAAACGGTGAGCAAGAATGATAGCATAGTCTACTGCCAGACCTAACTGCAGTACCACCGCAATAGAGTTCGTTACAAAACTGATGGTTCCGAACCAGTAGTTCGTACCTTTATTCAAAATAGCTGCCACGATAAACGTGGTCAGATAAACCGGAATTTCCGCATAAGTCGTAGAGGTAAATAACAATACGGCTATGATAACCACTGCTGCCAACAACAGAATGACGATCATATCATTATTCAAGTCATCCGCGTCACGCTCTTCCTGACCGATATCGGAAGAATAGTAAACATCATAATCGGACAATGCATCCAATACCTCATCCAGATGCTGCTGTGTAGCTTCCGTGTCTGCTTCCTCATCAAAAGTGACAGACAATAAAGCCTCCATGTCATGATAATGATCCTCGGTGTCATCGAAATCCAACATGCTGACACCGTCCATCTCCTCCACCTGATCTGCCAGTTTCTGTGCCTCGTCAAACGTCACGTTACAGATCAGGATCCGGGCGGAGCCATACGTGGTAAATTCCGAATCCATCAGATCCAGTCCCCTTCTGGTCTCTGTTGTGTCCGGCAAATAAGTGGTCAGATCGTTATTAACCTTGACTCTGTTCATGGATAATACGCAAAATATGCATAAAACAATAAAGATCAGATAAAATCCTTTTCGTTTGTCTACAATGAGCGTGGCAAGTTTCATCATAAAGGAATTATCTTTTTTGTCTTTTTCTGCGTTGTCTGCCATAGTTCCCTCCTGCTTTTTCTCTCTTTGTACCCTTATTTATGTATTTGATTTTATACACCTCTAGTTTAAAATGTTTTTGAACATCTGTAAAGACTTACTACAAAGATGAGAAATTGTATTAATGTCATTTAATGAACTTGTGTTGATTTTCTGCCACATGCAAAATATAATAATGGGGAAGAAAAAGCAAGCTACAGATTTTTTGTGATTGTTTATTTTTAGACATTTTCGCGATGTTCGTCTATTATTTTAGAAAAAATTCAGATTTGTATTACATATAGGAAATGATTTCTTCTTTTCCCGGAAAGGCTGGTGGATTGTCTTATGGAAAAAATTGATCGCCGTGTGCGCAAGACAAGAGCTCTCTTATTACAGGGGCTGGTAAAAATGTTAGAAACCCATGATATTCAGGATATCTCCGTCAAGGAGCTGACTGAACTGGTGGATATCAACCGCGGAACCTTTTATCTGCATTATGATGATATCTACGATATGCTCCATAAAATCGAGGATGAAATGTTCCTGGAATTTAATGAAATCATGGAGCAGAAACCGGTCGTTACCAATTCTCTGGCCTCTCAGGGGCCGTTGTTGGAATTCTTCCATTTTCTGGACCGAAACAGGGATCTGGCCAAGGTCATGATCGGCCCTCATGGAGATCTGGCTTTCGTCAACCGTCTGAAGGATCAGATTGAAAAGCGCACTCTCCAGGTTCTGGAAAGTGCGCAATCCGATGCCAACTATAAATATCTCTGCTCCTTCATCATCACCGGCTGTGTCGGTGTCGTAGAGACCTGGCTGAAAGAATCCAATCCCCAGTCCCCGGAAGAAATGGCAGAGATTCTCGGTGCCATGCTCTTACGTCAGCTTAATTTTGCTCCGGGGCCTGCATAGGCTGTGTCGGCTCCGGCATACCAACGCTTAAAGAAGTTACGATCTCACCATCCAGGAAGAAGGATACGGTATCACCTACCTGAAGTTCATCCAGAGTGGCATCTTCTCCGTCAATCGTAATGATCGTATCGTCATTGACTGTGATAGTCATAGTATCTCCGCTGAGAGTTAAGGTCATCTCATCCAGCATGTCTTTCTCGGGTTTCTGACCGTTCGGTGCTTCTCCGTTGGGCGCGCTGCCATTGCCATCAGGAGTCTGGCCGTTCGGCTTTTCTCCGCTGGGAGCTTCGCCGGTAGGGGCTTCACCATTGGGAGCGCCACCGTTGCCGTCAGGAGCCTGACCGTCAGACTTTTCTCCAGTTGGTGTTTCTCCATCCGGAGTCTCCGGCTTCTCTGCCAGCGCAATGGAGATCACATTGCCGTCAATGGCTGTGATTTGACCAAGATAAGATTCCACCTTCTCTTCACCTGATTCTGTTTCCGTACTTTGCTCCACCGTGCTCTGTTCCGTCGTGCCCTCCGGCGCGATTGTCTCCTCCTGTTCTGCCGATTCACTTGCTGCGCTCTCCGTGCCCGCAGATGTTGTTCCTCCGCATGCTGTAAATCCGGTCATCACCATGGCAGCAGTCAACACTGCGCACATTACTTTTGTGTTCACCTGGGGTAAATTCCATCTTCTCATCTTCTCATTCCTCCTGTTCCATTCATTCCTTAAAAAACTTGTGAATATTTACTTCCCCTTATCTGTCTCTTATGATAAAGGTCATCTGCGAAGGAATTGTGAGAAAAATGTGGTGATTCTGTGAATTTTTCAGGCATGACACATTTGTCATATGTACAGTGTTGGCAGTGTCAAATCATGTGTCGATTTTGCTGTTTTGTTGTAAATATTCAAGGAACGCGGTACAGCCTTCCAGGACATCATTGTAGGTCGTCCCAAACTCTCCCGTGTACCACGGATCCGAAATGTCCCGATCCGAGCCGGCATAGGACAAGAGCTTCGCTACTTTCCCCTCCGGATCTCCCCCGAATATCCGCAGCATGTTGCGGATATTCGCCCCATCCATACCAATCAGATAATCATATTCCGCATAATCCGCTCTCGTCACCTGCCGGGCCCGCTTCCCCTCACAGGAGATCCCATGCCTCGCCAGCTCCGACTTCGCCGGCGGATACACCGGATTCCCGATGCCGTTCCAGATTTCCTCTGTGCTGGTGGCCGCGGAGGCGATCTGGAAGCGGGCGGTGAGTCCGGCATCGGATACTAATTTTTTCATTACGAATTCCGCCATGGGGGAACGACAGATGTTTCCATGGCAGATAAAAAGTACTTTTATCATTATTTTATTTCTCCTTGTTTTGCCCCGGAATGCCCTGTTTTGCAAGGGTTTCCGGGGTTATGGTGATATGCTCTGAAAATACAGATTGTGGCAAATCAGAGCAGAATTGAGCAAGTTGTTACTACCTGTTAGTAGTAAAGTTGGTAGTAAAATGAAGCTTCTTACTACTAAGCATTCTCGTGATATATCATCCTTATATTTTTAGAACCACATATCGGACATTTTTCTGGTTTCTCATGTATTGCCACATCACGATCTTGCATTAAACAATTTTCACAAAACAGATATTCTTTACTAAACAATGCTTTTCTTTTTGCCGCAAGTTGTCGCATTATTTCCCATTTGCTAGGATTTTTCCCTATAATAAAATCAGGCGTAATAAAAAGTGATGTTTTAACTTTCAAGAATGTATCATCCAATTCTGTTTCAATATATTCATAATCGTCATATAAAAAAATAACATATCTTCTTTCTCTTTCAGCTTTCCATTTGCTATCTTTAACAGAAAGAATCCAATATTGCAATATCTCCTGTAAAAACATTTTCTTATTATTGTCAGATAAATCAAACATGTCTATAACACTAAATAAATATTGTAATTCCGTTTTTGCTTCTTCAATGTCATATAATACATCAAATGTTATTACTTGAGCTATATATGGTCTTTTCATAGTATCTGGCAAATCTGCGTCAGCGTCAGCCTTTTTTGTCAATGTATATAATCCAATAGGTCCAATCAGGTCCACAATTCTATCATTTTTATATCCATACAAACATTCTCCATAACCGTCTTGCATATGGCTATTATTTATTGACTTACTGAAACATGACACATAATAGTTTCGTGTCTCAGAAAAATCAATGTCTTTTATCCAGTCATAATGAATCCATGACATATCTTCAAACAATTCTGGAATAACTTTTTTCTCTCGCTCATCATTAAGCAGCTCTGTTTTCTTCATCCAAATTTGATGATTACTAATACTACTCTTTGCAACTTCTATTGGCAGATATTTACAAATATAATCATTGTTATACCCATTTCTCGATTTTAAAATGAAATTGCTTATCATCATCATAAGCACACCCTTAACTGGTCGAATGTTGGCAGGCTGCTTATTCATTCTAAGTAGCTTTGCTTCTATTGCTAATAATTTGTATAATTCTTCTCTTGTAAATTCCCATAACTTTTCTCTTTTACTTCCATGCATATTACTAATATCCAGTAACATAGATGTATATGAATGAGTCAAGGTATCAATCTCTTCTTCCGTTTGGCAGCTTTTTAACGTTTCCTCTACAATTTCTATTAATTGTTCTGCAAATGACTTATTCTTTTCTATTGTGAACTTTTGATACGCTATGTGATACAATCTCAGTGGGAACATAAGCCCCTGTTCATATGGTATTACACGATATGTATTTTCTTCATCACAATTAATCACAGGATTAAACCAAGAAGTAATTTTCTGTAGTCTAGTTACCTGCGTTATAATATTGTATATATATGTTTTTAATGAAGATATTTGATATGCATTACCAACTAAATAGAGAAAATTCAGTATTCCAACTTCATACTCGGTTACACGAACCAATCCAGAATTTTCATTCAAATTCAAATCATGCTCACACGTTAAAGACAAAAGGACTTCTCTTGTCTTATAAGACGGATTGTTCTTAAATTCTTCTACACATTCACATAATGTATCTAAAATCTGTTCACGAGCATTCGCAGGCCATTTTTCTGGCTTCTCTGCTGTTTCTTCCTCGTAATACATTTCACAACCATTCCTTTCATATAAAATCAAAACCGCTTTTCCCCATCTTCCCAAATCACCCTGATTATATTATATCCTCTGAACCTACTTTTTTCCATAGAAAAAACGCCCCAGCCTAAGCCGGAGCGCCACCTATCTTCCATATTACACGACCTTAAACATCTTTTGCGACATCGGTTTCTCCTTCTTCTGTTCAACCTCTTCCTGTGCCTTTCGGAAATCTTCCATCCGCTTCAATTCTTCCTCAGCGTCATCGAATCCGATATGCGTATACACATTCATTGTGACCGATATATCCGAATGCCCCATAAGGTACTGTAGCGTCTTAGGATTCATTCCCGATTTTGCCATATTCGAACAATACGTGTGTCTGCATACATGAGGTGTAATGTTTGGCATCTGCACCCGGTAAATATCATTGTACCTGCCGACCATATGGTTGAAGCGGTGCTGCCAGTGCATTGCCACAAGTGGCATTCCATTATCATCGTAAAATAGAAATCCACTATATCCATCTATGGCTTTCTCCACTTTCGGTGCATTTCTATCCTCAATGATTGCCTGAAACATCTGTGCCACATCCTCTGTGATTGGCAATACTCTTGTTCCGGCATCCGTCTTTGTGGTTTCTATGATGTATCGCATATCTGATGTTCTCTGCAACTGATGGTCGATATTCACAGTTCTGTTCTCAAGATCAATATCCTTTAGTGTCAGTCCACAAAATTCCGATATTCGCATTCCCGTATGAAAGAGTATGTACACAACTTCATAGTATTTACAGTACACCACATCGTCATGCACAAACTTTAGGAATTTTCTCATCTGGTCTTTGGAAATTGCCTCTCTTGTGACTGCGTCATTTACCAATACTCCGGCAAGCTGAAATCCGAAAGGGTTCTTTACCAGAATGTCATCATCCACCGCCATCTGAAAGGCTGGTCGCAGCACTCCACGGATGGTATGAATGGAACTGTAGCTTTTGCCATCTTCCTGCTGCAATTTGATAAGAAACAGCTTTGCATCGGAAGTTTTCACACTTCGTATCGTCTTTTTGCCAAATGCTTCCTTTGCAAGTAATCTCTGTACTGTAACATATCCCTGTTTCGTGCTTTGCCTTACTCCGGTCTTTGTTTTCAAATATCGGTCTACCAGTTCACAGACTGTCATCTGTCCGTCCACGATATTTACAGGTAAATCCAAATCTGTGTTTACTTGTTTTTCCAACTCTCGAAGGGAAAGGCATGGTTTCTTGCCCTTTGGAAGTTTGTCCGTAGGCTCCAATTTCCAACTGTATACAAAATGTGGTTTTCCATCAATATGATATTTATATTGATATTTTCCGTCTGCTCTTACACTCTCTCCCGGTCTTAATACTCTACGCTTGGAATCTCGCCTTGTCTGTCCTCTTCCTGCCTTTGCCATTATACCCGCCTCCTTAGTTCTGGATGGTTATGCAGATACCTTTCAAAGGATACACGAAGAATCAGCTTGCGTTCTCCGTAGTATGCCAGAAAATCTTCTCCATCCGTATTATTCAATAAATCATAAAATTTTCTCCGGCTCAAAACAAAATATTCAATTGCCTCAGAAGGATTTAAAATATCCTTTTCTGCTAAACTTGGTCTTGCCATAAAAGTACTTCCTTTCTGCCAAAAGTGGCTGTTTTCACAGGTTTTCGAGGTCATACTATATATCACTCTGAACGCTGATAATATCAACTACTTTCGGCAGACAAACGGAATTATATCTCCGAAGAAGCACTGATAAATTTTTCAAACTGCGGGCGGATAATCAGATACCTGTTTCCGCTGAATACCGCAAATCTTCCTCTGTTATCTTCTGCCAGTCTACGCATTTTCTTTGTCCCGATATTAAAATACGACGCTGCTTCTTTGATTGTCAGTGTGTACTTTTCACTCACAGGGACAAGTGTATTTTCCGTAGTATCATGTTTTTCTATTGCCATGTGCAATCCTCCTTCCATACAGGCTGCAGTATTTCCACAGCCCCAACTGCTTAGTCTGCTGCCATCTGAAGTACCTTGACTGCATCCTTACGGATCAGTTTTCCATCCAGACACTCACATCCCAGATACCCTACCTGTCCACGCATGGCAAACTTTTCTTCCAGTGTGCGGATAGTCAGTGGGAAACGCTGAACGAGCCAGTAATTACTGAAATCTCCAAATGCGATTACTTTCTGCCCATTTCCGATAGACGGCATGGAATCAACAATCTGCACAGGTTTTGAGAAAATCGTTTCATCACTTTCCTTCCACAGATAGTTTCCGGCTGAATCTTTGAGGGTACGGAGTGCCAGAGCCGTTTCGTCATTCATAAGCCATGTACCATGTTTACGGTGTTTCTTATCCACGGACAGATACAGTTTGATGATTTCATCATAGCTGATAGCAGAATCACTCTCTGCCGTCACGCCCGTTTCTGCTCCGTCAGTGGCGTGCAGAATACCTGTCGGCTGATTTTCCCCTGTTCCGTTGATAAACGCCTGTTCCTCGCTTGTGCCAAAACAACGTGCCATTTTCCCGATTACATAATCCTCTATGGCAAAGGACTGGTCAGAAGCGAACTCCAATCCAAGTCTGACAAGCTCGGACAATCGGTATGCCTGTACTTCAAATCTCTGAAAATCGTCCTCGTTATCCATGCCCTCCAGATTGACCATATCGCCCCATTCAGCCTGACCTTCACAGTCAAATGTCCAAAGACGGCTGTCACTTCTGGTCGCATTCACAACGGTTGCCAGCTGACGGACTGCACTTTCTTTCTGTAATACTGCCGTATATTTTTTATTTGATTCTCCGGGCAGATGGTACGCATTTGTCTTGCTTTCACGGTTGTTATAAAGGTTGTCCGTAACTGCCTGTTTTCCTCTCATTTCGTTCCAAAAATCGTTATAATAAGCTGTACTGTTAATCATAATAAACCTCCTGAAAAATTATTTTTGTGTCATATAACCACTCTGTCTGCAATAATCCACTGCTTCAGAATAGGACAGATAAAACATCTCCAATGAGCCGTCAACCACACGGTAATAGGGCGGGTCACAGGATTCGCTTGCCATGATAATGACCGGGCATCTGTCCCTTAAATTGATGACATTCACACATCTGTACTTGTCTGTTGAAAAATCCGATGGTTCAAACCGCATCGGTGGTGCTGCTTTCTGTTTTCCCATGTATACCTCCTTTTTTCTCAGCAGAGGAAATCTCTGCACAAGAGCCGATATCCTGTTAAAAGTGTGGTTTTTTCTCCACCATCCCTCGGACGCCTGCGGACTACCGTACCGATTGTACGGAGTGCCTGGTTAAAATTCCGGCTGTTCTCCGCAAAATATCCATTGTCATTGCACCAGTTGCGGTATGCCTGATACACTGCCGATGTCCGGCATTCCGCATCCTTCTCCTGTTCCAGAAATTCCTCCACAAAAAGTTCCATTTTATCGCTGTCATGCTGATAGGACATGGTGGCATCTTTTACTGCTTTGGGCTGAGCGAAACCTTCTTCTTTCAAGATGGTGTAGCCTTCAATCAGCCAGTTTAAGATGGCACTTGCTGCCTCCGGCCTGGAAAATTCTGCTTTCAGATTCTGTTCCTGCTCCCATTCCTCAAAATGCCTGTCAAAGGGAATGATCACGATACGTCCGCTCGAAAACAGTGTCATATCCGTAATAGCCGGAAGATAATTTGTATTTACATACAGCTTGAACTGTGGCTTAAAATCAAAACTGTTTTCATGCAGGAATCTGGCATTCAGTGTATCATTTCCCGTCATGCTTTTGATCTGTGCTTCATTCAGCACCAGTCCCCGCCTTGGCTCTGAGATATTGGCGAACCGCACTCCGGCAAGACGTGCAATATCCTCTGTCGGGTTCTGGCTGTTGGCAGACGGTTTTGCAGCAATCGTTTCCGGTCGGACAGTCAAACCGTAATCTCCCATCACATGAAGTGTGCTTTCCATCAGAGTCCCTTTCCCATTTCTGGTGGTTGCACCGTAGTAAAAAAACATACATTCATAGCGGGTATCCCCTGTCAGACCGTAACCAAGGCTTTTCTGCATGAACCTTGCTTTCTCCGTATCCCCACTCATCACCTCTGAAACAAATCTGG
>ENA-OOZI01000232-OOZI01000232.1-human-gut-metagenome-genome-assembly--contig:-NODE-232-length-12039-cov-1.428738_pt1 | contig 12039 bp, 14 predicted proteins | sample MGYA00241189_ERZ501401 | MGnify/ENA primary metagenome ERZ501401 (study PRJEB25962, sample SAMEA2042655) | human gut metagenome | biome: human gut; feature: human-associated habitat; material: faeces...
GGTCTGAGAGACGCATTTGATGTGAAACAGAAGAAATAAAGAAGGAGGAAAAATGGACAGAAAAGAGACTTATCAGAAAAGACTTGCAGGAGTTTACAGCTATATGGATGCACACCAGCTGGATGGTGCCATGTTTACCTCCTATGAAAACAGACGTTATTATTGCGGCTTTACCGGAAGCAATGGATGTCTGATCATTACAAGAGATAAGGTCTGTCTTGTAGGCACAGCAGCAGACGATCGGTGTGGAAGTCATTGAGCATGCAGCAAATAGGCTTTCGCTGGTGGCAGATACGATTAAAAAGTGTGGTATTAAAAAAATGGTGATGGAATCCTGCATGACAGTAGATGAATATTTCCCGTTAAAGGAGAAAATGGGTGATATTGATGTCGTGTTTGAACAGGAATATTTCCTGGAACAACGTATGGTCAAGGATGCAGAGGAAATTGCGTGTACGAAAGCTGCAATCGCCGCAGCCGAAGCAGGGTTTGATAAGCTCCTCCCGAGATTGAAGACTGGTATGACAGAAAAAGATCTTGCAGATGAGTTACATTATCTTGTTTCCAAGGAAGGAGCAGAAGCCATGAGCTTTGGCACAATCGTTGGATCCGGTGCAAGAGGTGCGCTGGCACATGCGTTCCCGACCTCCAAAAAAATTGAAGATGTTCTCAGCCTTTTTCTCAATGATCTGGCCGTACTGTCCGTTCATCTCCAACGTTACTGTATTCTCTATATATCCGCATATGCCGCTGCAGGGCAATCCTCCCAGAATCTCCCAGGCCGCCGCAAGACTGAGCTTGCCTTCTCTCTCTCCGTAGGTGGTAGACATCACGACCGGACACATATAAATTCCCGCGATCGTCTCTTTATCCCCATACAGCCAGCAGGCATCCAGAAACTGCTGCATATAGCCACCGATACCGTACCACTCCACTGTCGCTGCCAGAATAATTCCGTCTGCCTCTTTCAGCGTCTGTGGCAATGTCGTAATATTGGTCTTTCCATCATAAAGATTGTATCTCTCCACATGCACCCGCAACTCTTCCAGCACTTCCTGCATCTTATTGATCACATAGATCGTAGGATCATCAATGATTCCTCGTCCGCCATAGTAAATGTTGATATTCAAGTCCACACCTCTTTCGTTTTCTTCTGTCTTCTGTGTTTCCTGAGCGCACAAAACAAAAGTCCCGCCAGGAATCCGGTCACCAGTCCGCCCACATGTGCCGCATTGTCAATATTTTGTGCAGTAAAACCACTGTACAGAGATAATGCTATCATCAGAATCACCCGTTTGGGTGTCACATCTGGCATAGATTGCCGATCCAGCAAAATCCAGGCAAGCAGTACTCCGTCCAGTCCAAAGATGGCTCCGCTGGCACCTACAGATGCCGAATAATCCATCTGCAGAAGCTTTACCAGCAGTGAGCATAAATTCCCTCCGATTCCGGACAGAAAATAAAGCACCAGAAACGTGACATGACCTGTCACCTTCTCAATCATGGCCCCCAGAAAAAACAGGAGGACCATATTATTAAAAATATGCTCTATGCCCGCGTGCAAAAACATTGCCCACAAAAGCCTGCTGTACTGTTTACCGGCCAATACACTGACTACATCCAGTTCGCCTTTATTATATAACACATTTCCCGAAAAAGTACACATCAGGAACACAATTACATTGATCACCACAAGCATTCCGCTTACCCAGGGTACATTACGAAGCCTTTTCACCTTCATTGCTCCTCTCAATGTTCTCTCCATCCGGTATTGTATTTCAAATGTACCACTGTTTATATCACTCCGTCAACAAAAAGGGGGCTGCACATTGCCTACCGGTAGATTACCGTGATCTTACCCAATGTAATCTCATCTCCTTCTTCCAACTTTCGCCTCTCATAAGGCTGCAGTTGTAATCCGTTCTTAAATGTACCGTTTGTGGAATTCATATCTTCAAGATAATACCCATCTGTTTCCTTTATGATCCTTGCATGCAGACGACTGATCGACTGATCATTCAATACCAGATCCGTTTCTCCCCGTTTTTTTCCTATCGTGTAGATTGGTTGTTCTAATGTTGCAAGCAGCTTCCCTTCTTCCGACAACAGGCGGTGTGTACTCTCTCTGGGGGCCGGTCTTTCCTCCATATACACAGTCCTTCCCATATCTTCTTCCTCATAAGCAGTCTCCTCCGCCACCGCATATCCCGTCATGGTCAATTGCAGACTCCGGGTATAATTATCCCGTTCCTGCTTCTCTTTCTTTTTCCGGTTTTCCCACAAATTAAACAGGCCTTTCTTTTCCTTTATTACTGTAACTTCTCCCACCGGCATTTCCTTCTCTTCTTCCCTTATCGCATCCTTCTCCTGATCTTGTCCCACGACAACAGTTGTTTCCTCCTCTACGGCATCCATTTTTTCAGGGATTCTCAGGCACTCTGCATCCTCAAAAATTTTGGCCTGCAAATAGACCTCTCCTGCCGATTCATATTGCTCGTAGGCTTTATAGACATATTCCACCAGGCTTTCATCCTGATAATCCACATGTTCCACCAGGTATTCCATCAGCTCATTAAATCCTGTATTTTCCGTGCAATACGGGACATATATAAAATAAAATTCTTTCTTCTCCAGATCCTGATAGACATGTTGCGGAAACCACACGATGTTACTCTCTTCCAAAAGGAAACGGGACATTTCCTGCCGCACTCTGCGCATACTCCACAAAAAGTCCATGATCCATTGTCTTGTAATAGGCTTCTTCTCAAAAAGCTGTGCAATATTCTGTCTGGAAGTAATATCATAATAGAGATAGGCCTCTCCGTCTATGTATCTCAAGCTGCAGGGCAGCAATCCTTTGATCCCTCCCCGGCTGATCATACAATACTGATATTTCTTTTCCTCCGGTTTCCGTTCTAATAATAGTCTCTCATAATTCGCATTTAAGCTTCTGATATATTCTGTATTTAGCAACTATTCTTCCATCCTTTCTCACTGTACCGCACCACTTGTATTTTCCTTGTTATCACTCTCTGTTGTTTCTTCCGTCTTCCCACGATACCTCTGACTGTTTCGCAGAATCTCCACCGGATTGTTCCTCTTCACCTGAAATGCGGCTTTTGCGCTCCAATACCTGGGTACTTCCGCTATTTCGGAAAACGGATAAGGCATTCTTCCCGTCTGTTCCACGGTTACCTGATTCTTTTCCAGTTTCCAGACCGGCAATTCACTCTCCCAGGCAATATATTTCTCCGTGTCAAAAAACATATCTTTCTCCTGCAGCTGTCGATTCAGTTCCTCTTTTTTCTGCATCCATCTACTGCCGCTTCTCACTGCCGCCCTTCCCATATCCTGTTCCAAAAGGCAGCGATCATATTGAAAAAACAGTAAATACGTCATCAACACTATCACTCCCAACACTATAGGATACAGAACTGCCGCCTCCACGGTAAAATACGCTTTATAATTCTTTCGTTGCATACGATTGCTCCCTCCAATCATCCTGTCATCCATGCCGTTATATATGCTGCCAGTAAAAAGGGAAGATATGGGATCTGCAGGCTGCGATTCCGCTTTCTGCAAAACAGGATCATTGCATAAAGAAAGATATACAGAAGGCTTATGCCTAAGATAAGAAGAATATTTTTATCTCTGCTTATAAAACCGGTCAGCGCCAGTACGATACCATCCGCCTCACCGATTTTCTTTGTTGCCTTTGACAAAAGCAACAGCAGAATTCCGGGAAGTAGTGCGACAAGCCTGCTGCATTCAAAGCCTTTCCAGACAATAACCATAACAGCCAGTACTCCGCCCAGGAACAATACCCCCACCGGAACCGCTCTCTTCCGGATATCATACCAGCTGCCCCATAGCAGATAGCCGGTCAGTATCACATTTTCCCACAACTCCATCTTCACCATTCTCCCGTTTTATATTCTTCCGCATCTACTGCATTCTCTGTACCCGTCCACATCTTTCCTGGCAATGCAATATACGGTTCTCTTAAGCCCGGGGCAGTCCCGCCTTCTGTGATAACATTCACCCTCCGAGCAAATATAGTAGCCATTCTCTTCCGGGGCAGCGGCATCTTTTTTCTGTACCATACACTTCTCACAGGGATGATAACCCTTAGGAATTTCCGCTGCTTCCACCCGTCGAACCGACAATCTCAGATGTGTACATTCTCTGCTTCTATGATATACTTCTGAATCTTCCGTTACATAGACATATTCTTCATCATTCTCAGTCCCCGGAATCGCATAGCCGTTCCACAAATGCCCATAGTATCGGTTCGCCATACGGAATTTTCGAAATCCCAAAACCTCCGTGAGCGGATTGATCCCATAGGTGACTACAATCTCACAGATATCATTCTTTGTGCTGCTCTCCAGAAATTGCAGGCTGTCTGCCCCCTGTTCTAATGGCGACTGCTCCAGATATTCTTCTCCCAGCTGATTGCAGATCTGATTTTTAACATAGGTATAGGAAACAGCCACTGTTCCCAACCTGTCATCGTTATCCTCTTTCTCTCCGGCATCTCCTGCATTCAGTATTCCGCCATAGATTCCCACCTGTCTGCCGGCATCCCACAATGCTACTTCCAGGTTTCCATGCAAACGCATCATTTCTATAGCGCTTCCCATATGGATCATAAAAAAGCAAAACAACGGCAAAACCAGTGCTGTTTCCACCGTCATACTTGCCTTCACCGGTGTTCGCGGGAGTATAAGCAGTGATATCCTCTTTATGAAGTTTGCTGTCTGTAGGAATTTTACGGGGAGTAAATCGTTACATGGGTTAAGAGTTTTTCTTAAAGTCGGAGTAGGACTTGAATCATTCTTGTTAATAGTTATAAAGCTGTACTTGCATAAAGAGGACATCGCTGCTCACCTCCCTTCCCGGCTCGTCTTCCTAATTACCAGTATTTTCTATTGCCTCTAAAGATCCTATATAAGATTTCTGTCTCTCGATCTCAAAAGAATAGCCATATTTGCTTTTTACTTTCACATTCATTGCAATTTCCACAATGCAGGTATCCAGTCGGAATGCTCTGTTTCCCGGAGTATTTCGAATATCCATTTCCACCACGTCCATAGCCCGGCAGGTAACAGACTGTTCCTCACAGAGCAGCAAAAATATTCTCAGATAATCTTCATATCCCATTCCCGGTGAATCGGAACCGGAGACATCCTCTTCGGAAGTCCCGGACAATTCTCCCTGTAATGCGGAAGAAAGTCCGTAATGCCAGGTAGCATCTGTTTTTAACAGGGGAATCTTTTCCCCGGCAAGAAGTTCCTTTACATCATAAACACTTTCTGCAAAAGCCCATCCCAGGATCAGTGTCGCCGCAAGCAACTCTCCAATCTCCGGAACCATCATTGCCGCTGCAAGTGCCTCTCCCAATAGCTCCGCTATTGCCCGTTTTTCCTCACTACCGGTCAGATACATGGTATTTGCAGCTTCTCTGATAACGAATATTCGGTTCACTATTCCCTTCAGATTGTCAGTATCATTATCCTTGCCTACAATGACATATTCTGTCTGATACCATAGGGGGCTGTCCTGTTTCTCCTGGCCATACCGCCCAAGATACCGCAACAGATACTCATGGAAAAAAACTTTTTGTTTTAACGCTTCCCATTCTTCATAATTTTCTGCGGTCCCCGGCACCAGATTTCCGCGGTTTATTTCTCCTCGCTCCATCCGCGTCTCCAATAGTGACTCTGTTTCTATCCTGCGGGAGGAGATATTGTCTTCCTCTGTTACCAGCTTTAACAGACCTTTATTTCTTTTCTCTTCCAGGGCTGCGGTAGGATTCTCTATATGAACGGTTTTTCCTTCCGTGGTCTCCTTCCCGTCATATTCCTGAATCTGTACATCGATCTGCTGTTTTTGTCCCGCAATATCCTGTTGCTCCAGTCCACGGGATTCTATGACCTGCAGCCAGTCCGTCAGTTGCTGTAAGAGTCCGATTCCCACCGTATCCTCTATGGCATCGACAGCAACCCGCCGAAAGACTTCTCCTTCGCCATCCGTCAGAAATGCCGCTTTCACAGCCTGTGCTTCTTCTGCCTGAACAGCAAAAAAATCCCGGTACAACAGTTTTTCGAGAAACACATCCTCCAGAGAAAAATTACGGTTCATATACTCCAGCAAATGACTCTCCGTCAGCTTTGTCGAAGCACTTTCTGTCCCGTAAGAGCAGTCTATGGCAAACAGATTGTACTGTTTCTGCAGTTCTCTATGATATTCAGCCAGGATACTATCCATTCCGATATCCATGACGCATTCTGTTTCCAGTGAGATTCCCCGATACCGACAGCCCTCGATCAAAGCAAGACACAGGGCCATGATCACTGTCACCGTCAGTGCCAGATATATCGTCATATAACCACCCGGGGTTACCTTTTTCACGGATGTCATAACGTATTTTCCTTATATCTTTTTGGTCTGATTTGTAATCTTTGTGAAAATGGAATTGACAACTTCCGTGATCTTCTCTTTAAAAATAATGACCAGCCCTACCAGTACCACAATGATTAGTATTACTTCCACTGTACCCATTCCGTCTTCTTCTGTCAGAAACTGTCGAAATGATTTTAATTTGTTGTTTCCCATAACCATACCTTCCTTTTCTTATATTCCCGCATTCGAAAATGCAGGCACCATGATCATTACCATTACTACCACCAGCAGCATCACCATAGGCAGGAGCAGTTTTGTCGTCGCTTCCTCACTGAGTTTTCTGGCATTCTGTATCCGCAGTTCTTCCGCCTGGACAGACTCTTCCTTTAATTGCTGTAAAAGCGTAGAACTGCCCTTTTTCAGATTTTGCGTCAGGAATGTGCTTAAACGGACATATTCCCTGACTCCTGTCCTTTTCCCAAAGTTCTCATATGCTGCCCCTTCCGGCACTCCCATATGTATCTCCCGGGTTGCTATCAGCATTTCCTCGTAAGCTTCCCGGCAACGTCCCCCTCGTTTTCTTTCCTTCTCGTAATCTTCTGCAACCCGGCAAAACGCAGACCGGACCGTCAATCCCGCTTCCAGATACAGTGTCAGCTTTTGCAGGATTTCCGGATAGCTTCTACGTTCCTCCCGCTTTTTCTTCTCCACCAGATCATGCAGGTCTTTGTCCTGGAAGAAAAAGACTGCCGCCGCCAACAACAGAGCCCCCGCCAGAATCTTCCATCCAGTCTCCGGAATATCTTCTTCCCAGGAAATTTTTCTGCCCTCAATTTCTGTGGGCAGCTGGATTTTTTCACTTTCCGGATCTTCCTCCTGCGCCCGCTGCAGTAATTCCGACAACTTGCTTTTCTCTCTTTCCTGTGGGGTCTCATTCCTTTTTACGACTGTTACCTTAACCGTTGTCTCTCTGACAAATTCCCCGTATTGTATCTCCGCTCTCAACAATACAGGCACATCCTCCTGCCCGGGATGTATCTGTCCATTCTCTTCAACAGCTTCCGTAGAATTGCTTTTCCAGTTCACCAGAAACGGGTATCCTTCATACGTTTCCGATAAATCCAGATTCTCTCTGATCTCATCGGGAGAATCATTTTTCTCCAGGATCAACTGAGGCAGTTCTCTCCCAAACTGCTCGTACAAATTCTCCAATTCGCTTTGGCTATACTTGCGAGGCATCACTTCCATCTGGAAAGAATATCTCTCGCCGTCCTCCACCTGTCCGGTGATGCTGTATTCCCGACTGCCCTCTTCCCCAGATCCCCGATACACCCATTGATTCTGCAGGATATGACTTTCCCGACTGCTGTAATGCATTGTAATGGCAAGCATTATCCCTGCGATCAGTATGACTGCAGAAAGTGTCAGCTTTGTCACATAATAGTCTGTCACACACTCCTGCGGATTTTCTCCCGGGTGCATACGATTCAGATCCGCTTGCACCTTATCTCTTCCAGGTATCGGAATTCTCCACAAATGTAGCTTTTTATAGCAGACCATCATCACCTTATAGAAAAAACGCAGGATGCCTTTCTTACCTATCATCTCTTTCTACAGTTCCTCCTCGATCCGATCCAGTATCTTCTCACCCAGCAGATATGCTCCTGTATAGACTGCAAGGCAGAGTGTCATCACTATGATACCCATTCCATTATGGTAGAGCGTTCCAAAATATCCCGGATAAGCGGCTGCGATATAGAGAGAAATTCCAAACGGCATGATCTCCATCACGTTCTGTTCCAGTCTTCTTCCCTGTAACATGGTCAGCATCTCCTGCATGGTTTCCACTTTATTACTGATCACCTCTGCTGTAGTCCGTATAATCTGCGTGACATTTCCACCGCCTCTCTTGGCAATGTTCAAAATAGCGGAAAATTGCTCAATTTCCTCAATGCCACTCCGGTCTGCCAGATCACTGATCAACTCTTCCAGCGTGATATTCAGTATCATTCCTCTGCGGATCAGTTCCAGTTCCCGGTACATGGCGGAATGCTCACCATACAACATTCGTATATCCTCCCGGCTTTCCAGAAAAGCATTTTCCAACGCATATCCGCTTCTCAGAGAATTTGCCACAGACAAGATGCATTCCTTGAATTGCATGGTCAGTTCCTGTCTGTTCTTCCGACACTGTCTGTTGACGCACCTGCGAAAATAGAGAATCCCCAGAGGGAACAATAGCGGAACCGCCCAGATAGAGCGATAGAAAAACCAGGCAAAAAATATAACTACCCCTGATGTCTGTGCCAGCAGCCGTATGCAATCTCCCCGCTTCTGAAAAACCTTATGATAATCCTGCTGCCTTAAGCTTTCCTTCATGAAGTAATTCTCCTTTTCTCCGCAGCCTGCCGACCACTTTTCCTTCGCTGTTTTCCCCCAGCTCTTCAAACTGATACAAAGGATTCAGGCGTATTTCTCCATTCTCACAACCTACTACCTCCGTGATCTCCAGGACACGTCTACTCTTATCACGGATCCGCCCCAGATGTACAATAACATCCACTCCCGAGGCGATCTGGTTGCGAATAGCCGTCAGCGGAAGATCCATTCCCATCAGGACCATATTTTCCAGTCTTGCCAGCATATCCGTGGCACTGTTGGCATGCCCGGTGGACATACTCCCATCATGGCCGGTGTTCATGCATTGCAGCATATCGATAGCCTCCGGTCCCCGGACCTCTCCTACAATGATCCGGTCCGGCCGCATCCGCAGAGACGAACGGATCAGTTCCCGGATTCCGATTTCTCTGCATCCTTCGGTATTGCCGTTACGAGTCTCTAAACGAACCAGATTCGGAAGACCCTGCAGCTGTAGTTCCGCACTGTCTTCTATGGTGATCACCCGCTCTTCCGCCGAAATATAGCCGGACAGAACATTTAGGAATGTTGTCTTACCGCTTCCCGTTCCTCCACTGACAAAAATGTTGTAGCCCGCCTTCACCAGTGTCTCCAGGAACTGGGCTGCCTCCAGCGAAATGGTTTCCAGACCGATCAGCTTCTGCATGGTGACAGGCTTGTCCGGGAATCTCCGGATCGTGACGATCGGACCATTCAGAGCAATGGGATTCATGACAATATTTACTCTGGAACCATTATTCAACCGGGCATCTACGATGGGTGACGCTTCATTGACCACGCGATTACACCCCGCCACAATCTGCTGAATGACATCCTGTAATTTTTCCACGGAATCAAAGGCTCGATCCAGTTCCCGCAGTTGTCCATCCTGTTCTACAAAAATGTGATCCATGCCGTTGATCATGATCTCTGTAACAGAGCTGTCCTCCACAAAAATCTGCAGAATATCCAGTCTTCTCAGGGAATCAAACAATTCCTTACGCAGACGTCTCCGCAATTCTACCGGGCATAACTCCAGACTTTCCTGCTCCATCAGTACTTCATCGATCGTATCCTCCACTTCTTCATCCGTATAATCTCTTCCATAATCCAGTCTTTCCTGTACCATCTGACGAAGTTTTCTTCTCTGCTCTAAATAATCCATTTGTCCTTCTCCTATTCTACTCTTCCAATGTCTCTATTTCTTTTCTCACATAATCTGCCAGTTCCCCTCTGGTATACTGTTCCATTTCCACGGGAAGTCGCTGAAAGTATGGCAAATTCAGCTTTCTGGTCTTCCCCTTTACTTCCTCTTTCTCGCATAGTGACAATAGCTGTTCATATTGATCCAGTTTACACTGTGACATCTTGTCCTCTCTGGTCAGCGTAAATACTTTGATACACATCTGCAGAACATCCAACAGCCCCTGTATGCTTTCACTCAGATCCAGAATGACATATTCGTATTTCCCCAGCTCCTCGATCCTCTGGAACAGACTTCTCCATTCTTCCCAGGTGATCCCCAACAGGTTCTGTCCGTTCCGCATGGGTGGAATATAATCCAGATTGCCTTTTCTCTGAATGACCGTCTGCATGCGAAGAGGAAATTTTCCTTCATCTCCTGCTAAAAAATAGAGCAGATCTGCCAGATCCCGATTCTGTCTCTCCGGAAGCAATTCTATGATCCCCACATAATGTTCGAAATTCAGATACAGCGTGGGATGTTTTTCTGCCATCAGCTGTGCGAAAGTCAATGCGAACGTACTTTGAAGGCATCTGTGAACCGGAGAGTACATTCCGATAAAACGGGTCTTATATTCCGCACATAACAGCGGCATCCGTATCCCCGTCGTCTCTACATACAACGCCAACAGTTCCTTCCACACCTGTCCCGCTTCCTGATATTTGTTAATATTGGGAAACTGATGAAAGCGGAGAGTTCCGCTCTCATTTAAAATTGCCTGACATGTCGGCTGTAATGTGTTCAATGCCTCCTCACAGGAGGATTCCGCCACCACCAGCATTGTTACCTCCCCGCTTTTCTCTCCCGCCAACAGTTCTTCCGCTCTGGTATAAGTATGGATCTGCCAGGGCAATTCCTTTTGCCTCTTCAGGTATTCTGAAAAAAGCCGCGCGTATTCTTCCTCCCGGTCATACAGAACCAGAACCGGTTCCTTTTGTTCCATCAATACATTCCTCCCATATACATCAATGCACTGCAGAACACCGGTCCCGCCATGCAAATCCCTGCTCCGGCACCTTCCCGTTCTCCGGCAAAATAAAGTTTCCATCTTCCACACCGGAATACGTCCCATAAGTACTCTCCCAAATAGTACAAACGGTCTTTCATATTGCGTTCCAGATACATTTTGAAAAGTGCAATTACTGCTGCAATCATGAGCGCGAAAAACAGAAAATAAAGTACTTTATTCCAGGGAAAAAAACCGGCACAGACTCCCAACATCTTAACATCACCGGCTCCTATGGCTCCGATCCAAAAAACAAAATAAAGTAATATCGTTGTCAGTAATGCACTTGCCAGATATTCCAAAACGCCTTTGTGCCCGCCGCTGATCAACCGATACCCCAGGCCTGCAAACATGCAGCATACGATCAGCCAATTGGGTATCCTGTGCGTTTTGTAATCAAAACAGCAAGCTATTGCCAAAAGTATACATAATACCCCAAATATCTCATCTCCTTCTCCTGATTTCACATTATTTTCCTGCGTATAGTCCTGTCGTCACCTTCCTCCCAACTATTCAAAATCAGTCTTCTGGTAATGCGGGATGAATCTATCCCAAAATAGAAATTCTAAAAGATCTTATAAGATGCTCTGAACAACCATCGCGATTGGTTGTAAGATGAATTATAAATGCTCACTTTCCGTCTGGCAATACCTTTTTCGTAAAAAGATAAACTTTAGTACATTTTAACAAACAGAATTGTTTTTCATATTTTCAGTCATCCTGAAATACGCTATTTTACACGCTTTCCGTATGTCAAAACACCTTTTTATAATATTTCATAAATACTTAGCCCGTACAGCATCACAATGCCCGGAATTCCAAGGATTCCCGTTGTCAAAATACTTACTGCATTGATTCCAACCACTGAAGTAAATCCAAGGAAAGTCACACCCATATTAATAAAATAAATGGCAATGGTTCCCATAATGCCCCGCAATGCAAAATTGAGGAGCCACTCTGCCTTTTTCCCCAAAAAGCTTATGAGCAG
>ENA-OOZI01000243-OOZI01000243.1-human-gut-metagenome-genome-assembly--contig:-NODE-243-length-11751-cov-1.608670_pt1 | contig 11751 bp, 7 predicted proteins | sample MGYA00241189_ERZ501401 | MGnify/ENA primary metagenome ERZ501401 (study PRJEB25962, sample SAMEA2042655) | human gut metagenome | biome: human gut; feature: human-associated habitat; material: faeces...
AGATATTATATTGATAAAAATACAGGAGAAATACAAGGGATGATGATTACAAAATAAAATTGATGAATAAGTAATGCCTGCTGATTAAGAAGATATCTGTAATTTCTAAATTTTATGTTTGCATCGCTTATACCATAATCAGAACAAATGCACAGTGGTATATTATTTTTTTAATATTTAGAGTGACAAAACAATATATTTATAATAAAATGATATTGTTAAATTATTAATAAAAAGCATACTAAAGAGAGGAGAAAGTTATGCAGGACATTAGTATCATTGGAATTATTGTTGCAGTTGTTGTTCTTGTTATCCTGTTGTTTATGGCAATCGGATACGTGAAGGCACCGCCTGATATGGCGTATATCATTTCAGGTGTGAAGAAAAAGTCAAAGGTAGTTATCGGAAAGGCGAGCATACGTATTCCGTTTTTTGAGCGTCTTGATAAGCTGAATCTCAGACTGATACCTATCGATGTAAAGACGAGCAATGCAGTACCGACAGCAGATTATATCAATATCAACGTCGATGCTACGGTAAACGTAAAGATCAGTAATAATCCTGAAAAGCTACGCCTTGCGGCTGAGAATTTCCTTAACAAAAACACAGAGTATATCGCTGGTGTTGCCAGAGAGGTTCTCGAGGGTAATGTACGTGAGATTGTTGGAAAAATGAAGCTTGAAGAGATGGTCTCAGACCGTCAGAAGTTTGCCAATCTGGTAAAAGAGAATGCAGAGCCTGATCTTGCGGCAATGGGACTTGATATCATCAGCTTTAATGTGCAGAATTTTGTGGATGGCAACGAGGTAATAGAGAATCTTGGTATCGACAATATCGTAAAGATTAAAAAGGCCGCCGCCATCGCAAGGGCAGAGAGTGAGAGAGACATCAAGGTAGCTCAGGCTTCGGCTGATAAAGAGTCAAATGATGCAGCGGTTGCAGCACAGACAGAGATTGCCAAGAAACAGAATGAGCTCGCTATCAAGAAATCAGAGCTTCAGATGGAGGCTGATACAAAGAAGGCTATGGCGGATGCGGCTTACGACATCCAGAAGGAGGAGCAGCGTAAGACCATTGAGGTTGCCACAGCAAACGCTGATATCGCAAAGCAGGAGCGAGAGATTGAGTTAAAGCAGAAAGAGGTTGCAGTAACAGAGCAGTCTCTTGAGGCAGAGGTCAAGAAAAAGGCTGAAGCCAATAAATACGCAGCACAGCAGCAGGCAGAGGCACAGCTCTACCAGCGTCAGAAGGAAGCTGAGGCAAGACAGTTCGAGGCACAGCGTCAGGCGGAGGCACAGAAAGCAGAGGCAGAAGCCATGAGATATGCCAAGGAGCAGGAAGCTGCCGGTATCCGTGCAGTCGGAGAGGCAGAAGCATCAGCTATCCAGGCAAAGGGTATTGCAGAGGCTGAGGCTATGGAGAAAAAGGCAGAGGTATATGCCAAGTACAATAAGGCAGCCGTTGCAGAGATGATGATTAAGGTGCTGCCTGATATCGCAGCCAAGGTTGCAGAGCCACTTGGACAAATCGACAAGATTACTATTATCGGTGGCGGTGATGGCGAAAATGGTGTAGGCAAGGTTGCCGGAAATGTACCGGTTGTAATGGCAAAGGTATTTGAGAGTATGAAAGAGGCAACAGGTATTGATTTATCTGAGATTATCAACGCTGATTCATATGACGCAAAGGTAAATCGCAACGTAAATGTAACCGGACTTGATGGAGTGAATCTCGTTGTAAATGCGGATACGGACAAAAACGGTGAAAAGACTGAAAATTAAATAGTGTTATATTAATCCGCTATACGATAGGTGAGTATAGCGGATTTTTAATATTTTCTGAAAAAAGACAAATATTTGAAAATTACATGATTATATGATATATTTTGTTGCATAAAAGCAGATTGCCTGTACATGGTGACATATATAAATAATGAAGAGGAAAATCTATGAACGATAAAAGAAGGATAATAGCAATATTTATAATTGTTGCAATAGTAGCTGCACTGGCTGCAGTTGCCACATTTTTTGTGATTAAGTCAGCAAAAAACGAGGCTAAAGGCTCGTCACAGATGACGGAAACAGCCACAGAGGATAGTTCAGACAAGGAAGACCCGCAGCATACGGGCGACAATGCCGGCTCAATGAGTGTTACAACTGATGAGGGAGCTTCTGCGGATGAGACACAGATACTGTCTGCAAGCACTGTTGCGGAAAATAGTAATCTGACCTTCGGAATTGATGTATCTAAATATCAGGGCACCATAAAGTGGGACAAGGTTGCCGCAGGCGGAATTGATTTTGCGATGATACGTGTGGGCTACAGAACCCAGAAAACAGGTGAGATGTGTGTTGATACAAATGCCAGATACAACATGCAGGAGGCACAGAAAAATGGCATAAAGGTCGGGGTATATTTCTTTTCATCAGCAGTAAATGAAACAGAAGCCATTGAGGAGGCAGACTGGGTAGCAGACTACATCTCAAAATATCAGATTACATATCCGGTGGCATTTGACTGCGAGGGCTTCACAGACTCAGCCAGCAGACAGTATGGCATGTCATCGGAGGCCCGCACTAAAGTAGCTGAGGCATTTTTGCAGGAAATATATAATAAAGGATATACACCTATGTTTTACGCTGCAATGAATGAGTTGTCGGCAAACAGCCAGTGGGATACTAAAGCGCTGGAGAGCAGATACAAAATATGGGTGTCACAATATCCGGATACAGCTTACCCGGAAACACCACAGTCATCTTATGAGGGCACACATGCCATGTGGCAGTATACCAATAAGGGAAAGGTGTCAGGGATTGATAAGCCGGTAGATTTGAATGTGGCATACTTTGGTTTTGATGAAACAGAGTCTGCAAAAAATGGGGATGCGGCTGACGATGCAACAGCTGATCCGGAAGCAAATATGAAGTTTTCGGATGTAAATGAGACCGTAACTGCCAAGGAGAGCGTCAATCTGAGGGATATTCCAAGTCAGGGCAATGACAGCACAATTAAGGTAACGCTGAATAACGGTGATACAGCAACAAGAACAGGCGTCAGTGACAGTGGATGGTCACGTGTCGAATATAATGGACAGACATATTATGCCATTTCAAACTACCTCACAACAGATATGAACTATGTAGTTCCCGGGCAGGACGGAAGTGGCAGCGGAGACGGACTGAAGACAAAGTTCAAGGAGTGTAATGATACTGTCACTGCAAAAATAGAGGTTAATCTGCGTGCACTTCCAAGTGTCACAAATCCGGATGCTACAGTTGTTGCAACGATAAAAAATGGGGAAACCGTCACCAGAACCGGAATCAATGAGGAGTTTGGCTGGTCACGCGTGGAATATAATGGACAGACACTTTATTGTGTGACAAGCTATCTGAGTGTGCAGTAATATAAGTAAATAAAAGCGATAGAACCACTTGCAACGCAGGTCATATTTGCAGCAGATGTGGCTTATGAGTCTGTTGACAGCGGCAGTGCATTATTGACAGATGAGTCACAGAAGGTGACAGTACAGCTTCAGAATGGAACAGCAGTTATTCCGCAGGGTGCAGATATTGAGACTGCTAAAGCGGCAATAGCAAAAGCGCTTGTTGTAAACGCAGACGAAGTTGATGTAAAAAACCTTGATTGGGAGTACGAGTGCGAGGGCAAGGATAAGACTAAATTATAGAAAAATACAGCATTCGGAAGCTTAGAGGGCTTTACGAGCACAACAACGAAAAAAATACTTTGGAATACTGTAACAACAGAATATAATCATCCGGCATTTTTAGAAAACGGTGAAGGAGATTTCAAATTCAGACTTAAGGGAAGCGATGAGGTTGTTACACTCCACAGAGCTTACAAGTATGAATCATCATTTGTTTTAAAGGATGCTCCGTATGAAGTGAGCATGGCTTTTAACGCGGATCAGTCATATGATTTTGATGCTACAGCAAGAGCAATTTATGATGCTGTGATAGCAAAGACAAATCCGGCAGGGCTTACATATGATGATGTGGCAATGGAGTACAATGCCGGAACAGATATAATACCAAACTGGCAGCCACTTAATTCTACAAACTGGACTGCAGCATTTAAAAAATTTGGTCCGGGAGAGTGGACTATCCGCATAAAGTGGGATGGAAATAAGAACTATAAAGGTACACAGACACAGGTAAATGTGACTACAGCCGATAACCGTATAGCAGCGGCCGTTGTATGCAGGGAGGGAGTATCTTTTTCATACAATATGGACACTGCCGTTATGAAACAGTCAATATTTGATCAGGTAATTGATTGGGACAACAGTACATTGCCTGCAAAGGATACGTTAAGTGTTGATGATTTTACAATGGAATACTATGGTGTTGATGATGTAGCCGGAGTTGAGGGAGTCACCAGGCAGTGGGCTCCGATAGAAGGCGGAAAGGTTAATTTACTTACTTATCTGCAGATGGGTGCAGGAGAGCAGCAAATCCGTATAACATATAAAGGCAATGCCGAGTATCGTCCATCAGCATCAGCAGAGACTAGTGTGACCGTTAATAAGGCAAAGGTAAATGTTAAAGTAAAGTCAACAAACATTTATGCCGGAGATGCACTACCACAGGATTTTGTTACAACAAATCCTTCAGACAGGTTTGATGTATATACAATCTATGCCGGTCTTACAAGCAATGTAAATGCAGGCATTTATCTTCAGATGCCTGAGAAGTATACAAACAGCACAGTACTTAAGCTTATAGATCCGGTTGTTTCAAAGCTATATGGAAAGTCCTTTACACAGATGATGCAGGACGGTATGACAGTCGGAGAGCTTAGAAAACTTTTCAGCACACAGGAGCTGCTTGACACGTTGAAGAAGCTTCATATAGATACGGGTACAGTTGGACAGATTCTTGAGATAATAAATAAGCTTCCTTCTGTTGCAGACACAGTGAGAGTGTCATTTGGTACTCCAAACCGTGCCGGTCTTTATACGGTGACAGCGGTTACAGATAACAAGAATTATGAGACAGGTGTTGGAGTTGGTGCTTTACTTGTCAAGATGCATTCAAAAGGAACTAAGCTTAGTTGGAATCAGAGCTTTACAAATGGGAAGCTTAAAGCCTCAGATGTAGCATCCTTTGATTTTGGAGCAACGCTATCATATGATGGTGATGTCTCAATCAGCCAGAGCAATGTGCATTATCTATACAGTGGCTTTACAAGCAAGTGGAAGCCATATTCAAGCACAAAGGCTCCTACAGAGCCGGGCAGATATGTAGTCACAGTAGTTACAATTGGTGGCAATTATCAGGCAGCTCCTATTACTAGAAGCTTTTAGATCGTAAAATAACTAAAATCCGCTATACTTTAAAACAAAGTATAGCGGATTTTTTTGATAAATTTATGGAATCTATTTTTCAAGAATACCTGGAAAGGAGCATTAAAACTTATCTTCGTGGCGACAGCGGATTCTCTTCCCAAAACTTTATGAAACCTGTGAGAGTAATGGCTGTTTCCTATTGACATTTCAGTTTATCGGGAGTAAACTACAATTAGTTTATTAGCGATAAACTGAAAGGAGAAATCTTTATGGCTGAGATGAAGATGGGCGTAGTGGAATCCCACTTTGCCGATATTATTTGGGCGAATGAGCCTTTGCACTCCAGAGAATTGGTAAAGCTCTGTGAAAAAGAACTGAACTGGAATCGCTCCACCACCTATACGATATTACGCAAGCTTTGTGAGCGTGGTATCTTCCAGAATAATGGTGGCATCGTTTCCTCTGTTCTGTCTAAAAATGATTTCTATGCCGTTCAGAGCGAGCAGTTCGTTGACGAAACCTTTGAAGGTTCCCTTCCTGCTTTCATTGCGGCTTTTACACAAAGGAAGGGTATTTCTCAACAGGAAGCTGCGGAGATTCGACGCATGATTGATGCAGCCGCCGGAAAGGAGTAATCTATGAGTTCATTCTTTTTGAAAATTGTAAATATGAGTATCGCCGCATCTTGGCTGATCCTTGCGGTCGTACTTTTGCGTGTGGTTTTGAAAAAGGCACCTAAGTGGATCAATGTCCTACTGTGGGGTATCGTAGCTTTTCGATTGATTTGCCCATTCAGTTTTGAAAGCGCATTGAGCTTGATTCCAAGTGCCGAGACCATCAGTCCTGAAATCATGATGGACTGGACACCAGAAATCTCCACAGGCGTAAGCTCTATCGACAAGGTAGTGAATCCAATTATTACGGACACCTTTGCTCCAGAGCCAATTGCAAGCGCAAATCCACTTCAGCTTTTGATTCCTGTGCTGGCAATCGTATGGGCAATAGGCATCATAGCCATGCTCGTTTATGCTGCCGTCAGCTATTTCCGCTTGCAAAAGAAAGTCGGTGCATCCCTTTCTGTGCGGGACAACATTTGGATTTGTGACGATATACAAACACCTTTTATTCTTGGTTTCTTCAAACCGAGCATCTACATTCCCTCCGGGACAGATGAAGCACAGTTGCCCTATATTATTGCCCATGAGAATGCTCATCTGAAACGCTGTGACCATTGGTGGAAACCGTTGGGGTATTTAGTGTTGGCAATCCATTGGTTCAATCCTCTTGTATGGATTGCGTATATTTTACTTTGCCGAGATATTGAACTTGCCTGCGATGAAAAAGTTATTCGTGGACTGAATCAAAACGAGTCTATTTCTTATTCAGAAGCTCTGCTTTCTTGTAGCGTGAATAGAAGAACAGTTATGGTTTGTCCACTTGCCTTTGGAGAGGTTGGCGTCAAAGAAAGGGTGAAAAATGTGCTGAATTACAAGAAACCTGCATTTTGGATTGTTGCTATTGCTGTGGTTTCAAGTATTGTTCTTGGGGTATGTTTCCTGACAAATCCGAGTTCATTCCCAGTGAAACTTGATTCTGTTCAAATTTCCAAAGCAAGCACCATGGACTTTAGAACAAATAGCGGACCGACCACATTCCAATTAAACGTATCGGAAATTGACGAGTTGAGCAGTCGTATTAAACACTTAAAGATTGGTCAAAAAGACCAATCTTTGCAGGGTCATACACCTTTCTATTCCCTTAATGTGGATACCAAGGAAAACGACAGAATCACATTCAGCGGTTTTGATTCCAACGGAAATCAGTCAGCAATTCTGTATGAGAATGTGTATTACCGAATAACTGACTCTGACTTTATCAGCTATTTACAACGCATCTGTGCCGGGGAAACCAGAACAGAAGCAATTAACGAAACCAATGTTGATACAGCAATCCATAACTCAATCATGGAACATAACAAAGATAGATACTATAAAGGTGTTTTTGCCTGCGAAAGCCATACTGTATTGGCTACGGAAGCAGGTAGGTCTGCAAACTCTGAGGAGATTGAGACATTGACTGTATATGCTCTCGCTCTTTATGAGGAATATAATTTGTCCGAAGAAGGGATTGAAAGTGTCAGTGGAGGTTGTGGTCCTGTTGCCTTAACTTTCAATGTGACAGAGAATGGATATGAACTATCTGAATATTGGGAGCCGGGAGATGGCAGCCAATACTCTGATGATATTCGTAAAAAGTTCCCGGAGGATATATTAGATGAAGTCTGGAATCCTCAGGATTATGTGGATGCAATGACAGCAGAAAATGAACAAAAGGCACTCGAATTTTCGGCACAAAAGTGAGATTTCAAAGATTGATAATGAACGCAGTGTTTTAGGGAATAAAGTCAAAAAAATAAAATGTTATTAATCTAAAATCATGCATAAAGTAGAAATAGTGTAAAAATGTCATGGATATAATGATAGAATTGTTTGAAATAGTGCGTTAAAATACAAAATAACGAAATACGTAAGTAAAGGGGCATTTTATGGAATACTCAGCAATTTTTCATGATATGGATAAAAGATTCTGCTATGCGATAGATAAGGATTTGTTTGTGATACGCGTGCAGGTAAAAAAGGATGATATGAAGGAGGTAATCCTTCACTATGAGGACAAGTATATACCAATCGAGCGCAAGGATACGCGAATGACACTTCCTATGAAGAAGGTAGCCACCTCGCAGTTTCACGATTATTATGAGGCGCAGCTTCAGATGCATCTGATATGTCTGAGATACTTTTTTGAATTTACGGACATGCAGGGTGAAAAGGTATATTACGGCAATTATGAGTTCGATAAGGAGTGCATCACAAACAGGGATAGAATGTTTGACTGCCCGCAGAACCTCAGGGAGGAAGAGATGTTTGAGGTGCCACAGTGGGCAGCCAACAAGGTAGTGTATCAGATTTTTCCGTCGCGCTTTGCCACAACACAGCCGGTGGACAAAGAGCTGTGGTATAAGGCGCCGATTACGCCTATGGATGATTTGCATGGCAATCTCAGGGGAATCATAGAGCATCTGGATTATATTAAAGATCTGGGAATCGATGTGGTGTATCTGACACCAATCTTTAAATCAAATTCATGCCATAAGTATGATACTATTGATTATTATCAGGTTGACCCATCATTTGGAACAACAGAGGACTTAAAGGAGCTCGTACAAAAATCCCACGAGCGTGGCATGAAGGTAGTGCTGGATGCGGTATACAATCACACAGGAAGAGAATTTTTTGCATTTCAGGATATACTTGAAAAGGGCGAAAAGTCAAAATATCTCGACTGGTATTTTATCGACGAGCTGCCACCTAGGGGTGAATGGGGAGAGATTCCAAACTTCAAATGCTTCGGTTATTACGGTGGAATGCCAAAGCTTAATTTGAAAAATCCTGAGGTTGAAAAATACATCACGGATGTTGCCTGCTACTGGATTAAGGAATGTGATATTGACGGATGGAGACTGGATGTAGGAGACGAAATCAGTCATTTCTTCTGGAAGAATTTCAGAAAGGCAATCAAGGCTGTAAAGAAGGATATGCTGATAATTGGTGAGATATGGCACTACGCAGGCGACTTCCTCGAGGGAGATGAGTGGGATACTGTAATGAACTATCCATTCTACCTGAATCTGATAGACCTGCTTGCAGATGAAAAGATTAATGTCAGCCAGTTTGTACAGAATCTGGGATATCTGAAGGGGCGCTTAAACAAAAAGTGCTATCCGCTGATGTGGAACCTGATTGACAGCCATGATACAGCAAGATTTTTACATCTGTGCAACGATAATAAGAAAAAACAGCATCTCGCAGCAGCTTTTCAGCTGCTACTGCCCGGAATGCCTATGGTCTACTATGGTGATGAGTATGCCATGCCGGGAGCAAACGATCCGGACTGCAGACGAGGCATGTACTGGGATGAGGAATACCAGGACAAGGAGATGTATAATTGGTATAAGAAGCTCATGCAGATTAGAAAAGCACATGCATGCATCGTAGAGGGCGAAATGATTGAGACAATCACAAATGACGATGATGATACGATTGTTATGATCAGAAAAAACGGCGATGAGACAATCGCAATGCTTTTCAATTGCGGCAGCAGTGTAAAGGAATTTAATGAGTATGCCGAGAAATATAATCTGCTGACAGATAGCGCATTTGACGGAAAAGTAGACGGGCTTGACGCTGCCGTAATTGTGCTTTAAAAATTTTATGGACAGGAAATTGCAGGCAGCTGCTTTTTCCTGTCTTTTTGCATAAAATCAATTCTGTTGAGGTAAAATTGAGATTGACATTGTATTGTATGAGTATAAAATACAAGGAATCAGGTGATGTACAATGAAAAGGCATAAAATATGTAAAATTATTTTGGCTATACTGGCAGTTTTTTTATGTGTGGCTTTTTATGAGTTAATCGGAATCTGCATCACATATAAAAAACAGCCGGCGGTGTCTGATGCTACTATAAAGGAAACACAAAATATTATGAGTGTGGCGGGGAGAGAGAATACGGAAAGAGCAGTAATCATTGAAAAAAATTCGCAGGCTCTTTTAGAAAGAGTTAGATTAATCCAAAATGCAAAGGATGAAATAATCCTTTCTACATTTGCATTTAAATCAGACGAAAGCGGAAAATTGATTTTAGGAGCACTGCATGATGCGGCAGACAGAGGCGTACATGTCCGCATATTGGTAGATGGAATGGAGAGCTGGATTGATATGGAGGGTAATCCATATTTTTATGGATTATCTTCGCATGAGAATGTTGAGATTAAGCTGTATAATAAAGCAAATCCGCTTAAGCCATGGAAGACAATGGGAAGAATGCATGATAAATATCTGATTGCAGATGGTAAAATATATATTCTTGGCGGAAGAAACACATATAATTTTTTGGGTGATTTTCCGGGGCATAAAAATTTTGACCGGGATGTGTTAGTTGTCTGCGATGAGCCACAGAAAGATAATTCAGTCAATCAGCTTTGGAATTATTTTGAAACAATATGGGAACAGGAGGACTGTCGGTATTTTCATAACAGTAAAAAATTAGCTGACAGACAATCTGTAAAGAAAGCAGTTTTAGAGCTGCAGAAAGGGTATCAGCAGTATTTTGAAGTTAATAAGGAAAAAATTTGTGATACAGATTATGCGGATGAAACCTTTGAAACAGAAAAGATTACATTGTTATCAAACCCAATCCACACCCAAGCTAAGGAACCGGTGGTATGGTATCAGCTGGGAGAATTAATGAAAAATGCAAAGGAACGCGTAAAAATTCATACACCATATATTATTTGCAATGATATGATGTATAATACATGGGAGGAAATTGCACAGAAGGTTCCGGACTTTTCTATTATGACAAATTCTGTTGCAAATAACGGAAATCCATTTGGAGCTGCTGATTATGCCAAAAACAGAAACAGAATTTTAGAAACAGGAATTGATATCTGGGAATATGAAGGCGGTTATTCGTATCATGGAAAAAGTATTCTGATTGACGATGATCTGTCAGTAATAGGTTCATTTAATATGGACATGAGAAGTACTTATCTGGATACAGAGCTGATGCTTGTAATACGCAGTAAAGAGATTAATAAACAGCTGGAGAATGGCATGATGGAGTATGAGAGCGTGTCCAGACAGGTATTAGACGACGGAACATATTATGATCCGTATCATGTAAAGCCGATTGAATTAACAGAAAAACATAAAAGAAAGGTGTTTCTGGTACAGCATCTGCTTGGATGGGCAAGGGATTTGTTTTGATTAAAGGAGAACATAAAGCGTGTTTAAGATATTAATTGTAGAAGATGATAAGGAATTAAGTCTGTTATTCCAAAAGGTGCTTGAAAAGAGCGGATATCAGGTCAAAAGTGCGTCGGATGGAGCACAGGCACTGGAGGTATTGGACAAAGAGTATATTGATTTAATCATTTCCGATATAATGATGCCGGTTATGGATGGATATGAACTTGTGTCGGAGCTTCGTTCGGCGAGATATCAGATACCGGTGCTTATGATTACTGCAAAAAGCAGCTTTGATGATATGCGTCAGGGCTTTCTTTCGGGAAGTGACGATTATATGGTAAAACCCGTAAATGTCAATGAAATGGTTTTGAGGGTAGGAGCACTGCTTCGTCGTGCACAGATACTGAACGAACACAAAATTGTGATTGGCTCAACCGAGTTTGATTATGATGCAATGACAGTTGTGACCGGTGATGAAACCCTTGTTCTGCCAAAAAAGGAATTCCTGCTTTTATATAAGCTGGCAGCTTCACCGGGCAGGACATTTACGAAGCAGCAGCTAATGGATGAGGTATGGGGATATGAGACGGAGGCAGACCCACATACGATAGAGGTACATATAGGAAGAATCAGGGA
>ENA-OOZI01000256-OOZI01000256.1-human-gut-metagenome-genome-assembly--contig:-NODE-256-length-11316-cov-1.569221_pt1 | contig 11316 bp, 10 predicted proteins | sample MGYA00241189_ERZ501401 | MGnify/ENA primary metagenome ERZ501401 (study PRJEB25962, sample SAMEA2042655) | human gut metagenome | biome: human gut; feature: human-associated habitat; material: faeces...
CGGGACCGTCCTGCATCGAGTGCATGTGTGATGAGTATCAGGCGATTCCCGGTGTGATTGAGGCGACCGTGCAGGCAGAGAAGGATGGATTTGACGGCGTGATCATTACCGATGATCTGGTCATGGAAGGAGTAAGGCAGTTCGCCGGGGATGCGGAGATTGCCGTGCGGGCGGTACAGGCGGGAAATGATATGCTGTGCTGCACCGATTTTGAAGTACAGGTACCCGCAGTCATTAAGGCGGTCGAAACCGGTGAGATTACCGAGGAATGCCTCAACGAATCGGTTCTGCGTATTTTGAAAATGAAAATAAAGCTGGGCATCATTGCGGATTATCAGAATTTTTCCCAATAAATTCTGTATAAATATTGTGGATATTCAGCAGTTCACAGATAGCAAGAAGCTTGTTAGGAATAAAAAGTAATTATGTAAAGAGAATTGATCTCGTTCTCTAATTGGTGAACTGATTCCATAATAGTATTGAAGCTTGGAATATCGCCATATAACATATCTTTCATAGCTTCATAATCATTGATGAGGGCTGGAAAGCGGTATTTCGGTGGAATCAGCTTTAAGGTGCCGGGAATTGCTTCCGGATATTTAGCCCATGCTCTTGGATAAAATTTCATTTTGAAATCAACAACTGTTTTCAGAAGATCTATGTGAGAGAAAGCAACATCTTTTACTGGGGTCTGGGCCATTCTATAAAGAGCATAGTAATGTCTGGAATATCGTTGTGGCATATCCAGATGTTCCGGTCTGTTGGCTTCGTGATGAAGAATTGTTGCCTTTTCCCAAAAGGTACGCTCTGGTGAAACGGTAAGAATTTCAGTATTTTTCTGCTCAAAGATTTTTGGGTAGTATACAGCTGTATACGGTTCAATGCTTGCAATTTTAGCAGGTGTCCAGGCTGCTAATGCACCGATTTCCAGACGGATTACCTGTAGGGTAGAAGGATTTGTGAACAGATTTGGATAAGCGAAAATAACAGTCTGTTTGTCATTCTGTATTACCTCCGCATATTTGTCGTATTGTATCATAAACCCAGTCGGTGGATTCCGTTGCTTCTTTCAGACAAGCCTGTTTTTCTGATAAGGAGAGCTTTGTTGAAAGAATCTGGATAACTTCCGGGGTTACATTATTTTTTCCCAATGTTTTCAATGCCTGAATTACCAGACTTGTCATATGGGACAGACCGGTAATTTCTTTATTGGTCCGGTGTTTGAATTCAAGCTTTGTAGAATTCCATTCATAGGTTTTATAAGGACCGTCACTGATATAGGACCAGACAGCCGTTACCTGAGTGGAAAGTCCAAGTAAATTAAGGGCAGTGTTCCCACATGGAGCGATGGTCCAATGATAACTGCGGGCTAATGCTTGTGCAACGGCAGCTGGATCAGCAGCTACATATTCATCGAGTAATTTACTGTATTTTGGTTTTTCATAAATCCCATTTATAATTCTGCGGAGAATATTATCCTTAACAAGGCGATATAATGCTGAACGAACCGTGTTGGTATCAGCAATATCCGCAAAATCAGAAGTGGAAAAAACCGAGCCATCTTCGGAAGACAAAATTCGATTTTTAATTTCCTGCATATAGTTTTTTGACATATAACCGAGCCTCCTTTGCAATTATGTATGGTTCACTATTTATATATACTTTTATCTACTGTTTGGGGAACCATTTTCTCTGTCGGAAGTAATACGTTCATTGGCGCTGGATGTGTTGTGAATAAAGATGTTTCGTAAGACACAACTATTTCAAAAATATTTTAAATACTTGTGGACAAGCAAAAGGGAGTATGCTATATTCTATTTAAAGATAATTTTAAATGGGTAAGAAGATTATGAAAGAAACGAATATTTTTAAAGTATTGGCGGATCAACAACGGAGAGAGATTCTGATAATGCTAAAAGATGGCCGATTAAATGCCGGGGAGATTGCCGAAAAATTACAAGTCACACCGGCTGCTTTGTCTTACCACTTAAAACTGTTAAAAAGCGCCGACTTAGTATCCGAATATAAGGAAAAAAACTTTATATTTTACGAAATCAATACGACAGTTTTTGATGAATTAATTCTATGGATTAACCAGTTTGGAGGAGCAAAGGGATGAAAAAAATCATGTGGATTGTTGCGGTGCTACCAGTGGTGGTTGCAAGTATGATGTTACAGGTGATACCGGATATGATACCGCATAAAATCGGAATTTTTATTTTTCCGATAGTTATTTTGTGTGTTACATTCTTTTGGCACCTTTTAATTGGTACATTCGAAAAAAAGACAGTGAAAGCAAGTACGGATAAAGAACGTATGGAAGCAAATTCCTCCGCAAGGGTACTATGCGTGGTAGGACTATCGCAGGCTATCATGTTTGGAATTATGAATTATTGTATCCTTTATTCCTCTTGTGTGCAGGAAAATGTGAATGGTTCAAAGGTAACAGTTGATATTGCAAGGATTTCCTGCATCTTATGTGGAATTATTTTTGTTGTAGTAGGAAATTATATGACAAAGGCAAAGCGAAATACGGTAGTTGGGTTTCGAACGGCCTGGAGTATGTATAATGATAATACATGGAGAAAAAGTAACCGTTTTGGAGCCATCAGTATTGTTGTTGCAGGAGTATTGACCATTATTACGGCTGCATTTGCCAATGGAATAACCAGTACAATTTTATTATTGGTGTATTTATTATCAGCAACGATTATTGCAATATTATACTCGAAAAAGGTCTATGACCAAGAAAAAAGAGAAGTTTGAGGTTGCACTTATATGGGAGAATGATTATTTATGAAAACAAAAAGATTAGTATTAAGAAAATGGACAGAGGCAGACGCAGAGAGTTTATATGAGTATGCAAAAGATTCGGAAGTCGGCCCTATCGCAGGATGGCCACCCCACAAGTCCGTAGAGGAAAGCCTCGATGTGATCAGAAATGTATTCAATGGTCCGGAGTGCTATGCCATCTGTGAAAAAGAGAATGGGAAAGCAATCGGTGCCATTGAACTGAAATTGAAGGGCCACACGGATATGACAGACCGTGAGGACGAGTGTGAACTGGGCTATTGGCTGGGACAGCCATTTTGGGGAAAAGGGTACATGCCGGAGGCCGCAAAGGAAATTCTGCGCCATGGATTCGAAGAACTTGGGATGAACACCATATGGTGCGGATATTATGAGGGAAATCAAAAATCCAAAAGAGTGCAGGAAAAGGTCGGTTTCGTGTACCATCATACCTGCGAAAATGTTCCCGTGCCTTTACTGAAGGAAGTAAGAACTGGTCATACAAATGTAATGACAAAAGCGCACTGGGAGGAAATAAAAGAGAGCAAAATATATAAGAATGGTCTGTCGGCAGAGCAGATAGCCTCCGCCACAGACAAATCGCTGGAAGAAGTAACAGAGATTATTGCTGGGAAAATATCCGCACAGGTATAGAAAATAAAATTATTTCAGGAAAGTCTGCAGTACTTCTTCCGGCCGGGGAGTGTGCTGCGGATATTTTTCTCTCAACGGACCGGCAGCTCCGTCCATAATATAAGGATGTCCCACGATATCTAGCATGGATACGTCGTTATAATTGTCACCGAATGCCATGACATCTGTAAGGTCAATACCAAGGATCCTGCAGATAGAGGTGACACCGATGCCTTTGTTGGCAAGGGTGGTATCGATCCAGTAAGGTCCCGCCACTGCGCAGTTCGCCTGCTCCCAGCGGGGGACGAAGCGGTCAGCATAAGCCGCTACGCCTTCATGGAGATATACAGAGACCTTTACGATATCCTCCGGAATTTCGGAAGGATCCTGAATGACCTGATAGTTGTTGCCAATAAACTTTATTCTGTCCAGCATTCCCAGCCCACGTTCCATCAGATAAGCCGTATTCTGTCCGGAGAGCATGACTTCGCCCTGCCCGTCACTCCGGCTCCACAGATCTTCTGCAATCTCTTCCGCCAGGGCACGGGGCATGGGATTTTTCGCAATGCACAGCTCGTCCTTGTAGATCACGCCACCGTTTTCACATAAGAAAATACAGCAATCCGCCACCGGAGCGAACAGCTTCCGCAGACTGGTATACTGTCTTCCAGACGCCGGGCAAAACAGGATCCCCCGGTCATGAAGTGCCCGGATCTGGTCAAAAATCTCGCCTTCCAATTCTTTTTTTCCATATTGTAAAAGTGTACCATCGAGGTCACTGCAGACTAATCTGATTCCCATAGTCGGAATTCCTTTCTCTCAGAACAATAATTTTGAATAGTTACAATAGTATATCATAAATTATACATGAATACTTATTTTTATTTAATAGCTGCTTTTCTAGATTACTACAAGAAATGTTGTAAAAAATGCGGAAATATGCAAAAGTATATGTAAAAAAAATGCGGAAAGGAGAAAGAAAATGTTTAAGCGAAAAATAAAAAGATTGCTAATGATATCCAAAACGAGTAAGATAGTAAGCAAGATAATAAGCAAGATGGAGTGACATAAATGGGAAAATATGAACCGCCATATACGATCTCAAATAAAATGTTGGAGCTTGTTTCTTCTATATCTGAAAAAGTAGGTAAAATAAGCAGTCACAGAGAATTAGAGGCAAGACCGCATTTAAGGAAAAACAACCGGATCCGATCCATTCATTCTTCCTTAAAAATAGAAGCAAATTCTTTGTCTCTGGCTGAAGTGAGAGATGTCATCAATGGTCATCTTGTATTGGGAGATCAAAAGGAAATACAAGAGGTGAAAAATGCATATGCTGCATATGAAAAAATCTCGGAAATAAATCCCAAAAGCATGTCAGATCTGATAAAAATCCATGGAATAATGACCTATAGAACAGTAGAGGAATCCGGCGTATTCAGAAAAGGGGAAGAGGGTGTCTTTTCCGGAGATCAGTGTATTTTTGTGGCACCGCCGCCGAATATGGTAAATGAACTGATGAAGGATTTATTTTCATGGGTTAAAAGCAGTGAAGGGACAATACATCCGCTTATTGTGTCAGCTGTTTTTCATTACGAATTTGTGTTTATACATCCTTTTGCAGACGGAAATGGAAGAATGGCCAGATTATGGCATACGGTAATGCTATATCGTTGGAGAAATGTGTTTGAATATATTCCGTTGGAAAGTCAGATTGAAAGATTCCAGGCAGAATATTATGATGCAATAGCAAAATGTCATGTGAATGGAAATTCAGATGTATTTATAGAATTTATGTTGAGTATGATAGATCAGGTATTAGATGAGGTTATCATACAGGTAAATAAGACAAATGAAAGTATGTCAGAATATGTAAAACGGATGCTGGAAGTAATGGAGTACGATGTCCCCTATACCGCTAATGCGATCATGGAGGCACTGCATCTGAAATCCAAGGAAACATTTCGAAAAAATTATATCAAGCCGGCCATAGAGTTGGGACTAATAAAAATGACATTGCCGGAAAAGCCAAATAGTAAAAATCAGAGATATGTAAAACAATAATTCTTGATCTAAAGCTGGCTTTAGGTGTTACAATGTCTTCAGAGTGATTTTCAGCATTTTAAAAAGAAAAGGTGCCGATACCGAAAAGCATGGTGTCGGCACTTTTTGGGCTTTTTTGGGCTTTACTTTGCCAGATTCGTTAGATATGATAAAGATAGAAAATGCATTTACCGGCTATAGGGGGAGGGCGTATGTACAAAAGAAAGCTTCACAAAGAAATAAGCAGCGGATTATTGGTATTGATCGTGGCATTTTCTCTGACAGGCTGCGGCAGCAGTAGGGACGCTTTGGAAATCTCTGATACCGAATCTGCTCAGGCAGAAGGAATCAGTCAGGAAACCGCTACAGCCACTCCAGCCACCTCACAGACAATCCCGGAGACGACAACGGAACCTGAGCCGGAGAAACTTACCTGCCAGACCGGACTATACCAGGAGAAAACCCTGGCGGATCAGGTCTCGGTCAATGCTGCCCGGGAACTGCCGGAAGGAGAATATGGGGTGCTGTCATATTCTTATGACGAGTCGGTCAGTGTCTGGGGCAACGGTGCAGAAGACTGTCTGGTGATCCATGACGGCGACGAGGAATACCGGGTGGAGATTCCCTGGCAAAACATGTATTTGGCACCTCCTGCGGTAGAAGCCGCGGATTATGACGGGGATGGCGACAAGGAGTACTATATTTCTACCATACAGGGGACAGGAACTGGCGTCCATGTGGAAGGACTGTATTATGTAGATGTACAGAAAGGAACCCCGAAGGTCTCCGAATATACAAATGTGGTTGAAGATTTTGAAAGACGGATCCTTGCGGCGGATACGCTGGATGAACAGTTCCATACACTTCATGTGGATTTTCTGGATAAAAACGGAAAGATAGATGCTCAGAAGAGTATTGATCTGGATCAGACCCGTCTGTTGCAGAAACTGGAAGGATACACTTATAAAAGCATCGGTGTGGGGGCGCAGATCCGGTATGATTTTCGTGGAGGACAGCCCTTTGCAAATGTAGGGGTTGGCATAAATATGAACGAGATGGCGGACCTGGTTTATGAGACTGGCTTTAATATAACGGCACCGGTATCCATGCAAAAAGATGGTAATTTTTCTCTGGGAGATTTTTCGGTACAAAAAACATATTCTCGTTATTTGGAAGAGGAGAATATCGACAAAGAAGAACCGGATATGACAGAAGTCTATACCGGATATTATGATCTGACCCATAACGGTTACAAGGAAAAGATTGTAACGAAGGTTCATTTGGAGGAAGAAAACGAAAATCTCACAGAAGCATTGCGGAAGGCCGGAAACTGGGGAACGGTAGCGGTCTACGAATATCTGGGAGATGGACAATATGGAATCATTCCTCTGTGGTCGCAGGAATTCGCCATTGCCCATGCGGGGAACGTACAGATATTCCTCACACAAAAGGATGGTTACGATTATCTGGTAACGACAAGCCTTTGGTCGGGGCAGGGTGTCTGCTATTATGACTATAATGTACTGTCTCCCGTGAACTATTCCTTTGACAGATATCATAATGAGCTGAAAGGGGCAGATCACTACGACCCGCAGTTTTTCACAGGGCTGGAAAGCTGGCTGAAGGAGGATTCCCTCCTGCTTGTGGCAACAGATATTGATATGCCGCAGGGGCAGGAGGTCATTCTGACGACCGACGAAGAGACACATTATGCAGAAGAATATCTGATGGTAAAAAAGGAAAGATTGCAGTCTGTGGAAGATATTGATTAAACCAATTATCTATGCCGGATAATTTTCATTATCTGTATCAGCACTGTCGGCATGAAAGCGAGCCCTACGATCTGACCGAGTGCTGTCATAGGCAGATCGGCTACGCTGAATACACTGTGCAGTCCCGGGATGAAGATTACCAGTGCCAGTAAAGAGACTCCCGCAGTGAAAGCATAGAGGCTATATCGGTTCGAGGTCAGTCCCAGATAAGAAGAGGCGATCTGCAGCCGGAAGATGGATTCGCTGCCACGGCAGTTAAAACCATGGAACAATCTGGCCAGTGTCAGTGTGGCAAAAGCTATAGTGGAGGCCATAGCCGAACTGACGGTCAGTCCGATGTGATAAGCTGTCATGGAGGCTGCTGCGATCAGCAGACCCTGTGTTATCATCGTAATCATAAAGCCTCTGGTGAGGATTCCTTCGCGTGGATTCCTGGGCTTTTCCTTCAGAAGGTCGTCATCTGCCGGTTCCATGCCGATTGCCAGGGCCGGAAGAGAATCGGTCAGCAGGTTGATGAACAGCAGATGTACGGGTGTAAAAGGTACAGGAAGTCCCATCAGGGATGTGTATAATACGGCTAAGATACCGGCGGTATTACCGGACAGCAGGAACAAAATGGCATTTTTGATATTTCTGTATACATTACGCCCGTTTGCCACTGCCTTGATGATCGTTGCGAAATTATCATCCGACAGAATCATGTCCGCAGCATCCTTGGATACCTCGGTTCCGGTAATTCCCATAGCGACACCGATGTCTGCCTTTTTCAATGCAGGAGCATCATTCACACCGTCTCCTGTCATAGAAACAATATTACCTCTGCGCTGCCATGCCTCGACAATCCGGATTTTGTTCTCGGGAGATACTCTGGCATAGACGGAGATTTGTGCGATCTGTTCCTCCAGTTCGCTGTCGCTCATGGCATCCAGCTCCGCACCTGTCAGTGCAAGGTCTCCTTCTTCGTATATTCCGATCCGGCGGGCAATTGCCACTGCTGTTACCTTATGATCACCGGTGATCATGACCGGACGGATGCCGGCTCTCTTGGAAGCTGCAACGGCAGCCGCAGATTCCTCTCTGGGAGGATCTACCATAGAGATCAGACCCAGGAAGGTATAGCCATACTCCGCATGGATGTCGAGATTTTCCTCCGATTCCTTGTAAGCAAAAGACAATACACGCAGGCCATTTTCTGAAAAAAGCTGATTCTGCATACGGATCTTGTCTTTTTCAGCTTCCGTCATAGGACGGATACCGTCGCTGCAGCGCACATAGTCACAGCGGTCTAAGAGAACATCCACAGCACCTTTGGTGAGGATCGTGGGTACACCATGCAGCATATATTTCGTACTCATCAGCTTTCTGTCGGAATCAAAAGGCACTTCCTCAAGGCGTTGCATGTTCTGCCTGAGGATATCTTCATGCATATTTGCTTCTTTCAAAATAGAAGATGTATCCGCTTCAATCCTTCGGAACATTTCTAAAAGCGCGTATTCTGTAGGGTCACCGATGCCTTTGTCATCGACGATGCTCGAATCATTGTTGAGGACTGCGTCGTAGAGCAGATAGCGATGAGTCTGATTCAAAAGGTCAAGCTGGTCCGGCTCGTATAACCGGTCTTCTATATAGATCTGCTGCACCGTCATTTTATTCTGTGTCAGTGTTCCGGTCTTATCAGAGCAGATAACAGAGACACAGCCCAGACTTTCCACAGCCTTAAGATTCTTGATGATTGCATTTTCCTTTGCCATTTTCTGTGTACCAAAGGCTTGCACTATGGTCACAATGGAGCTCAGTGCCTCAGGGATCGCAGCAACAGCCAGTGCCACTGCAAACATCATGGAATCCAACAGCGTCATCCGGCGATAGATACACAGGCAGAATACGACAGCACATATGATCAGGATCAGTATGGCAAGTCTGCTGCTGAACTTGTCCAGGCTCTCTTGCAGCGGTGTCTTGCGCTCTTTGGCTGCATTCATCAGCCCAGCGATCTTACCCAGCTCCGTCTCCATGCCGGTAGCAGTCACCAGCATCTCGGCGCGTCCGTAGGTGACCAGACTTCCGGAATAGACCATATTTGCCCGGTCAGCAAGTGCCACATCACCCTCTATAACGGCATCTGTTTTCTCTACATTGGCAGACTCGCCTGTCAGAGAGCTTTCATTGGCCTGCAGCGAATAGCTGTGCAGGATACGGCCATCGGCCACGATCATGTCACCCGCTTCCAATACGATCATGTCTCCCGGCACAATATCCTTCGATGGAATTTCCCGTTTCACACCGTCTCTTATGACTTTTGCACTGGGCGAAGATAGCTGCCTGAGACTATCCAGAGAACGCTGGGCTTTTACATGCTGCAGGGTACCCAGGATAGCGTTGATCACCAGTACCAGCAGGATTACAATGGTACTCTCCGTATTGCCGGAAAACATGGAGATCGCTGCCGCAATGATCAGGATTACTACCAGCAGATCAGCAAACTGACTGATAAATACTTCCGGTATACTTTTGCGCCTGCTCTCCTGCAGGATATTTTCACCCTTTTCCAGGCGAAGCTCCTCCGCGCGGGCAGTGGTAAGCCCCTGTTCTGTCACCTGATATTTTTCCAGGAGTTCTTTTACAGAAATATTCCAGATGTTTTTTTGTGTCATATACAAATCCTCCTTCTTAAATAATGTACCCGGATCCTTTGTTTATCACGCAAAAAAAGACTTTTACTGCATGATAAACATACAATAAAAGTCTCGTTCCATTTCTGTAGACGTGTACTGCCCGGTTAGCGACTGCCTGTGGCTTCACTAACGTGATGACGACCAACACAACACCGGTTACCCGATGTGAACTACTCCCTAATATTGGAAATATCCTAGCATATGCGAAAAGTATTGTCAAATATTTCTATTGGTTGCTATACACGAAATTGTTTTTTTGATAAAATAGGACCAATAAGAAATCGTCCCACAGGAATAAAGTTTGCAGATTACGGAAAGGCAGGAAGGTTAAGAGATGAACGAAATGATCAGAAAAAGAAATGAACAGCTGGCCAAGACAGTGATCAAGGGATTACAGTCCCGCAACATGTCGGGCTACTACGCAGAGGATAAAGAAGCCGCGCTGAAACAGGCACTGGAGCTGATCCCGGAGGGAAGCACCATCGCTATGGGTGGATGCATGAGCGCCGGAGAGATCGGACTGACCTCCGCTCTGGAAGCAGGCAATTACCACTATATCGATCGCTCTAAGATGGATGCCAGAGCAGGACTGATGGCAGCATACGATGCGGATATCTTCCTCTCCAGTGCCAATGCCATCACCAGCGACGGTGTCATGGTCAATATCGACGGCAATTCCAACCGTGTCTCCTGCATAGCCCAGGGACCGAGGAAAGTAATCTTCATCGTCGGCATGAACAAGGTCTGCGCAGACTTAGACAGCGCCATGAAGCGTGCGAGAAACGTGGCTGCACCTATCAACGCCCAGAGATTCGACATCAAGACTCCCTGCAAAGAAACCGGAAAATGCTTCGACTGCAAGTCTCCGGATACCATCTGCTGTCAGTTCCTGATCACGAGATATTCCAGACATACGGACAGGATCCATGTGATCCTCGTAAACGACACCATTGGTTATTAGACAATAAAGGGGAAAAGACAATGACATTAGTATTACAAAAAGGAAGACCTGTCGATACCACAGGCAGACTGGACAAAGAGATACGCACCTATGACCTGCTGGATAGCTTAGGTGTGGAATATGACCGTGTGGATCACGCTCCGGCGATGACCATGGAGGACTGTAAGGAAGTGGATGAGATTCTGGAATCCATGGTCTGTAAGAATCTGTTCCTGTGCAACCGCCAGGAGACTGCCTTTTATCTGCTGATGATCCCGGACACGAAGGTTTTCCATACAAAGGATCTGTCTGCGCAGATCGGCGCGGCGCGCCTGTCCTTTGCCAAGCCGGAATACATGGAAAAGTTTCTGGATATTACGCCCGGCTCGGTCAGCGTGCTGGGACTGATGAATGACACCGGGCACCACGTGCAGCTGCTGATCGACGAGGATGTGCTGAACAG
>ENA-OOZI01000258-OOZI01000258.1-human-gut-metagenome-genome-assembly--contig:-NODE-258-length-11258-cov-1.492368_pt1 | contig 11258 bp, 9 predicted proteins | sample MGYA00241189_ERZ501401 | MGnify/ENA primary metagenome ERZ501401 (study PRJEB25962, sample SAMEA2042655) | human gut metagenome | biome: human gut; feature: human-associated habitat; material: faeces...
GACAGCAAGTGTCAAGCTTGCGAGTGAACAGTAACGATTCTGCCTATATAATACGATTCTACCATTAAGGGGTGTACTTTTTGGGACAAAATAGATACTATAATTCTGAAAGGGGGAAGTATTTATGGACCTTGTGAAAATCGGAAGCTATATTGCAGAAAAAAGAAAAAAACTTGGTATGACTCAAAAACAGCTTGCTGAGAAACTGGGTAAGAGTGATAAGTCAGTTTCCAAATGGGAACGTGGGATTTGTTTACCAGATGTGTCTGTGTATTTAGAATTATGTGAAATATTAGGCATCAGTCTAAATGAATTTTTGGCAGGTGAAGATATTGAGGTAACTAATGTAGAAAAAAAATCGGAAGATACACTGATACAGATATCAAAAGATAGTAGTCATAAACAGCGTTATTTAAAGAAGATTATTGCTGTACTTCTTATTGCTGTGGGAGTATTTGTTATTACTCTTGGAATCATGGTATGTAATAAATTGCGGCAACCACAAAATTATATAGAAGCAGTAGACCCGGATAGTGTAGAAATGAAAACGGCTGAATTGTTGTCCGGAATTGATGGAACCATGATGTTTCGATACAATTCAAAAGATACATTTCAAGCATTATACGTTTACTTATCAGAATATCATTCTGGAAAACGAGTTTCTCATAAACGAGTTTTGGAACTTTCCTATGAGGACGTGAAATCTGCAAAAAATGGATTGATTGTCATCACTCCGGATTTTGATAATTTTACTGCAAAGCTTATTGCAGCAGATGAATATTCAAAATATATGACAGAAACGCCAATCTTGGAAGGTGTTGCAAACAGAGAATATTATGGAAGATCTGCGACCTCTATAGAGAACAAAAGCACGATAGAGTACGGAACAGAGCAAGGATTGGCAGCACTGATCTATGGCGAACAAGGAGTGAGTTCGTTGCCGATACAGGACATTACAGGAGAATACATAGATACAGATAATGAGTATATGTATTATTATTCGGCTGAGTTTGTAAAATAAGAATAGCAAAAGTGAGAAGAGGATATTACAAATCATTGTTTTGATAATTCGGTGGTATCCTCTTTGTGGATTTCAGAATTTGTTTCTCAGCTTTCGGTATTCTCTCGGCGAATATCCTTTCAACTTGTGAAAAAGCCGGCTGAAATAAAGCTGGTTATCATATCCGACAATCTTAGAAATCTCATTGATGGAATAAGTTGTTGTTTCAAGTAACATCTGAGCATTGTTGATGCGGATTCCCACAATGAATTGCATTGGTGTAGAACCGGTATATTTTTTGAAATTTCGGATAAACCAGCTGACACTCATGCCTCGTGAGGCAGCATAATCATCAATATTGATATTTTGATTGTAGTTTTCACTGAAAAAGGTAACAGCATTATCCATCTCATGATCAAGATATTCATTTTTTAATATGTGCTCTCTTGTCAGTTCCCGGTGGAAACTGATCAGAAGATGACGTAGCAAAAGGACAAGCATTTCCTCATAATTGTCTTGACAGCGTTGGAGCTCGATAATGATACGTTTGAAAATTTGTTCATATTCATTAGATGTACCCACTTGAAAGACACGTTCTTTATCCGGAAACCCATATTGACGTAAGATATTTTTCACATTGCTTCCTGTGAAGTGAATCCAGTATACTTCTGTCTTATCTTCTCCGTAATATTCATATTTCTGAAGTTCTTTCGGTCTGTACAGTACAATGTTGCCGGCTGGAACAATCGTTTCGTTATTTACATTATCAAAATGAAAATGCCCACAACCAGCAGTGATATATATAATCTGATAATCCAGACGACCCCTTGGACGGTAGGTAGGAAGTTTGGGATGTCTGGAAAGACGGTAAGTACCACAGCTACCTACAATCAGCGGACGACTTTTGTCTTTGAAATCCATATGTGAGTGGTTCAAATAACCGGTGTTCAAATACATAGGACAGCACCTCTTTTCGTACTTTTTATCATTGTATCATTTAGTGCATATTTTGTCTAATCCAATTCATAGACATATTTTGCGAATTAGGATAAGCTATATATAGCATAACTAAGGAACGTAAACAAAAAGTAAAGTATAAGGTTTGCTTTAGGAAAACAAAGAACAAAAAAGTATATGTATTGGAGGAGAGCTATTTATGATCGTACCACGTTATTATGAAAATCTAAGCGTACTGCACGAAAACACAATGCCAGCCAGAGCCTATTATATTCCGGCATCCAAAAGAATGGATAACTTGGTGGAACACAGAGAAGAGTCAGATCGTATGCAGTTATTGAATGGAACTTGGAAATTCCAGTATTTTAACAGCATCTATGACATTCAGGATTCTTTCTTTGAGAAGAATTATGATACAGAAAATTTTGATGAGATTCAGGTTCCAAGTGTATGGCAGATGGCTGGATATGATACACACCAGTATACAAACATCCGGTATCCGTTTCCGTTTGATCCACCATATGTGCCACAGGATATTCCGTGTGGAGCTTATGTACATAATTTTGAGTACAGCAGAGATGAGAAAGCATCAAAAGCTTTTTTGAACTTTGAAGGAGTAGACAGTTGCTTTTACGTATGGATCAATGGCTCTTACATAGGATACAGCCAGGTTTCGCATATGACCAGTGAGTTTGATGTTACCGATGTACTTCAGGATGGAACGAATACGGTGGCAGTGTTGGTAATGAAGTGGTGTGATGGTTCCTATTTGGAAGATCAGGACAAATTCCGTATGAGTGGTATTTTCCGGGATGTGTACATTTTGAAACGCCCAAAACAGGCAATCAGTGATTATCATATTAAAACAAGAATTGAGGATATGCTTGCGAAAGTAGAAATTGAAATGAAATTCTACTCTCCGTTAAATGTAAAAATTTCGATTGAAGATAGAAACGGAGCAGTTGTAGCACTAGGAAGTATTGCTGAAGAAGGAACAGCTGTATTAGAAATCGCAAGTCCGGAACTTTGGAATACAGAAAATCCATATCTATATAAACTGATTCTTGAAACAGAGAATGAAGTAATTGTAGATCACATTGCATTAAGAAAGATAGAGATTAAAGACCAGGTTATTTATTTAAATGGACAGAAGATTAAATTCCGTGGTGTGAACCGCCATGACTCCGATCCGGTCACCGGATTTACAATTAGCATGGAGCAGATCAAGACAGACCTTACCCTGATGAAGCAGCACAACTTCAATGCCATTCGTTCCAGCCATTATCCAAATGCACCATTTTTCTATGAAATGTGCGACCGCTATGGATTTATGGTGATTGACGAGGCAGATATCGAAGCACACGGACCATTTATGCTGTATCGAAAAGAGGATACGGATTACAACCGCTTTAAGCGTTGGAATGAGAAAATAGCAGATGATCCGGTATGGGAAGCTGCGATTGTTGACCGTGTGAAGCTGATGGTGGAGCGTGACAAGAACCGGTTCTGTATCGTGATGTGGTCTATGGGAAATGAAAGCGCTTATGGCTGCAATTTTGAGAAGGCACTGGCATGGACAAAGAAGTTCGATTCGGAGCGGATCACGCAGTATGAGAGTGCCAGATACCGCAATTACGATGTAACCTATGATTACGAGAATCTGGACTTATACAGCCGTATGTATCCGGCACTTACTGAGATAGAGGAATATTTGGAAAAGGATGGCAGCAAACCATTCCTTCTGGTGGAATACTGCCACAGTATGGGAAATGGTCCCGGAGATTTTGAAGATTATTTCCAGATGATACAGGCAGAGGATAAGATGTGCGGCGGTTTCGTGTGGGAGTGGTGCGATCATGCAATCGCCCATGGTGTAGCCGAAAACGGCAAGACGATCTATGCCTATGGCGGCGATCATGGCGAAGTAATCCATGACAGCAACTTCTGTATGGATGGTCTGGTATATCCGGACAGAAGGATACACACCGGACTTTTGGAGTACAAGAATGTATACCGACCGGCAAGAGTAGTATCGTATGATGCAGCAAGTGGAGAATTAGTGCTTCACAACTATATGGATTTTGATGATCTGAAGGATTATGCAGAGATTACCTATGAGCTGTCACAGGATGGGCTTGTAATCGGGAAGGGGAAGCTTTCCGAAGTATCCATTTTACCGCATTGTGATGGAAGCACAACTTTAAAGCTTTCAATTCCGGAGAATGGGAAGGTATATCTGAAGCTGTTCTATAAGCTGAAGAAGGACATCCCGCTTCTTTCCAAGGCGTATGTCTTAGGCTTTGATGAGATAGATGTAAGCAGTAAGGGTGCAAAGAATCAGCAGGCAGTAAGCTGGCTTACAAAGGAAGTGCCGAATACCGGTATTCAGGTACAGGAAAATGATACAGAGATCATCATAAAGGGACGGGATTTCTCCTATACGGTCAACAAGCGGACAGCACTTTTTGACAGCCTGACATTTGCAGGCAGAGAATATATGAATCATCCGATGGAACTGAACATCTGGAGAGCACCGACGGATAACGATATGTATATCAAGGCAGAGTGGAAGAAAGCCCACTACAACGAAGCCTATACAAGAGCATACAAGTCAGAGGTGATTCAGGGAAAGCACGGAGTAACTGTGACAAGTCAGGCTTCGGTCGTGGCAGCAACCGTGCAGAAAATTATGGATGTGACAATCACTTGGACGATTGACGCAGCCGGAAGAATTGGAGCGGATATCGCAGTGAAAAAGGATGAGGAGTTCCCGGATCTTCCAAGATTTGGTGTGCGGATGTTCTTAGATAAGAAGCTTACAGATGCAGGGTTCTTCGGTATGGGACCGCAGGAAAGCTACCGGGACAAGCATAGAGCAGCAAGCCACGGATTGTATCGTCTGAAGGTTTCCGATATGCATGAGGACTATATCCGCCCACAGGAAAACGGAAGTCACTACGACTGCGATTATGTGGAGCTTGGCAACAGCCAGTACGGTATCACTGCCGTTGCAGAGGAAGATACATTTTCATTCAATGCGTCCTTCTATACACAGGAGGAGCTGGAAGAAAAGGCACATAACTATGAATTGATAGAATCGGACAGTACGGTATTCTGTCTTGATTATGCACAGAATGGAATAGGCTCTAACAGCTGCGGACCAGACGTGTTAGAAGCATACAGATTTGATGATAGATTATTCCGGTTCCGGTTTACACTGGTTCCGTATGTGAAAGGATAATGATATAACTCGTTTCCCGAATATCGACGTATAAGTCCGGACATACGGGGATATTCGGGATACAAGAGAACAAAAGTAAAAGCATTTAGAATAATATAGGCATCAGACTGTTTGACACATGAAATTCTAAACATGATTAAGATGAGGAGTGATTCTATGGAAGAAAAAAAGTATTTAAAATGGTATAACAAAGTTGGATACGGATCCGGCGATATAGCAGGAAATGTAGTATATGCATTTTTAACGTCCTTTGTGATGATTTATCTGACGGATTCAGTCGGACTTGCAGCAGGTATAGTAGGTACGTTGATCGCAGTTTCCAAACTGTTTGACGGATTTACAGACATTTTCTTTGGCTCGATGATTGACAAGACACACAGCAAGATGGGTAAGGCGAAACCGTGGATGCTTTACGGCTACATTGGATGTGCGATTACACTGGTATGTTGTTTTGCGGTTCCTACAAGCTGGGGAAATACAGCAAAATATGCATGGTTCTTTATTGCATATACATTGTTAAATGGTGTGTTCTATACAGCAAATAATATTGCGTATTCTGCACTTACTTCTTTGATTACGAAGAACAGTAAAGAGCGTGTGCAGATGGGATCTTATCGTTTCATCTTCGCATTTTCTACAAGCCTTTTGATCCAGTCTGTAACCGTAAAATTTGTTGATTACTGCGGTGGAGATGCAGCAGCATGGAGAACGGTAGCAATCATCTATGCAATTATCGGTCTGATTGTAAATACAATCTCAGCGCTCTCCGTAAAAGAGCTTCCGGAGGAGGAGCTTAACGATGGAGAAGTAAAAGGAGATGAAGAAAAGTATGGACTGGTTCAGGCATTTAAGCTTCTTGTAAAGAACAAGTATTATATGATGATCTGTGGAACATATATTTTACAGCAGCTTTATAGTGCCATGATCGGTGCTGGTATCTACTACATGACATGGGTATTGAAGGACAAGAATCTTTTTGGTCAGTTCGCCTGGGCGGTGAATATCCCACTTATTATAGCTCTTATCTTTACTCCGACACTCGTTGGCAAGTGGAATGGTATGTACAAGCTGAATCTCAGAGGATATATCATTGCCGTTATTGGTAGAGCGTTGGTTGTTGTAGCAGGATATATGGGAAGTATTCCTCTTATGCTGGCATTTACAGCCCTTGCAGCACTTGGACAGGGCCCATGGCAGGGAGATATGAACGCAGTGATTGCTTCTTGTTCAGAGTATACTTATCTGACACAGGGAAAGAGAATTGACGGAACTATGTATTCTTGTACATCACTGGGTGTAAAGATTGGTGGAGGAATCGGAACTGCAGTATGTGGCTGGTTATTAGAGCTTAGTGGTTATGTCGGAACAAATGCAACACAGCCGCAGTCAGCACTTGATATGATGCAGTTTATGTATTTATGGTTGCCATTGATCCTTGATGTGTTAATTATGATTGTTCTTTCCAGAATGAACGTGGAAGCTGTAAATGAAAAATTGAAAGCTGAAAAGGGAATTAAGTCTGATGAAGTAACAGACGCAACAGAGTATTAAGGTTTATATGTAATGAAAAGCATTGTCTAATTGAACATTCGAGAAAGGCAATGCTTTTTGTGCAAGCTAGGTATTCAGTTTTCACAAAGTAGTCCTTTTAGTATTTTATGCATGATATACATGTTCAAAGTAATCAGCGTAGAATACTAAAAGGTTGTTCATATAATTCTTAAACTTGTTCATAATGCGTACCTCCTTTCCTTATTTACAAGCTGATTATAGAATAAATACAATGTGATTGCCTGCCAAATCGAAAGGAAAAGTAGACAAATCTTGCAAAGGGGGCGTAACCAATGCATTTATCATTTGTTGATACAAAAGAAGAAATATTAGCTTTAAAAAGAAAATCGAAGCATGTTGCTCCGCATTTACATAATGCATTGGAGATCGTATGTGTGACAAATGGAACACTGGAGCTGGGAGTTGGACAAGAGTTATACCACATGGAAAAGGGAGATATTGGTTTTGTATTTCCTGATATTATCCATCATTATCAGGTTTTCTCTTCGGGAGTGAATAAGGCGGTTTACATTATTTCTCCACCATTTGCGATTGGGAAATATGCTGATATTATACAGACGATGGCACCGGATTACCCAATCATAAAGGCAGAAATGGTGGAGCCGGAAGTATACCGGGCAATTAATGCCATCTTAGATACAGACCACATGGATATAGCAGTTATACAGGCATACCTGCAGATTTTGATTGCAAGATGCATTGGAAAGCTGAAACTGGTCGAGAAAGGAGATGTGGGAAGTAAAGATCTTGTCTATCAGGCAGTATCGTACGTGTCTGGTAATTTTAGAAAGAATTTCTCGTTAGATGATATGGCAAGAGATTTGGGAGTGAGCAAGTATGTTTTATCACGAACATTCTCCAAAACATTCCATCGTAATTTCAATCAATATCTGAATGATGCAAGACTAAATTATGCTTGCCATCGCTTGGAAAATACCAGTGATGCCATTACAAATATATGCTATGATAGCGGATTTGAAAGTCAGAGAACATTCAATCGGGCATTTAAGGAACGATACAAAGTTACACCGAGCGAATACAGAAATACAAGCCGTACAGATATAATATCGTGACTATCAAACATAGAGGCAGAGAATGGAAAAGTTGTGGCTGTGATTGGATATAGGCAGTAAATGTGGCAATTCTACCTTTGAGGGGTGTACTCTTTTGCTGTGATAAGATAAGATTGTCATGATGAAAGGAGGAATGACCTATGGATATTGCTAAGATTGGAAGATATATCGCAGAAAAAAGAAAAAGAGCTAGGCTGACACAGAGACAGCTTGCAGATAAGCTCGGGAAGAGTGATAAGTCTGTTTCAAAATGGGAACGTGGAATTTGCCTTCCAGACGTTTCTGTATATATGGAACTGTGTGAAATATTGGAAATCAGCGTCAATGAATTTTTAGCCGGTGAAGATATCAGCGAAGATAGTGTAAGAGAAAAGTCTGATGAAACGCTATTGCAGGTGTCAAAGGAAGGAAAGAATAAACAGAAATTTCTGCGACGAATCATTGTAGCACTTTGTATTATTCTGACAGGATTTATCACTGTAATCGCTGTTATAGCGTGTAAGAAGATGAGACAACCCCGAAATTTCATAGAAGAAGTATCGCCGGATAGTGCGGAAATGAAAACTGCGGAACTGATGTCTGGAGCAGATGGGGTAATGATGTTTCGGTATAAGACAAAGGATAACTATAAATGCCTTTTTGTTTACTTGTCTGAATATCAATCCGGAAAAAGAGTATCGCATGAGAAAATTGCAGAAATATCTTTTAATGGTACAGAATCTACCGAAACTGGAATGATAGTGGTTGTTCCTAATTTTGAAAAATTTTCTGCAAGTCTAATTGTGGCAGATAACTATACGAAATACACAACAGAAAATCCAATTTTAAATGATGTTGAAGATCGGAAATATTATGGAAGATCGGCGACAAGCATAAACCATATATGTCCGATAGATTTTGGAACAGAGCAGGGGTTAGCGGCTTTGGTTTATGGTAAAAATGGATTAAGTATGTTACCGATACAGGATATTTCCGGAGATTATCTAAATACAGAGAATGATTATATGTATTATTACTCCGTAGAGTTTACGAAATGAGAATATGGATGATCTTCCTATAAAATCTTTACTGATAAGCATGAGGACTAAATATCCTCATGCTTTTTCCCTAGATAGGTGTCAATTTCCTTCTGGTAGTGTTGCAACTCCTTCAGGTCACGCTCATTTTGCCGCTGTTGTTCTTCAAGGTTATGCATGTTCTGTTTAGCCTGTTCCAGTAGTTTTTGTAGGATTTGGATGTTGGAATTCTCGGTATACCGGATGCCGTACCTGTCGTGCAGGTTCTTTTGTATCTCCTGCATGCGTCTGGCGTTCTGTACATTTTACCATTTCTGCAAGCCAACGGTATCCCGTGATACATCACCAGAGAAGTCACACATGGACGAGATTTTCAATCGACTTTTATCCAGTTTTTTTCACCGAGCGACATGGCATCATAAGCAGCTTTTCGCTTTTCTTTTCGTTCTTCCGCTTTTTTCTTTTGTGTTTTCAGATAGTCCTGTCGTCTCGAAATTCTCTTTTTTATGTTGTCATCGGTATAGAATGAACCGAGAGAGTAGCCACGATGAAAACGTTGTTCAACCGAAAATCGGTATTTTGTAACCGTTCCGTATTTCTTTGAGTTTCCGGTTTCAATTATAATATTCTGTGCTTTTAGTCGATTGATATAATCCTCAAATGAAACAGCTTCCATAAGAAGCTCCTTCAGCTCACACTGGATGACGGCACAGGCACAGACAGAACCATCCTCTCAGGAATCCATGCATTCTATGAGCCAGAGGAGTTAGTCGGCAAGACACTTATTGCAATAACAAACCTTCCACCTAGAAAGATGATGGGAATCGATTCATGCGGTATATATGAAAAAGGACCCCAGATTAGAAGTACACACTTCAGATTTGGGGTTCTCTTTTTGTGTGAGAGACGGATCAAAATCCATGATCGCAGGCATGAACAAGTCCGGTAAGTATGGCGCTGAGCTCAAGTTTTCTGTTAAGTCCATGGACGTAATGAAGGTCATGGTGAAGAGCGATTCCAAGAGCTCCAACGATGCACTCAAGGGCACGATGGCGCAGATAAAGGGCGAGGATTACACTGACCTGCAGACGGATGCCCCCGATATCAAGGAGACAAATACGATAATGGAGAGTCTGGATGCGATAGAGAATCTTAAGGCGGATTTCACGGTATCGGATTACTACAGCGTGTATTATTATACTGAGAGACGGCATTTCTCAGCTTTTGCTGGGAGTGCCGTCTTTCTGCATATAAGCCGTAGTTAATTCGCAAAACACATTCGCAGAAAGTCAAATTCAGTTCGCAGAATATCAAATGTAATTGATATTCTGCGAACTGGAGGGTATAATATGCGGTATCTTTGGGTTAGATGCTTGCGGTATGTTGATGCAAGCATGTGTGTATTAAAAGCGAAATGACAGGGGTGAAGGGTAGATGAGAAGATTAAAGTATGTTTTACAGAGTGCGATCGCCTGCTTTGTCGTGGCCGGGGCCTTGCTGGTGCTGTTCTGGGGAGCAGGAATATACAATATATATCATGAGTCACATGGAAATATATCGGATCTGTCAGAGCTGTGGTCGTATATTTCGGAACAGGGATTGATGTTTCTGATCGGATTGCTGGCTTTTGTGTCGTTCCTGGTATCCGGATTTCAGGCGAAGAAGGCCAGCGAGGCGGATAGAGCAGCTAACGGTGGGAACGAGTATGATGGTGTAGGATATGGTGATGCTGATTATTCTGGCACGATAAATGCTGGTGGCGGATATACATATGATTCAATGGACACATCTATAAAGTTAGATGAAGGTTCAGGTATGGAAAATGATAGGAATGTATATGGAAAAAACGGTATGCCATATGCGGACATCTATGGGATGACTGGAGATGCACAATTAACCAATACATATTCATTGCAGTCAGGTGCCAGAAAGATAAGCTTTGACCTGCCTCAGAGGTATAGACTGATAGATGGCGATGACAGTGATCCGGCATTTGCGGGGTTTAATGAGGAGCTTAAGCCGGAACTTGTCTATTGTTCACTTCAGGAGGCTATCGATGATGAGACGGCTGAGGATTACGTGCTGGATGAGCTGGTGGAGGATGAAGCCTGCCCGGAGGAACTGCGGACAAGGGCATATCTGAAACATGAAGTGATAGAGGGAAGACTTTATTACTATTATATATTCAAGTATAAGAAGTCCAGAAAGCAGAGACAGAAGTTTGCGGCGGCATGTGACATAGGCGGCGGGCTGTTCTATACGATAGAGACAGAATGGATATGGCGCAAGGAGGAATTGACGCTGGAAGCACTCATAGACTTTTTGAAGATACGGGTAGAGTGATTTATGACATCTACAGAACATGAGGTGATAATATGTGGACAATAAAGAGAATAGAT
>ENA-OOZI01000281-OOZI01000281.1-human-gut-metagenome-genome-assembly--contig:-NODE-281-length-10513-cov-1.578409_pt1 | contig 10513 bp, 9 predicted proteins | sample MGYA00241189_ERZ501401 | MGnify/ENA primary metagenome ERZ501401 (study PRJEB25962, sample SAMEA2042655) | human gut metagenome | biome: human gut; feature: human-associated habitat; material: faeces...
TCATCACTTTTTGCAAGTAAGATAACAGCCGCTACCGCTGCTACCGCATTCCTGAAAAAGGCCTTCTGCATGGTCGGCAAATCTCCCGACATTCTCACAAAAAATGTCATCAGGGCAAAAAAGAATCCTGCCATTATGATATATATTATTCCTTGTTTCTTATCGTTCATACTTATAGTATAACGTATTCTGTCAAGAGGGGATAAACAAAACGTCTGCCATTTTGCTCGCAAAAAAGGACCGCCCGGATGAGCGGTCCTTTTAAGATGAAGGGAAAAATATAAAAGAAAATAGTTTTAGTTAATGGTCTGTATCAGCCCTTCACACTTCCCATGGCAACACCACCTACGATGTGCTTTGAAAGAATAAGGTAAACAACTATTACAGGAAGGATAGAGAATGTAATCATCATATATACCTTTCCCATATCAAACTTTAAGAAGTCTGCACTTCTAAGCTGTGCTAACAGGATTGGAAGTGTCTTCTTGTTATTTTCGTGTAATATAAGTGCCGGAGTGAAGTAATTGTTCCAGCTGCTTACAAAGGAGAAAATTGCCTGTACTGCTATTGCCGGCTTCATCAGCGGAAGCACGATATGATTAAACGTCCTAAACTCTCCGGAGCCGTCAATTCTCGCTGCCTCAATCAGAGACAATGGAAGCGAGCTCTCCATATACTGCTTCATGTAAAAATATGTGACAGGTGCAGCAATAGTCGGAACTATGAGTGGAATAAATGAATCCATCAGTCCCATGCCTGTTACTAATTTAACAAATCCAAGTGCTGTAACCTGTGTAGGAATCATCATAACCATCAGTATGAATGTAGAGATGAATTTCTTGGCTTTAAACTCATATGCATGTATAGCATATGCTGTCATGGTCGAAAAATATACACATAGTACTGCACTGCAGGCTGCTACAAAAAGGCTGTTAAACATACCTCTTATGACCGGAAGTGTGTCATGTAAGAGTGAGTTCCAGTTATCAAGCAGATGTGCACTCGGAATTGCAGTAAATCCTGCCTGAAGCTCTCCATTTGACCTGGTTGCATTGATTATCATTACGTAAAACCAGAACAGACAGAAGAAAGAGATTATCACAAGCACGATATATGCTAACGCACGTCTGGCATGGATTCCCATACCTTTATTTTTTTTGTTTACATTTGCTGCCATATCGACCTACTCCTTTCTCTTATCATCATTGCCGCTGAGCTTGAATACCGCTATACTAAGTATTGCTGTGATGATAAACAGTATGACTGAAAGTGCACCTGACATTCCATAATCCTTACTGTACAGACGTTTGTTTAAGTACATGATAAGTGTCATGCTTGATCTGACCGGATTACCTGTTCCGTTTGTCAAAATCTGTGGTACATCAAAGAGCTGTAAGCCACCGATAAGTGATGTAATGATTACATATATCAGTATCGGTCTAAGGAGCGGAAGTGTTATCTTAAAGAACACCTGTGTGCTTGTTGCTCCGTCCACCTCTGCTGCCTCGAATAGCGATGTCGATTCCAAGCATACCTGCCATAAGCAGGATGGTTGTATTACCAAACCACATCAGACAGTTCATCAATGCGATGAGTCCTCTTGTACTGCCAACATGTGACAGAAACTTGTACGGCTCTGAGATGAAGCCTATCTGCATAAGCAGATTGTTTATAGGTCCACCATCAGCAAACAATGTAAAGAATAACAGCGAAAACGCTGAAGCCATAATCAGATTTGGCAGATATATAACTGTTTTAAAAAATCTTGTTCCCTTGAGCTTTAAGCTGACATCCGAAAACCATGCTCCAAGGAGCAGCGATAAGAATATCTGCGGTATGAAGCACATGATCCAAAGAACCATTGTGTTCTTAAAATACTGCCAGATATCACCGGATGTGAACAATTTTTCATAGTTTTCAAATCCAACAAAGTTTGGTCCTATCTGTGTAAGACCCGACATATAATTTTCAAAAAAACTGTTGTAAATGGTAGTGATTAACGGTACCAGCTGAAATACTACGTATACAACGATAAACGGAATCAGAAAGATATAGCCCCATTTGTTATATCTGACCGCTTTACCTCCACTCTTTCTCATAATACCTACCTCCCAACTGGTATTGTAGTCAATGGTTATGTAATGCTGTTAACTGATTTTATTGATTTTAAAAATATTACCCCGCCTGCCTGCTTACGCAAGGCAGACAGGGTATTTATTAGTTTATCTTATTAGTTCTATGATCAATTCAAAAACTATCTTATTCTGCGAGGTCAGGATATTTCTCAATAACTGCCTTCTTGAAGGTCTCAATAGCTGTATCCTTATCGCAGTTTCCTTCGAAGTAATCCTTCATAGCCTTCTGGAACTCCTCGTTGCAGCCCTGGTCATATGCTGAAAGGTTGCTTAAGTCAAGAGTCTTAACACCTGCTATATACATTGGTAATGGATTCTGTCCGCCAAGTACTGTACTTGTGTAAGGCTTGTCGTCCTTGCCCATGATTGTTCCGTCTGCAAGACCGTCCATAACTGTGCTGTTGTTTACGAAATCATCATCCTTAACAACGATATCCTTCATGATGTCATCGTCTGTTGTCATCTTGAGCATGATATCCTTTACAAGGTCGGCATTGTCTGTTCCCTCTGCTGCACAGATCCATGTACCGCCCCAGAAGAAGCCCTGTGGTCCCTGGGCTGCACCCCAGCCGCCCTGGTTTCCGATAGATCCTGACTCATCTGCTGCCATTGAGAAGTTTACTAACCATGCAGGTCCAAAGTATGAGAATACTTTTCCTTCCGGATAGAAGCCCTTCTTCCAGTCATCTGACCAAAGATCTGCTGTTCCTGTCTCGCCTGCGTCTACAAGCTTCTTAGAATCATCAACCCACTTCATGATGTTGTCATCAATCTGGATTTTCTTGTCATCGCTTACCCATTTCTTAGAAACGTTGTTAGAGTATACACGGTATGTATCGTTTGCTGTAGATGTCATCTTGTAGCCTGCTGCTTTCATCTTCTCAGCTGTAGCCTTGAAGGCATCCCAGTCAGATACTGACTTCTGAACCTCATCCGGATCATCTGTTCCAAGTACCTCTTTTGCTGCTGCTCTGTTGTAGAAGAGAACACCCGGGCATCCCTGCCATGAAAGGCCCTTCAGGTTGCCCTCAGAATCAGTAACGACATCCTGTGTGTACTTATACTGCTTAGAGATATCGCTGTCTGTGATTCCCAGATCCTTGATTGGCATTGTGTAATCAGAGTCTACATACTTAGGTGCGTAATCAGCCTCTACCAGGAAGAGGTCAATCTTGTCATCTGCCGATGCATCAGCCTGCTTCAAAAGTGTCTCATCAAGGTTGTTCTGGTACGCATTGTTCTCACTAGGTGTGATATTCCAGACTACATCAATATCTCCGATTTTGCCATGTGTTGCATCCACCTTCTTGTAATCAGGATAGTGGTCTGTGATACGGCTCTGGAATTCATCATTCCAGCAATAGATATTGAGAATCTTGCCATCGTTTGTCACTTCAGTTTTTGCATCGCCTTTCTTGCCAGAGCTTCCTGTGTCGGATGTATCTCCGCTGCCACAGCCTGCCAGTAATGATGCTGCCATTGTTGCGCAAAGTAATGCGCTTACGAGTTTCTTTTTCATAGAAAAATCCTCCTTCTCGCTTCAGGTTTAAACCTGTTAGTAAATGTTAGTAAAAAAGTAGTAAAATATATTAAATTCTGCCTACGGATTCCCCCTCCAGCAAAATTCCTTCAACAACAGCTCTCTCCACAAGTGCTGTTTTAGGCTTTTTAATGATGCTTATCAACCTGTCCGCTGCCTCCCTGCCTATCTTGTCAGTGTCCTGTCTGATAGTGGTGAGCTTCGGGCTTAGCATCTGTGAAACTCTTGTACCATCGTATCCTGCTATTGATATATCCTCCGGAATCCTAAGCCCTCTGCTTCTTATAACATTGATGCCTCCGATTGCCGCCGTGTCATCCGGATAGATGATACATGTAGGTTTGTCAGGTAAATCGAGTAAATATTCTGTCTGATTTGCAACATCCTCTGTTTCCAGATACCTTGCTTCCCTGACATACTCCTCAGGAATATCTATTCCATGCTTCTCAAGTGCCCTGTAATATGCTGCCAGCCTGTCACGTGTAACACTCGAAAAATCCTGTCCATGTATGTAAGCGATTTTCTTATGTCCCATGCTTATTATGTAATCAAGCAGCTCGCCCATACACTTTACATTGTTGGAACTTACTGCCGAACAGCTATAGTGTACGTAGTCAATTGTGACCACCGGTATGTCGCTGCTCATCAGTTCCTGCACCTCATTGTCCTGAAACCTTGCACATACGATTACGACTCCATCGAAATTTCTGTACTTACAGTGCTCCAGGTATGATAATTTTTTTCCGACCGGACTTGTATTGATAAATGTAATATCATATCCAAGCATCTCAGCCTGTGCCTTGATTCCGTTTAGCACTCCGGCAAAATACTCATGCGTAAGCCCCATCGCCGCCTCATCGAAATACAGTACTCCGATGTTGTTCGACTCGTTTGTCTTAAGAACTCTGGCCGCAGCATTAGGAAGATATCCCATTTCCTTAGCTATCTTCTTTATTCTGTTTTTGGTCTCAGCGCCAATATCCTTCTGGTCATGTAATGCCTTGCTTACTGTCGCTGTCGAAACACCACATCTTTGTGCTATGTCTTTCAGTGATACCATATCGTTTCCTCATTTCGAATTGGTTTCTTAATCGTTTTCGTATCTTCACTATACCACAATTCATTATTATTGCAACCCCTAATTTATATTTTCAACATTTTTAACACTTTTTATTATCTTTTATTATGCATTTTGTATAGTGTCATGTTATGTATTTAAAACGATTACGCCTTTGATCTTAATTATTATACAATTATAATTACTTAAGTGATATTATCTCATCAGCATTTTTAACTATAATATGCAGTTTTCTTTGTATATATGTCATAAAAGCATTATTTTTTATTGTTTTATGCTTGATTTTTAGATATTCGCATTATATACTTCTATATATAAACAGCTTAAACGTTTGCGTATATTTAATAAAAAAGGAGATTTTATATATGAAATTTGGACACTTCGATGATCAAAACAAAGAGTACGTCATCACCTCTCCAAGGACTCCGTTACCATGGATCAACTACCTCGGATGTGAGAATTTCTTTTCTCTGGTATCAAATACCTGCGGTGGCTACAGCTTCTATAAGGATGCAAAGCTTCTGCGTCTCACCAGATACCGCTACAACAACGTGCCATACGACAGCAACGGACACTACTACTATATAAAGGATGGCGACACAATCTGGAATCCGGGCTGGATGCCTTCTAAGACCGAGCTTGACTCATACGAATGCCGTCATGGCATGGGCTATTCTGTTTTCACAGGAGTAAAAAACGGCTTAATGGCTCAGCTTACCGACTTTGTTCCTATGGGCTCTACCTGCGAGATCAATAAGCTCACATTAAAAAACACATCTGATAAGAAAAAAGACTTTTCGGTTTTCTCATATGTAGAGTTCTGTCTGTGGAATGCCATGGATGACATGACCAACTTCCAGCGTAACTTCTCTACCGGAGAGGTTGAGATTCACGCCGGTGGCTCTCAGCTCTTCCACAAGACAGAATACAGAGAACGCCGCAATCACTATGCTGTATATGCTGTAAATGCCTCTGTTGACGGATTTGACACAGACAGGGATTCATTCTTAGGTGCCTACGGCGAAAACAGCGCGCCTTCCGTTGTAGTAAATGATCAGTCTAAGAACTCTGTTGCAAGCGGCTGGGCTCCTGTCGGCTCTCATCACCTGAAGGTAGCTCTTGAGCCGGGCGAAGAAAAAACATATATATTTGTACTTGGATATGTAGAAAACCCTGTGAACGAAAAATGGGTTGGACGCGCTGAGGATGGAATCATAAACCGAGCTCCTGCCGATGCACTCCTTGCAAGATTTGACACCACCGAAAAAGCCGACGCTGCTTTAGCAGAGCTTAAGGCTTACTGGGATAAGCTGCTTGGTCACTTTAGTATCTCTTCATCGGAGGAAAAGCTTGACCGCATGGTAAATGTATGGCATCAGTATCAGTGCATGGTTACCTTTAACATGAGCCGCTCTGCTTCTTATTTTGAATCAGGCATCGGACGAGGCATGGGCTTTAGGGATTCCTGTCAGGATCTGCTTGGCTTCGTGCATCTGATTCCTGACAGAGCCAGGGAGAGAATACTCGACATTGCAGCCACACAGTTTGAGGATGGCTCTGCTTACCACCAGTACCAGCCTCTCACCAAAAAGGGCAATGCCGACATAGGCTCAGGCTTCAACGATGACCCTCTGTGGCTTATCGCTGCTGCCGCTGCTTACATCAAGGAGACAGGCGACTACTCTATTCTTGACGAGTCAACACCATATGACAGCGATCCTTCAAAGGCAACTGACTTTATGGAGCATCTGCGCCGCTCCTTCAACTATACAATCAATCATCTCGGACCTCATGGTCTGCCACAGATTGGACGTGCTGACTGGAACGATTGTCTGAACTTAAACTGCTTCTCCGAGGAGCCTGGTGAGTCCTTCCAGACCTTTGGACCATCTGAAGGACCTAATGCCGAATCTGTTTTTATCGCAGGCATGTTTGTAAAATATGGAAAAGACTATGTAAAAATCTGCAGACACAAGGGACTTTGCGACGAGGCTGATACAGCCCAAAAGGCTATTGAACAGATGGAAAAGACCGTCATGGATGCCGGCTGGGATGGCGAGTGGTATCTTCGTGCTTACGACCACTATAAGCACAAGATTGGTTCCAAGGAATGTGAGGATGGAAAAATCTTTATTGAGCCACAGGGCTTTTGTGTTATCGCTGAAATCGGAAAGGATGAAGGACTCTGCCTTAAGGCAATGCAGTCTGTTGAAAAATATCTTGATACTAAATATGGCATCGTGCTCTTGCAGCCGCCTTACCACAGATATCATGTGGAGCTTGGTGAAATCTCTTCTTATCCACCGGGATACAAGGAGAATGCCGGCATCTTCTGCCACAACAATCCTTGGATTTCTATAGCTGAGACTGTTATCGGCCGTGGAAACAGAGCATGGCAGGTATACACCCGAACCTGTCCTGCATACATTGAGGATATCAGCGAGATTCATCGCACCGAGCCTTATGTATACAGCCAGATGATTGCCGGAAAAGACGCGCCTAACTTTGGTGAAGCAAAGAACAGCTGGCTGACAGGGACTGCTGCATGGACCTTCCTTGATGTCTCACAGTACATCCTCGGTATACGTCCTGACTATGATGGTCTCATCATAGATCCTTGTATTCCTGACACTATGGACGGCTTTACAGCTAAGCGTAAGTTCCGTGGCAATACTTACCACATTACGGTCAGAAATCCTGCCCACGTACAAAAGGGTGTGACAAAGCTCATCGTGGATGGCGCTACTATTGATGGCAATATGATTCCGGCTATTAACGGAACCGGACACGATGTTACAGTCGAGGTTACAATGGGTTAGAGATACCAGACAGGCCTCTATACTGCTTCAAATATGACCCGGAATACGAAAATGCCGCCGCAGAGCAAGCTCTACGGCGGCATTTAGACTGCTGGTGATGTTCTTCCCATGTCTTTATTTCTTCTCTAAAGGATGCTGTTATGTAATTGAGACCTGCCACATATGCTCCTCGGTCTCTCCCATGTGAAACAGCTCCACAGTCTGTTCATCATGAGTATCATCAGGCTCATAGTTGCCAAGAAGATGTATGAGATACTTCTCCTGCTCATCTGATGTAGAGACCTTATCAATGTGTTTTTGCAATTCCTCAAGAAGCTGCTTTGGCTCCATGTCGGCATCGACTGCGATTCCAAAGCACTTCTTCGCAAGACCTGCTGTATAATACAGCTCGTAGTTACTTACAAGCACTGATTTTTGGCGTAAGCATTTGAGTATGATGCTTTGTCTGGCTATTGATGTAATCATATTATTCCTTTCCGAGTTAGCTGGAATACCTCTAAGTCCAAGTTATTTCCATTATACCCTATTTGCTTTTTGTTTCAAGAGTATAACATGATATAGCTAAAGATAACTTAAGAGAGTCCTATGAAGTGGCAACAAATCCCGTCAGGAAATAATAAAGTGCTCCCAGCGCCTTTCCAATAGCCATAGAAATCACTATAATCCCAAGACCGGCGCGAAGCTTCATGCGCTTATATATAATAGGGAATGTGTGCAGTATTTCTGCGAGTGCAACTGCAATACAGCCGACAAATATGCCGACACACAATCCATATATTGCAATAATTATATTCCCACAGATATTGCTTACAGGTACTTTGGGCATATTTGCAAAGCCCAGATTATATGCCGTATCAAGCACTGATGATATATTACCTGCCACCACACCACATATCATGACATTTTCTATAAGTATTATATTTTCTATCCTGCTGCACCGAAGTATACGCGGCACCACTCCTATCACGAGCACGAATGCAAATACACCGGCTGACACTCCTGCCCCTGCTAAAAACGCTATCACTGACAAAAATATTTCACGCAATATATATTCAAACATCCTGCTTTTCCTTTACCTTGTCTATTATTGTGTTCCATGTATCCTTATTATGCTTATCCATCTCCACCTGAATCGGTGTAACATCGTCGGATAGCTTACGCTTTCCGATATGATTAAAAAACAGTATGATTCCGACCGCCAGACCAATGCAGTAAAACACCTCAAGCACCGACACCTGTGGCTTTTCCACACCCATTATCTGCTTGTAGAAATGTTCAAACACACCTGATATCGAAATATCATTATTGAAAGCCATGATTGTAAAAGCTGAACCAAAAAATATAAGTATACACACCGCTGCAACCTTTAGTGCTTCAAGAATCTTGTTTTTGCTGTTGTCGTCATACTCTACAAGTACCTCCGGCTCACCAATGCTTATAACCTGTGCATCATCATAGATTTCCGTGATTTGCTCTATTATTTTCATTACAGATATCACGCTCTTTTTACCGCGTATCTTATCCACGATTATTCCCTTTATCTGTCCCTCATAGCGTGAATATTTACAATACACACTTGCTATGTCATTGATGCAGACCTGCCTGCGGTGAAGTGTTTTCTGCTTTTCTGCGCGTATATACACGAGAATTTTTTCTTTTGGGGTATCAGTATGCTCCGGCATTTTCATGCTCCCTTCGATTAATATTCATATGTATATAATTTCCATTTATTTTGATTTTATACACAAAATACACGCATGTAATTAAATCAATATTTTTCGTGCGATATATTGTTTTTTTCGTGCAAACATCATAAAATAAATATAATTAATCTAAAGAGTGAGGTAACAAATGGCATACACTAAGGAAATACTGACTCTCGCCGTGGAAATCGGCGATTGTATGCTCAGAAACGGTGCAGAAATCTACAGAGTGGAGGACACTGTGGTTCATATACTAAGTTCATATGAGGTGGAGGAATTTGACGTATATGTGCTGTCAAACGGAATATTTGCAAGTGCAAATGAGAACAAGGAGGATGCCTGCAGCATCGTGCGCCACGTACCGCTTGGTGCTGTCAATCTGGCAAAAATCAGCGCGTTAAACCAGCTCGCAAGGGACATATGTGACCAGAAAATCTCACTGATTGACTCATGGGACAGGCTTGAGCAGTGCAAAAATATTCCTAATTACAAAAAAAACGCACAGATTTTCTTCTGTGGGCTCGGAAGTGCCTGCTTTTGCTATCTTTTTGGCGGAAGCTGGCTTGACTTTGTTTTTGCATTTGTTATAGGCTCACTGGAGCAGGTGCTTTTGTTTGGTCTTAAAAAATATAAGTTCACAAGGATTATAACCAATATTCTTGCCAGTCTTTTTGTGACACTGCTTGCCACCGCAAGTACACTTACAGGGCTTTCTCTTTTACCTGATAAAATCATTATAGGAGCTATCATGCCACTTGTTCCGGGAATAGCATTTACAACATCTATCAGGGATATATATAACGGGGATTATCTGTCCGGTACAATACATCTGCTCGATGCACTGATTACAGCCGTGTGTGTTGCTGTGGGAGCATGTCTGCCGTTTGTTGTGATGAAATATATTGGAGGGATTTAAGCTATGGAGTTTATAATACAATTTATTGTGGCTCTCTTTGCCACATTATCGTTTGCAGTTATTTTTTCCGCTCCAAAAAAGGAGCTGTTTTACTGCGGTTTTACAGGAGCGCTTGGCTGGATCATCTACTATATAATGGTTCAGTTTGATATGGGTGTTGTGTTTCCATCGCTTATCGCGACACTGTGCCTTACGATAATGGCGCGCATTTTTGCTGCGGCACGCTCTATGCCTGTGACAGTTTATCTGCTTTCCGGTATCTTTCCTCTTGTGCCCGGAGCAGGAATTTTTTACACGGCATATTATCTTTTTACGAATGACA
>ENA-OOZI01000302-OOZI01000302.1-human-gut-metagenome-genome-assembly--contig:-NODE-302-length-10179-cov-1.248518_pt1 | contig 10179 bp, 9 predicted proteins | sample MGYA00241189_ERZ501401 | MGnify/ENA primary metagenome ERZ501401 (study PRJEB25962, sample SAMEA2042655) | human gut metagenome | biome: human gut; feature: human-associated habitat; material: faeces...
TGAGGGGCCCGGGCGATTTCTTTGGAATAAGACAGAGCGGGGAGCTGATGTTCAAGGTTGGGGATATATACAATCATGCTGACATGCTTAGGGCGGCGCAGGACGTATACGACCGCTATGGACAGGAGATAGATGCGAAACTGATAAATAAAGGGGATGACAGGCTGTACACTATGCCTGTATTATAAATAAAAAAAGGGGGTATACCATGAAAAATAAGAAAACGATAGTTATGGGAATAATTATTGGCATTTTGCTGATAATTATAGCGGTTATGGGATATGTGATCGCTTCGGGAAAGAAAGGTGATTCCGTTAAGAAAGAAACGCTGCAGGAGACTTCTGCAGGCACAGAAGAAGTGAAAAGTGCTGACAATACGGGCGATACAACTGAGCCGTCAGAAAAACAGGATGACCAATCCTTGGATATTGCAGGCGATTTCTATGCTGAGATAGGACATGATACAACGTGGGAGGCAGATGGCAAAAAGTGTGCTACAGAGAGCATCAACATATATAACAACACATCTGCGTCTGCAAAGGATTGGAAGCTTGAGATTACATATAAGGGAACTCCGGCTGTAGATCAGATATGGGGCGGAGAGTACAAGATATCAGGCAAAACAGTGTCAATAAAGGCCGTGGATTACACCCAGGAGATACCGGCTAAGGGCAGTATCAACCTCGGATATAATTTCTCTTCAGATGACCTCGCCGTTGAGAAATACGTGCTGTATGTAAATGACACACAGTACAGCGGAGATGGTCTTAAGATGGTAGCTTCAGCGCCTGAGAAGACCGACAGCAATGAAACAAGCGGAGGCGGGAAAAATACAGAATCCGCTGCCACTGAGAAGAAAAACAATACAAATGTTCCGGGAGAGATCCCATTTGAAACACATGGAAAACTTTCGGTAAAAGGAACGGATATAGTGGACATGAATGGAGACAAATATCAGCTTAAGGGTGTCAGCACCCATGGAATCACATGGTTCCCTGATTATGTGAATAAGGAAGCCTTTGAGACTCTGCGGGATGATTGGGGTGCAAATCTTATAAGACTTGCGATGTATACGGATACAGGAGACAGCTACGGATACTGCAGTGGCGGAGATAAGGACGAGATACTTGCTCTTGTCGACAAAGGAGTTAGTGCAGCGACTGAGCTTGGCATGTATGTCATAGTTGACTGGCACATACTAAGCGATAGTGATCCGAATAATCATATAGATGATGCAAAAGAATTCTTTGACAAGGTATCTAAGAAATATGCGGCACAGGAAAATGTCATATATGAGATCTGCAACGAGCCGAATGGTGGAACCCAGTGGAGCAGTGTCAAGTCATATGCCGAGACCATAATACCGGTCATCAGGGCAAACGACAAAGATGCTCTGATAATCGTGGGAACTCCAAACTGGAGCCAGGATGTCGATATTGCGTCACAGGATCCGATAACCGGTTATGACAACATCATGTACGCAGTGCATTTTTATGCGGCTACCCACAAGGATGACCTGAGAAATAAGGTTAAGACGGCTCTGGACAACGGACTTCCTGTATTTGTGAGTGAGTTCAGCCTGTGCGATGCATCGGGCAATGGAGGTATTGATTACGATTCATCTGACGAGTGGTTCAAGCTTATAAACGAGAATAATCTCAGCTATTCATCATGGAGTCTGTGTAACAAGAATGAGACATCGGCACTTATAAAGTCCGATTCAACAGCCACGGGCAGCTTATCCGATGGAGATCTGTCTGACACCGGAAAATACGTGAGAGACAGAATAATGGGAAAATAGTGTGAAGATTGGAAGCTTTTCTTGTAATTTGGCAAAAGGCATGGTATAAGAATGTCTGGCAGGAAAAGTTTATGATATACAGTACATATAGATAGGAGAAGAATATGAGGGTTATTGCCGGCAGTGCAAGAAGTCTGAAGCTGGTGACGATTGATTCGATGGACACCAGACCGACAACGGACAGGATAAAAGAAACCTTATTTAATATGCTCTCAAATGATATTCCGGGATGCCGGTTCCTTGATGTGTTCAGCGGAAGCGGAGCTATTGGAATAGAGGCGCTCAGCCGTGGGGCAGCCATGAGAACAGCAGAAAAGCAGTGGAGTGTATCAATAAAAACCTTGCGTTTACGAAGCTTGCCGACAGGGCACAGGTCTTGTCAGCGGATGCAGTTCAGGCAGTGGGGATGCTGGAGAGACAGGGACAAGCATTTGACGTAATATTTATGGATCCACCATATGGAAAGCTTCTGGAAAAGGCTGTGCTTGAAAGACTTGCAGGTTCACCTCTGATGGATGATGACACAATGGTCATTGTGGAGTCTGATCTTGACACGAATTTTGATTATCTTGATGATCTGGGACTGGAGCTTTATAAGACGAAGAAATATAAGACCAATAAACATACATTTATATATAGGAGACTGGAAGATGAGTAGAGCTATTTATCCGGGAAGTTTTGATCCGGTGACACTTGGCCATTTGGATATAATTAAGAGATCTGCGGAAATGTTTGATGAGCTGATAGTCGGGGTGCTCAATAATACCGCAAAATCTCCATTGTTTTCTTTGGAAGAACGTGTTAATATGTTAAAGAATGTAGTCTCAGATATCCCAAACGTGAAAGTTATGGGTTTTGGAGGACTGCTGGTGGATTTTGCAAGACAGAACGACGTGAAGGTCATAGTGAGAGGTCTTCGGGCTGTGTCGGATTTTGAGTATGAATTACAGATTGCCCAGAGCAACAGGAAGGTTGCCCCGGATATTGACACGGTTTTTCTTGCGACCAGTATTGAGTATTCGTACCTGAGCTCAAGCGTAGTCAAGGAATATGCGAGCTTTGGTGTGGATGTACATGATTTTATCCCGGAGGAGATCAGGGATACATTGAGAGATCGATATTCGATAGACAGAGATTGACAGGCGAAGGAAGAATTTTTGGATAGATTATTAGGAGGAGAAAAACATGGCAAGAAAAGGTATTGAAGAGATGATCAGTGAGATAGAGATATTTATTGACAATTGTAAGTATCAGCCATTGTCATCCAGTAAGATTATTGTGCCAAAGGAAGATCTGGAGCAGATGGTGGGCGAACTCAAGCTCAAGCTTCCTAATGAGATAGAGAGATGTAAGAAGATCATGAGAAACAAGGAGGCTATACTTGCGGATGCAAGAGCCAGAGCTGATTCTATCATCACAGAGTCTGTTGCAGAGGCAAACAGACTGGTTGATCAGAGCCAGATAGTTGAGCTTGCCAACATCAGAGCGAATGAGATAACAGACATGGCGAGAAGCCAGGCTGAGCAGATCATCGCTGAGGCGAATGCGGATGCCAAGGAAGTCAGAGCAGGTTCCATGTACTATTCAAAGGACAAGCTCACAGAGATAAGCCAGTATATAAATGCAACACTTCAGGCAGAGAGAGCGAACTATGAGAACCTCATTAAGTCTCTTGAGGACAATGCGGCAAGAGTTACAGACAATATGGCAGAGCTTGATTCAAGTATAGCTCAGATCAACGGTGTTCCTGAGCAGGTACAGCCAAGTGCTGACGATTCAGCATTTGCTGATGATGACAACACAGATTACAATGTATACGGCAAGACAGAGTATTCATCAGACGACTCTGACGATGAGGATTATGATGACGAGGATTACGATGAAGAATATGACGACGAGGATGAGGATGATGAGGAGTTCCTCGACGAGTAATCACGCCAGATGATACAGGATGTATTTACAGACACATCATATAGAAAATGAAACACAGGAAGGCACATACTATTTTCCCTGTTGTGTATTTGATGAAAGACAGCCCGGATATTCTTATCATATCACGGCTTTGGAACAAGGCGGATAGCCCTCCAAAGGCAGTGAGTGAGAGAATGAGGGCTGTCTTTATTTTTGTGGAAATATCCATGCTGTATAATACTGGTACACCGCCGCCTATCTCCAGATATGTGGATATTATGGTGCATGCATCGCCTGAAAAGTAGCTGCACATAAGATTTCCTGCAATAGCAAATATGACCATGTACACACCGATCACAGTTATATTGTGTACCGAGCTGCTTATTATGTCAGAATACGTATTTTCTGGCTTCCCTGAATTGGGGCTCTGGTTGTCTGATGATACTTGGACTGTTGCGGCAGTAAGCAGCTCCGTGGAAGTGCTGGAGCGGTGGGATGACATACATGACAGAGTAAGCGCTATTACAGTATAAATGATCTGTGGAAGATATACAGCCTCGATCAGCCGTGCAAACGATATATATTCCATCAAATGATCCCTGTATATGTAATTGTAAAGAAACATCGGACTTATATTGTTGCACATCGGGAGTAGGCTCTGACATACGTTTTCAGAGATGACCCTCTTTCGGTAAAAGAAAGCTATGATGATCGTGCCTGTGGGAAAACCGCATAGCAGGCCTATTATAAAGATGATCGCATATGCGCAGCATTTTGATACTTGTATCGATCTGAGAAAGCTGGTTATAACACCGGTCAGCAGCATAAAGGGGAGCAGGATAGGTACAATGGATGAGTACCATAGCTGTAACCCCTGGGTGCATCCGGATCTGATGATGTCTGAATTTAAACATGCAAATATTATAATTGAAGCTGTTAGAATTATATAACATACGTTCTTCATATGCCAATTGTATTCATTTTATAGAGCAAATATGATAAATAAGAATATGTCATATAACTATGACAGGTTGTTCAAAATCGGTCTTTATACTGATTTTGTATTTGTTGTATACCATGTTTCTGTATATGTCTGTGGCTTTTATGTCGTATGAGAACATGGACAGACCTGTGGAATCTGTACTTTTGTATATCTCGGCTGAACGGGTTATGATCGGTACCTGCGAAGCCTTTTTCATGCTTTTTATCACGGCACCTGCATCTTTTTTTAGTCCAAGAAGCTTGATGTAGGCTATCCAGCCGTTTTCTTTAAAATGGGAATAGTCATCACATCTCAGGTCTGTGATGGTGTGCAGCAGACCTCTCTGAATGTGCGTGAGAGTATAATTCCTGCATTTAAGTGCTGTTGTGGTCTCAGTAAAGGATAGACTTGTGTCAAGCCTGGAGAGACGGTTGCAGAGATCTCTATCCATGTCAACGATGTCATCCGTGCACGGAGCAAGTAGCCTTCGTGCTGACAGGAGATGAGACAGGTCGTCGTCGAACATCGGAAATGACTTTCTGTACGCGTTTTGCAGGATGTTGTAGCAACTGTCAGGAATGTGGCGCCTTAAGCTTTCAACATCACCTGACCGGAGCAGCTCACGTATGGCTGAGGCCGAACAGATGTCGTTGTCGGTGGCAGTGCTGTTGTATTCTGATAAGATCCTTCTGATCGGGACAGGTTTGATCCTGGAGTCTGTCTGTATAAGAGCAGCAATATACTCTATGGCCAGAATGTTGTTCGGGCTTGCCAGGATACGGTCAAGATCAGCGCTGGTATAACCGGTAAGGTTCTGGTTCTGCAGATACTCGGAGATGGCGGCTGCTCGGGCTGATCCATATGAGATGCCCGAAGATACGGATTTTTTTATGAATTCCGATACCTGTGGCGGTTCATTGACGGTGAGTTCGGCAATTTTTTGCAGAAGATCCATGTCATCACATTCTGCGCCGAATGAGATATAGTCTATGCCATCAAGAGCGTTCATCATGCAGACTGCGGCATGTGCATAGTCTCTGGCACTTGATGATGCGTATACAAATGGAATCTCGAACACAGCGTCTACACCGCATCTCAAAGCAATCTCGGTTCTTGTGTGCTTATCTGCTATGGCAGGAACGCCTCTCTGAAGAAAATTGCCGCTCATAAAGCATATGACATGTTCGACACCAGTTAGAAGCTTCGCCTGCTGTATCTGATATTCGTGTCCCTTGTGAAATGGATTGTATTCGCAAACTATGCCTACTGTGCTCATGGCTCCTCCTTGAAATGCGTGTTTTATAACCTGTCACGATTTATAATGCCTTTGTCGGTAAAGTTTATTCTATCTTAATAATTAATGGCTGTAAAGTGTGTTATAATGACGGACATAAAGATGTTAAGTGAAAAATTCAAGATGCGGCATTGTTCTGATGCCGATGATCCCCACATACCAGACAGATATTGATTAATTAAGTGAAGGCAGCCAATTTATGGTTGACAAAGTGGCAATAATCTAATACTATATTAAAAGATAATCGAACATATGTTTAGGAGGAAAATATAATGGCGAATAATTCCGGTAATGTAAATATTGATGATAAGAGAAAGGCATTGGATGCCGCTATAGCACAGATAGAGAAGCAGTATGGTAAGGGTTCGGTGATGAAGCTTGGCGATTCCAATGCGAATATGAATATAGATGTGATCCCTACAGGATCTCTCAGCCTTGATATAGCACTTGGACTTGGCGGTGTGCCTAGAGGAAGAATCATAGAGGTGTTCGGACCTGAGTCGAGTGGTAAGACGACGGTAGCTCTTCACATTGTTGCTGAGATACAGAAGAGAGGCGGAATCGCAGGCTTTATAGATGCCGAGCATGCGCTTGATCCGACATACGCCAAGAACATAGGTGTAGATATAGACAATCTTTACATATCACAGCCTGACTGCGGAGAGCAGGCTCTTGAGATCACAGAGACCATGGTCAGATCGGGAGCGGTTGATGTCGTTATCGTGGACTCTGTTGCTGCACTTGTACCAAAGGCAGAGATAGACGGAGAGATGGGCGATTCGCATATGGGACTTCATGCCAGACTTATGTCACAGGCGCTCAGAAAGCTCACTGCTGTTGTCAGCAAGACCAACTGTGTTGTCATATTTATCAATCAGCTCAGAGAGAAGGTTGGAGTTGTGTTCGGTAACCCTGAGGTTACAACAGGTGGTCGTGCACTTAAGTTCTATGCTTCCGTAAGACTTGACGTAAGAAGAATTGATACGCTCAGACAGGGCGGTGAGATCGTAGGTAACAGAACAAGAGTTAAGATAGTTAAGAACAAGGTGGCTCCTCCATTCAAGGAGGCTGAGTTCGATATCGTGTTCGGCAAGGGTATATCTAAGGTCGGAGATATTCTTGATCTTGCTGTTGCGAACGACATAGTGGATAAGTCCGGTGCATGGTACGCATACAACGGCAATAAGATAGGTCAGGGAAGAGAGAATGCGAAGGCATATCTTGAGAACAATACAGCTATCTGTGATGAGATAGAGCAGAAGGTAAGAGAGGCGGTTGGTGTTGCCGGAGAGTCTGCCGAGAACACTGTAGATGATGGAGCAGATGAGTAGGATCGCAACTGTCACTGATATCAGGAAAATCGATGATAAAAGGTTTTGTCTGTTTGTGGACTATGAGCCTTTTTCATCGGTCTATGCATCGGATATACGAAGATTACATCTTGCCTGTGACGGTGAGATAGAATGGAGTAAACTTGAGGAATTCAGACGGGACTATCTGTTCAAACGTGCCATGAACAAGGCTGTGAACTCCATAAAGTTTTCGGACAAGTGTGAATACGATATCAGGCAGAAGCTTAAGGATCTGTATTACGACGAAGAGATCGTGGATCAGACCATCGACAAACTGAAGTCGTATGGATATATAGATGATTACAGGTATGCATGTGGATATGTACGCAGAAACTCCGCTAAAAAAGGCATTCGTGTCATACGATTTGAATTGCAGGCAAAGCATATAGGCCAGGATATTATCGATCTGGCTGTGGAAGACTCAGACATATCAGATGAAAGCGACAGGATAACATATATTTTACAAAAAAAATACACTGTGGAAGAACTGACTGAAAAGCGTGATAAAGTCTATGCATACATGTACAGCAAGGGCTTTGACAGGCGTAAGGTTTCTGAGTGTATACGAAATATTGTCTCTGATATTACTTGACATAACATCTTAAAAATATTAAACTTAAATAGTTGTATTCTTGTACAATGAAAACTTAATAAGGAGGTGCTCCTGTGAATTCACCAATAGTATGGGGAATAATCGCTGTTGTTGTAGTTGCACTGCTTGTTGCTACATGGTTTATCGCTATTGCATATCGCAAGAACATAGTAGAGACCAAGATAGGAAGAGCAGAGTCACAGGCAAGAGAGATTATTGACGAAGCTCAGAAGACCGCCGAGGCTAAGAAGCGCGAGATACTGCTTGAGGCAAAGGAAGATTCCCTTAAGACACGTAATGACCTTGAAAAGGAAGTAAAGGACAGACGTGGAGAACTTTCACGTATGGAGAAGAGAATTCTTGCACGTGAAGAGAATCTTGATAAGAAGACTGAGGCAGTTGAGAAGAAGGAAGCTAGTTTAGCTAACAAGGAAAGCGCGCTGGACAAGCAGAAGGCTAAGGTTGAAGAGTTACAGGCGAAACGTTTACAGGAACTTGAAAGAATTTCAGGTTTGACCTCTGAACAAGCAAAAGAATACTTATTAAAGACTGTTGAAGATGAAGTAAAGCATGAAACAGCAGTTATGGTCAAGGAATTAGAAACCAGAGCTAAAGAAGAAGCGAACAAGAAGGCGAAGGAGTATGTTGTCAATGCAATACAGAGATGTGCGGTTGATCATATCTCAGAGACAACGATCTCATTAGTTCAGTTACCTAACGACGAGATGAAGGGTAGGATAATTGGTAGAGAGGGTAGAAATATTCGTACCCTTGAAACTCTCACAGGCGTAGATCTTATCATAGACGATACTCCTGAGGCAGTTATCTTATCAAGCTTTGATCCGGTAAGACGTGAGGTAGCAAGAATTGCACTTGAGAAACTCATCGTGGATGGTAGAATCCATCCAGCCAGAATCGAAGAGATGGTTGAGAAAGCGCAGAAGGAAGTTGAAAACATGATGCGTGAGGAAGGTGAAGCTGCTACTCTTGAGGTAGGAATTCACGGAATCCATCCAGAGCTGGTAAGACTTCTTGGAAAGTTGAAATTTAGAACAAGCTACGGACAGAACGCATTGAAGCACTCTGTTGAGGTAGCTCAGTTGGCCGGAGAGATAGGTGTCGATATCAAGGTTGCAAAGCGTGCTGGATTACTCCATGATATAGGTAAATCACTTGATCATGAGATGGAGGGTTCACATGTTCAGATCGGTGCAGATCTTTGTAGAAAGTACAAAGAGTCAGCGCTTGTTGTCAATGCGGTAGAGTCACATCACGGTGATGTTGAGCCTGAGTCATTGATAGCACTTCTGGTACAGGCTGCAGATACAATTTCTGCTGCAAGACCGGGAGCAAGAAGAGAGACCTTGGAGACTTATACTACAAGACTTAAGAAGTTAGAGGATATTGCTAATTCTCATAAGGGTGTAGATAAGACATTTGCTATTCAGGCAGGTAGAGAAATTCGTGTAATGGTAGTTCCTGAGCATGTAAGCGATTCTGATATGGTATTGCTGGCTAGAGATATTGCAAAGCAGATCGAAGACGAGCTTGAGTATCCTGGACAGATTAAGGTAAATATTATAAGAGAGTCACGCGTGACAGATTACGCAAAATAAAAATTAGGGTTTGTAGAGATGATCTACAAACCCTTTTTATGATTTGTCACATACAGTTTACCATTCTTATGCATGATGAACTATAAAACGGGAGGTGAGATTAAAAGATGGAAAAATTCAAGAGGATAAAGACGGAAGTGGCATACAGAGCGCATGTGTTTGATGTATATAACGACTATCTTGAACTGCCTGACGGCAGAGATGTTGTATATGATCTGATAAAGCATCACCCGGGAGCGTGCATTCTTCCAGTGAAAGACGATGGATCGTTCATACTGATAAAGCAATACAGGAATTCTATTGATGATATAACCTACGAGGTTCCGGCTGGTTTTATCGATGAGGGAGAGTCTCCTGAAGATGCAGCCAGAAGAGAACTCAGGGAAGAGACAGGGTTTACCGCGAAGGTTGTGGAGTATGTGACTAGAACAGTTCTGGCTATCGGTACAAGTGATGAACAGACTTACGTGTATATAGGCAGGGAACTTACCAGAGGAATATGTGCATTGGACGAGAATGAATTTATAGAGACCGAGGAGATAGGTCTTGATGATGCACTCAATATGATAAGAGATGGCAGGATAGTGGATTCCAAAACAATAATTGCAATCTACGCATATTGGGGTAAGAA
>ENA-OOZI01000303-OOZI01000303.1-human-gut-metagenome-genome-assembly--contig:-NODE-303-length-10158-cov-1.442344_pt1 | contig 10158 bp, 8 predicted proteins | sample MGYA00241189_ERZ501401 | MGnify/ENA primary metagenome ERZ501401 (study PRJEB25962, sample SAMEA2042655) | human gut metagenome | biome: human gut; feature: human-associated habitat; material: faeces...
CAGCCTTGTGGCGTTTGTGTCCGGCTCGGCCTATGGCATCTTTTTTGCCGCCAACGCCCCCAACGCAGCGTCCGTCACCGTGCGTGAAGCCGTAGAAACCCTGACCGAAGAATACCGCGATAGGCTGGAAAAAATCTCCGATACCGTACAGCACGACCGCCAAGACATTACCGCCAACGATGATGTATACTACATCCGCTGGCAAGATGTCTTGGCGGTCTTTTCTTCGTATGTTTCAGGAAATGAACAAGGCACACCCGTTGCGGCACTGACAGAGGAACAGGTGGATAAACTGCGGGAAACTATGTGGGCAATGAACGCAGTGGACTATTCCACCCACCCGGAGTCGATTACCATAGACACTACCGATGAGGACGGCAACCCGACTACCACAGAAATCACCGAAACTGTCCTTGTAATCGAACTGACCCACAAAACACCCGACGAGATGGCGGCAGATTATCATTTCACCACCCGCCAGAACACCTATCTGCAACTCCTGCAAGACCCACAGTATGAGGAACTGTGGGCAGAATTGCTCGGCGGTTTTGCACAGGGCGGTGGAGAACTTATGAACCCGGACAGCACCCGCATCCCGACAGGCACCCTGCAATGGCCGCTGCCTGTCGCGGGTACGATTACTTCACAGTTCGGTCACCGCGTGGACCCCATCACCGGCGAGGTCAGCTCCCACACCGGCACCGACATTGCCTGTGCCGAGGGCACGCCCATCCTTGCCGCCGCAGATGGAACCGTCACCGTTGCCAACGGTCTCGACAGCTGGGGCGGCAGTTACGGCTACTACATCCAAATCGACCACGGCGGCGGGCTGGAAACACTGTATGCCCACTGTTCGTCCATCTGCGTCACCACCGGCCAGCAGGTGCAGGCCGGGCAAGTTATCGGCTATGTCGGACACACTGGGCGGGTTACGGGCAACCACCTACATCTGGAAGTAAGAATCGACGGCAATCGTGTGGATGCAATGCAATATTTTACAATATAAAATTCAAGAGCGTTTTTGACGGCTGTTGCAACATTGTACAAAAACAGAATCGAAAATAAATGGAAAATGAAGGACTATAAAAATCGTAAAATTGGTTACGCACAAAAAATGCCAAAAACACTGACGTTTTGCACATTCAAATAGCACCTACATGATTGAAATTGAAAGAGAACCATTTCACTGTTTCTTTGTTGATGTAGGTTTCCGGGAGTGTTACGGTTAACACAGAAGTCTACGCATGGAAAACCCATGTACTAACACTATTATCAACAAAACCACTCGACGCACAAATGCCCATCGGTTTCAAAAGCCGAGGGGCATTTGTGTGTTTTATGAAAAAATGAACGCCTAAAGCGAGGGAGTATTCTTATCATCGTTACTGTCACGCATCTTTTCGAGAACATTTTTAAGTAGTGGGGGAATAGGAGCACCCATCTTTTCGGCATTTTCAAGGATACTGCCTAATTCGGATACAATATACCAAAACAAAACAATTGGTGTGAGCAGCATATCATAATTAAACGGAAGCGTGAGCCCGGAAATATGATTTAATGTCAATCCAAGCAGGATATCTGTCAAGACACTGACAAAAATCATTATAATACTTCCGCATTTATGCCACAACCCCTGCCTAGCTTTGTGGGAACTCCAAACACCATTTTTTATAGCAAGAACAGTGCCGGTTACCCAATCCAGCATCATACAGACGGCATAGAGAACAACAAGCCAGCCAAGCCATCCATGCAATGCGGCCCATAGGCCGATTGCGCCGATGCCGGCGGCCTTTTCGACAGAATCTGTTTGCATATCTTTCGGATTCTCCTTTTATAAGATTTATTATCAAAAGAGAGCAAATTCTGCAAAATGTAAACTCAATTTACATTTTGCAGGATTTGCTCTCTTTACTTTTTGAGCGGCCACTCAAAAAGTAAAAAAGGAGAATCACAAATGGCATACGAATTTAACCACTACTATGAGCTGCAGAATGTGGCAACAGGTAAGTATGTGAATGTTCTGGGCAATCACGAAGATGGTACTGTAAAAAATGGTGAAACAGTCAACCTGTTTAACCGCACCAACAATCCCGATCAGCGCTGGGCGCTGGAAAATTACGGCGGTAATGGCAATGTCCGAATCGTTTTGCAGCGTGGTGAAGGCTGGTACGCGCTGAATTACAACACGCGCAATGCCAACTGCATTGTTTGGCATCTGAACACGGCAGACGATATCGACACGGTTATAGCTGCGGTACAGGTAGAGAGCCTGACTGATACCTACTATCTTAAACTGCGGGATCGGGATACCTATTTAACAGCGGACGGTACAGCACTGAAATGGGCGGCCTACACGGGCGAAAAAGAACAGATGTTTACAATTCTTGAACCCGGAACCAGCAGCGATGGTAGCGATAGTGGTGCTGACTCTGACACGCCTGATTCAAAGTTGGTTACCAAATTTATCCCAGCCTACAAGGACAACTATACTAAAAGCCGCAAAGCGCAGGGCGGCACTATTTCCGAAATCACGATTCACCATTGTGCCAGTATTCTGACGATTGAGGCGTTGGGCGCACTTTGGCAGCGCGAAGGTCGAAAAGGATCGTCCCACTACGGCATTTCTGAAACGAATATCGGACAGTATGTCCATGAAAGAGATGTGGCATGGACGAACGGCAACTGGGAGGCAAACTGCCGCGCAGTAACAATTGAGACATCTAATAGTGGTGGTGCACCGGAATGGCCTGTTTCGGATACGACGTTCCAGACGCTGGTTACACTGGTTGCGGATATTGCCCGCCGCAATGACCTCGGAAAATTGGTTAAGGGTAAAAATCTGACCTGGCACAGTATGTACGCTGCTACAGCATGCCCCGGCCCTTATCTTTCCGGAAAGCTGCAGGAACTGGTAGATAAAGCGAACACGATAAATGGTTTCTGATTTTTTTGATTTTAGGGTTTACAAAATTGGTGCAGTAATCTCTTTACTTAGTGAACGTTCACAAAAGCACCTGACGAGGTGCAAGGGCAAAATTCAATGAAGGAGTGAAAAAATAATGGCTTACACTTTTGAGCAATCTTACTATTTTCGTCCGTATCGCGGCAACAGCAGTTTTTGGCTGAACCGCTACGGCAATGGCAGCATCGCATCTCACCAGAAAGCTACACTGTATACGGCAGCAGGTTCTGCTGATCAGCGTCTTAAAGTTCACAAGGTCAGCGGTGGTTGCCAGCTGCTTTCTGACCTCAACAATGCGTATGGTCTGAACATCTATGGCCGCGGGGCGGGCAGTGTGTGCGATTTCTATCCGGTTTCTGGTAACGAAAGCGATGCGCTGATTGATCTGCTGACTGTCGATGCAACCAACAACCTGTACCGCATCAAGATGATCAACCACAACCTGTACCTGACTCCGGCATCCAATTCGAGCGGTGCTGCTCTGACGTGGGAAAATGCATCCAATGCAGACAATCAGATTTGGCAGCTTTGCGCGTCCCAGTCCAGCGGTGGCACCAGTACGGGCGACTATGTGTGGCCGACGAAGTCTACGCGTATCACCCAGTCCTATTCCTCTGGACACACCGGTATTGATATCGGTGCAGTGACCCCTGGTGTTGAAGGCGATCCCATTTACGCATTCTGCTCTGGCAAGGTTAAGCGTGTATTTAACTGGAATGCCTCTCAGGGTACTTCCGACAATGCGTCCATGGGCAACTGCGTTTTTATCCAGAGCGCAAACCCGAAACCTGGCAATTGCGGCTCGTACTTGCGAACCATCTATATGCATATGCAGTCTGCGCCGCTCGTAAGCGTAGGACAGTATGTCACCAAGGGGCAGATTATTGGCTACATGGGGAATACGGGCAATTCCTCGGCTGCTCATCTGCACTTTGCCATGCAGGCTAATAGTACCGATATGAACCCGGAAACGGGTACTGATCGGTATGTTGATCGTGATTGGATCAACCCGATGGCGTACTTCTAATAAAGGAAAGTAAGCCCTAGTATAAGACAAGAGGCATCCTCCTACAAAGGGGATGCCTCTTGTCTTGTACTAAATGATAGTTAAAGGATAAAGCGGTCTTACAAGATTGGCGATGGGAAATCATTGGGAAGTGATTGACTCTAGTTGATAAACGACATTCCCATCAGAATTATCAGTGTAAGTGAAGTGATAAACTAAGGAGCTTTTTTGTTTTGAGGAATCCTCAAATTGATTGTCAGCTGCTTCTGTAAAAACTAAAGCTTTAGAAGCCGCCGTATCGAATGTTACATCTGTTACTGTAATATCGCCGTAGGGGAGAGAGGTTTCTTGACTGTAATAGCACATCCCATTTTGCGGATCACCAAAGGGCCACTCGGTTATATTCGAAATAGAAAGATCAGAAAGCCCTAAATATAGATCGGCAGTTTGCAGAATATCGCTTTCGGGAATTTCCCAGAAAAAATTGGAATTCTGTGTATAAGAAGAACCTTCTCCGTTTCTTTCAAAAGTCTGATACAGCAAAAAGAATGACAAAGAATAATCTAAAGGAATATCTTTTGTGCTTTGCATAGGGGAATGGAAAAAACGTCCCAAGGTTTGGGTATATAAAGCAAGATCGGATTTCTGCACTTCGTTATCGGGAAATACGGAAATTTGTTCATTTTGGGCAGGAGTACTCTCCGGAAGCACATCACCAGATGCCGACTCGACAGGTTCATCCACAGAATCAGTGGCAGCAGGAGTTGGGGATGGGGCTGCTGAAGCGGACGTATCCGTCGAATTTGTGTCCGAATTATTTTCTGAACTTGATAAAGGAGTGGATGATGCCGAAGACGATGCAGGGGTAATAGAAATGCTGCATCCCGACAGTAAGCAAGTGCATAATACAATAGAAAGAATGGCTTTTGTGTTTTTTTGAGTCATAATCGAAATCCTCCTTCAATAATATTTAACAACAAACGGAAAAAGACCATTTGTAGGGAAAATACTAAGATACACATGGAATGTTCCAGAAATGAGTATCATTAGTCAAAATGGTTTACGAAAAGTCAAAAAGCCGGGTGGATTGTTGATAGCTATGATATGACACCAAAATAGCGTTTCAATTTTGCAATCGCAGTCTTTTTGCATTTGTTTATGGCTTGCCGAGACTTGTTATCTCTGGCGGCAATTTCTTGAATACTGTATTGACGGAAGTAATGGTCATAAATGATATGATACTCTTCGGTACTTAGCGCACGTTTAAGATCGAGCAGCAAGAGGTTATTGTATGTATCGGATTCGCTGAACGCAGTGTCAAACTGCAAAGGATCATAGTCAGTTTGGCTTTCAATCGAAACAGTGGGAAGCTGATGGCGTTTCGCTTTAGAAAGTGCGATATAATGATGATATATTGCCTTGTTGATATAGCTAATAATAGCACCATCTGTGCTCATGGTCAACTTGTCGAGTTGTAAATTCTTGGCAAACGCAAGTAAGAAACATTGAAAATCCGGCAACGCATCCTCTGATTGCATGAAGAATGCATATTTCTTGAGCAGAGGAGAAAATTTCTCCAAAAGAGCGAGTGCCTGCTCACGGTCACCATTTTGAATATCTTGAATGCAAGTATAAAGAGATGATTTCATTCTCTTCTTCCCCCCTTGAAAGGAAAAAGAGAAAAATCATCTGCAAATGTAAACCGAAATCGAAAATATTTTTGTGTTAGGTGTCGAACGATTTAGGTATGCACATTGTTACAGCGTCTGCATCACCGCCGTTCAGCAGGTGTAATACAGGCGGACCATTGGCTATGTCGGCCACACAGGATGTGCCACGAGAAAACATTTGCATCTGGACGTGTGGATCAACGGTAGCCGTGTAGATGCAATGCAATACTTTTCATTATAATGTGACTCCTATAATGAGCGATTTGCTCTATAGATTTCTTATACAGAAAGCGCATACCCCCGTCCCATTACGGTTTTCAAATCATCCGGGCCCAAATCCAGTTTCTTCCGCAGCTTTGCAATATGCACATCGACCGTCCGCGTTTGAATCGGTACTGTGATATTCCATGCAGATGCCAGAAGAAAGTTTCGGGAGCAGATGTGCCCAGAATGGTCGAGCAGCGTAATGAATAGTTGATATTCTGTGGTCGTCAGGTGAATGCGGCAGCCTTGCCTTTGAACGGAGAAATCGCTTTCATCGATGGACAGATTTTTATAGTACTTCATCTGGAACACCTATCATGTCATAGTCGTCAATAAGAGCCTGACCAATAGCCCATGCGAGGAAGAATGCTGCGCATACCAGAAAAATCGGAATCCACATTGCGTTGTAGCTTTCTCCGTTGGCGTTATAGCCTTGGTTTTGCCAGAGCGCTGCAGCATGGAATAGAGGATAGAATCCCAGCCACTCGATACCATTTTTCATTCCGGAAAGGCTCAGCAGCGCGGGCAGGCAATAGGTAACTGCACTGATAAAGAGCGCCGTCAGCAAATTCCCCAATTTCTGTCCAAGCCATAAGGTGATCCGGCTCATGCAGAGGCAGGCCGCGAAACGACAGATTAACCAGAAAATCAGCAAATCCGACAGGGTTATAAACTTGGGTACAGCCTGCAAGTCGGAGATACTCATCGCAGGTCCCAGCAAAGAGGGAAGGCCATAGTCACGCAGCACCTGCCACAGGTGAGGCAGAACGGTTCCGAACGATATAACCGCTGCCACGGCGGTACTTTGCCGCAGCTTTGCCTTTACAGTGTATTTGCGGCCCAATGGTGTGCAGGCCAGAATCTCATCCATGCCGCCTTTGCGTTCCATTGCAAATAAGCCGCTGAAGCACAGCGCACACAGCAGCCCCGCCAGAAGTGTATCCTGTACATCGCCGGTGCCGGTAAATCCGAACAGCTTTTTATATCCGGTTTCATAGACAAGCCATGCACCGGGATTCTCTTTCAGATAGTAATTGATGTTGGACTGCACTACACGCTGATAGACAGAATATTTCTGCCGCAGTGAACTGTAGGCCAGCAACGCATCACTGCTCAATTCGCCGCTGTTGACACGCTTCTGTGTCTCCAGCATGGGAATAAACTCGTTACGCTGATTTCGTATCCAGTCGCGGCTTTCTTCGCTCCACGGGCCGGAAATATGCTTCATATAATAGGCATAGTAAATTTCGTCCGCGTCTATGTAGCTCTCCGCCGTCACGCCCTGATAGATGCCAAACACCAGAAACGCTGCCAAGAATACTGCGGCTCCATTCATCAGCAATAACTTCCTGCCCTCTTCATGGGTAACAGAGGTCGCACGCGTTTTACGGGAAAACGGAAGTGCAAAGCTGTGCTTGGCAGCCGGCAGTAGCTGTGCCTTGGCAAATACCGTACAGAATGCCGCAAACAAGCTGCCGCCCAAAACGGCTGCCGTCAACCATTCGACCAACGGCAGGCTGACAGGATTACCAAACCAGAAAAGATTCCGGTAGTTCCCCAGCAGCTCGTTGGTCTGCAGCAGGCTCACCATATTCGCATATTTTACAACGTTCCAATGACTTGTGGCAGGAATTGCAGCACGAATACCGTACATTGCCAAGGGCAGCGCCAACGCGCCAATCCAACCGGCCGCAGCACGTTTGGCGATAAGGGCAGCCAGCATGACCCACAGCCCCATCACAAACGCACCGGCCCACTTAGCAAGTAAAAACCGAAAAAGATACTGGCCAACGGTAATCTGCATGGTACAGCGCATCAAAGCCGGAACGCTTTGAATCGTGCGGTTCATGGGGCCAAGGCTGAACGATGCCGAACAGTATGCGAGATTGACCCCATACAGCACCGTAAGAACGACCAATAAGCTGGCAGCAAATGCCGCCAGCTTTGCAATGGCCGTCTTTAACCGTCCACCGGGCAAGCTGCGAATCAGGCTCAACAAACCGTTGTCGCGCTCTTGGCGTACAAGAATCAGCGCAAGCAGCAGCATAGCCGCCAACAGGATAAGATCCGTGAATGCATAGCTGATGGCTGTGTACAAGCCCTTTTGCGGGTAATAGTCTATAGGCGTATCCGTCAGCCCGGCATAAACCTGCGCGGTCAGTTCTATGTTTTTTAAATCGTACCCGGTACGGTCATTTTGAAAAATGGAGATGCCTGACAGTTGGGCGGCCTTGGTTTGAACCCCCTCCAAGAAGTCGTTGTAAGCAGCCACGGTGTCATACTCGCTTTGCAGCTGGCTGAACAGGCGGTACTCTGTGTTCAAATCATCTGTGAATAGGGTGTAGGATTTGTCATTGTATTCCTGCTCATAGGCATCAAACATAGCGGCATTGTCCTGCCGATACTGAGTGAGCCCATAGCCGCCGTAAGCCAGTTCCCGATAATACTGCCCGATTTTTACAAGGCTTTCTATCTCGGTGTATTTGTCGTGAAGGTAGGCTCTCTTTTCTTCCATGGTTTTATCGGAAAGCTCGACACCTACTGCGCGATAAGCTGATGCAGGAGGCTGTTTGGCGGTGGGGCGGGTGCCCATCCACAGCAGCAAGAGATTGGCGGATGCCAGTATCGCCAACAGGACAGGGAACACCCTGCCACCCCAGATTTTGCGGAGTTCAGCAAAAAACAGGCTCATTTGCCGTCCCCCTCACCGAACACATTCAGGTAGACATCCTCAAGACCTTGGCCGGGTGCGTATTTTTCAATCAACTCCGGCACGGGCGCGGCATCCACAATCTTGCCGGCGCGCAATAGGATAACTTTGGTTGCTACTGTTTCTACATCCGAAACAACATGTGTTGCCACAAGGATGATTCGATCCTTAGCCATATCTGCCAGCAGTTCGCGCAGACGGACGCGTTCTTTCGGGTCAAGACCTGCCGTTGGTTCGTCTAAAATCAACAGCTTCGCATCTCCAAGCAGAGCGGATGCCAACAGCAGGCGCTGCTTCATGCCGCCAGAATAAGCAGAAAGGCGCTTGTCCAACTCAGCAGTCAAATTTACGGCAGCTGCTACGCGATCCACCTCGGCTGCAACAGCTTTTCGAGGAATTTCTTTTAAGGCAGCCATGTAGGCAAGAAAACGCCGCCCGGTATAACTGTCATACAGCCCCTGCTGCTGTGGCATATAGCCAAGAATGCGGCGGAAGGTGATACCCGATGCGGGCTTACCACACCAGAGGACTTCACCGGAGTCAGGAGCAAGAGTGCCTGTGATGATGTGAATTAAAGTAGACTTTCCTGCTCCATTTGGCCCAAGCAATCCGTAAAGTCCTGGCGTTAGTGTAATTGACACCCCTGACAGAGCTTTTTTCACTTGTGGCTGTGCATTTTTTCTGAGTGTAAACAGAGAAATTTGCGAAATATATGTTTTGTGAATTGAATCAAGTGTAAAGGTATGCCTCATAATTACAATCCAAATTTACCTATGAAATTTTAACAATAGGTAGAATTATTCGAATGCGTCTTTAACCATTGAATAGCCGTTTTGATTTGAATTTATATAATCCTGCTTTGTGATGAAGGCGTATATGTTAGCAACATAATCGAAGTTGGAAACTGTACCGTCTTCAGAAACAGAGGTAGGAGTATACGTTTTATAATCTGTGGCAACATAACAAGTGTCACCAATGGTTGTCAACACATATACCGGACGATTATTGTATGGGGTTTGCAATGTAAATTCTGTACAATTACGTGTGTCAAAATCCAGAATATAAGAACACATATCATACGAGCCATCGGTCGGTATATCTGCTGCCAGCGTTTGTGCTTCGGTAATCATTAGATTCCCATCAAATAGATACCGCATACTTGGAGCACCGAAGCCTTCTTTTACCGTAAAAGAAGCACTCGCTTGCTCTTCATCTGATAAACGGATTCTTTGAACAGAGCTCGCCTGCTCATCGAGGACAAAGAGGTATCCGTCTTGAATCATCGAACTCCCGCTTGAGCTACTGTCAACAAAAAACGGATCTGATATTGTTTTGCTTTGTGGATTATACATGCAATAACTGATTCCGTCGGAAGAAACATGGTTGAAACACAGCTCATTGTTTGCCCCATCGCACAAAGAATAGTGGTCGCTATCGGATCCCAAGTCCATCACTTTTTCAGAAGTTCCATTCTCGAAGCTCACATACCACAGCTGATATGTGACGTTCCCGCTATCATTAATCTCGTAAAGATCAAAATAGAGAT
>ENA-OOZI01000306-OOZI01000306.1-human-gut-metagenome-genome-assembly--contig:-NODE-306-length-10115-cov-1.639861_pt1 | contig 10115 bp, 10 predicted proteins | sample MGYA00241189_ERZ501401 | MGnify/ENA primary metagenome ERZ501401 (study PRJEB25962, sample SAMEA2042655) | human gut metagenome | biome: human gut; feature: human-associated habitat; material: faeces...
CACACTGCCGCAATTACCTTCCAGCGCGTAATGAACCATTGCCTCCATCAAATCAATGCCAAATTCCTTTGTATACACTCTTTCATAATCGACACCCGGAAATCTCAGGCCTGGATCAAAGAATCTAAATTTACCATTGTCCTCAAAACCCTGCATAAAGATCGGACCGTTCTTGTATCCCATTGCTTTAAACATTTTCACGACATTTTGATGTGCCGTTTTCAAATATTCATCTGTAAATCTTGATGGAGAAACAGCGCAGGCTACAACTTTTTCAAGGTGATTTTCCTCAGAACCACAGTAACTGTCTACTGTTCTAATTAAATAAGGTTCACCATCCACAAAGAAATATGTGACTTGAAACTCATGAGTCCCCTTCATATATTTTTCGATGAGGATATCTTCATTTGAAGATTCGCTTTTTGCAAAATTTATTGCATTTTCAAGTTGTTTTGTAGTGTAACACACAGACTGTCCACGCGATCCTCTGCTGTCAACAGGCTTAACGAACAGTGGAAATTCCGCCTGTCCGGATAAGGCTTCTTCTTCTGTATACTCTGGAATAACATCAACACCGTTCTCCACGCACATTTTCTTGAAAGCATGCTTATCAGTCATATAGAAGAACTGATCTTTTGTTCCATAACACGGCAAATCAAGTGCCTCACAGATTTGTTGATATGGCCTTTGACATGGGTCAATGTATCCGCAAATGACACCATTCACTTGCTCTTGCTTACAGCGTTCAACAATCTGATCTACATCTTTAATATTAAGCATCCATGCTTCATCTGCGACTTTCTTTGCAGGAGAATCCACAAGATAATCTGTAACAATCGTGTATACGCCCATCTTTTTCGCTGCTTCTACCAGCTTTATCTGTTGAGCGGTTCCACCAAGAATCAATAATTTTTTCATCATCCATCCTCCCTTATTTTTTCACAATTTTCTTCAAAAGTTGACGAACCATATCTAGCAAATATTCGTAGGATTCCAAATGTAATACAGCTGACATTCCTATATAAACCGCTGCACCAAATGGTATCTGAATCAGCAAGGTTATTCCATTAGACAAATGTAATAGGCCTGTTAAACTCACACAGAATCCCATAAATACCGCCAAAGAGATGCCTGGAAGAATATCTTTTAACTGTTCCAGATATCCGTAGTTTAGAAGTTTTCTATTAGGCCACGAATTAATAATCTGACTTAATACGCTATTCACAAGCAAACTGTACGCCATAGCCAATACGCCAAACCACATTGTAGAGAAAAGCAATCCCAATCCAACTATTTTCTTTGCAATCTCCAACTTCAAAAAGTAATCACTACGTCCCATTGCCTTAATAGCATTCAAATTAGCAGTGTGAATTGGGTAAAACATATATGTAATGCAGAAAATTCTCAAAAATGGCACGCACGGCAGCCACTTGTCCGTTAATACCACCTGAACAATAGTTTTCGCACAGAAAGCAAGTCCCATCATTAACGGTGCCATAATATATGTACTGGTCTTGATGGAACGGCGCGTCATCGACTTAACACGAGCCCGATCATCTTGCGCAGATGCCATTGAAGGTAATAAAACACTGTCAATTGAGGAATTAATATTATTGACAATCGTGTTCGGAAACTGTTTTCCTTGGTTATAATAGGCCAAGTCCGAAGAAGAATACATTTTACCAATAATGAGACTTCGGATATTATTGTAAATCGTGTCCAACAAAGAAGAGGCAAGCATTTTCCATCCAAAAGAAAGCAATCCTTTTAGACGCTGCCATGAAAACATTCTTTTAGGTCTCCACTTGACTGTCAACCACAAAATCAGTGTATCAATCGCCGTATTTGAAAGTTGCTGTGCAACAATGGCCCAAACACCAAATCCCGCATAGGCTAATCCAATACCTAAAAAAGCAGAAAAAATTGTTCCTCCCAATGTTGAAAAGAAAAATCTCTTAAACAACATATTGCGTGAAACATACGACTGCTGAATTCCCTTAACTCCTGATATCACAATCGTCAAACTTATAACGCGTATTATCGGCGTTAGGGTTGTATCTTTATAAAAATTGGCGATAAATGGTGCCGCAACAAACATTACTGCATATAGCACTAAACAAACTGCAAAATTAAAATAGAATACAGATGAAAAATCCAAATCATCTGCATCCTTTTTCTGAATTAATGCAAGTCCTAATCCGCTATCAACGAACACCTGCATAATAGTAGTAAACACTGTAATAAGTGCAATTTGCCCGTAATCCTCTGGCGCAAGAATTCGTGCAAGAACAATCGACACAATAAATGTTACCAATTGTGCACCACAACGTTCAGCAAATCGCCATATGAAATTTGAAAGGACTGAATTTCTATCACTTTTTGCCATTTTTTATTCTTTTTAGCAGTCTAAACAATCGAACTGTTATTTCTCTCCCAAATATTTTTTCAAAGAAAAGCAGCGTATCAACTTTCCTTTTCTTATACTCATCCGTCACCAGGAAATCATCTAGCAAAGTTTTGTTATAGTTTAGAAAAGTATCATCATCCTCTATTAACTCCACTTCATTCCCGTCACCCATATCTATGACTTGCGCATTGTAATCATAAGAAAGGGATGTTCTATTATCCGTATTAGTTATTTTCTGGCAGCACAGTCCCGTTCCGTCAAAACCTGAATTTTGTGTTTTCGACACAAACGGTGTAATTACATATAAATCATTGAATGCCATATAGACACCCAAAGACATATCAGATGAAGTCTTAAAGTACTTACTGCTGTTCGTCAAAGCATGAAACATATAGTCGTAATATCGTCCCTGAATCAGTTGATCCAATTTACCATTACGCTTTACTTCTGGATAGCAGTCATACATATACCCATTTTTTAATGTCTCTATAGTCTTCAGCTGTTTAGCCTTCCAAAATCCCGCTCCCCACATTGAAAAAGTAAACTTTTGTTTGAAAATATTTGCACCTTTAACATTTGCTTTATAGGGAAGTGGATACGAGTACCCATTAACTCCTATTACACTCTCATCCGCTTCATATTTTTCCAACGCTTTGTCCATAAATTCCAAGAAAATAGGCGAAAACACTATATCATCCTCGGCATAGATCCATCGATCATATTTACCGCTGATATAGTCTCTCATCTCTGAGGAATTTAATGCCGCACCATAGTTTTTTTCTCTTTTAACAACATTAAAACTATTAAAACAGTCAAATTTGCCGTTTTCTAAATAACTACATATCTTTTCATACCCGGCTCTATACTTTTCACTTGGCGGATAATCCAGTGCAATATAAACATCCGTATATCTAGCCCATGTATTTGTCTTTAGTGACTCGATGCATTTCTGAAAATGCTCTGAGCGACATAGAGTCGGAATGTATATAGGAGCATATACCATAATGTAAAAATCTCTCCTTCCTTTGTTGATTTGAAATTATATTGATGGCTCTATGGCATTGCGTCGTTCCCTAGCTCGATAGCTTCCTGGAATAACCAACGCAGCAAATAAAATCGGGAAACACATATAACAACTTAATCCATGTACTTCCGTCATTGAATACAACGCCCACACAAGGATGAATATATTGTTTTTCAAACTGCCTTGTTTAGCAACTTTGTATAAAACGACAATTATTAGCAACAATATGACTATTCCAACATTAATCAATAAGTACGAATAAATGTTATCGAACGTAAATCCGCCGGAAAAGCCGTAATATTCATCCCACGTTGTGGTAAAGTTACGCATATCTCTTCCAAATATCGTCAATCCCAAACGGTTATATGCATACGATGCCAATCCAATCCGGCGCGTTAATAACTGATCCACTGCATGTGACAATAGGTTTCCCTTCTCATATAAAAATGTCATTACAAATGTAAATAAACTAAGAATAGGAACTGCATATTTAGCTAATGCATCAATCAACTTGCTGCATTCTTTATTTTTATATATCATTACGATCAGAAGTACGAACACAGATAAGTATAAACTTGTTCTAGTTTTGGCTACACGATAGAACAATAACTCAACTATTATTACCGCTATAAAGTCTTGTGAATTTAGGCTTTCAAACTTTAGCCAAAAATACATAATAACTAGATTAAACACAAATGCCGATAAAACATTTGCATGCCCAAATCCCAATGAATATCGTATATATCCGTGATAAAGAACATAGTATTTACTGCCCAGTAAAGTACTTACTGCTCCTACCAAACAATGAATGCTTATCAACCAAAATTCATATTTAAAAATGAAACGAACTACTCTCTCAATATCCTCATCTCTGATCGCTAGACAAGTTATTACAGTTATTAGCAAACCTGCTGAGCCAATATTAATACAGATAACTCCAAAAAGAACTGTAACAATTGCATACGCAACAAGCTGTCTGATATTATATTGTTTACTTAGAATATGAGCCACTAATAGCACCACAGAAATTGCAGTCAATATATTATCTACCATTCCCGATGAATGCCACATCGAAGACATGCTCAATATAGTCTTCACTATTAAAACTAAAATTCCAAAATCCAAAGCACTCCTTGGTTTTGGAATAGTTAATATACTATCATTCATCTGCTACTTCCTCTATCACTTTATCTAAATGCGCCACAAATTTTTCCATATCAAATTTATGTGCCGTCATTATCGCTCTATTTTGTATATGCTCCCACTGTTCCTTATTATCAATTGCTTTCATTATCACTTCCGCCAACGCTTTCGGATTGCCTTTTTCAGCTAAAAAACCATCAACACCATCTGTAATAATTTCAGGAATGGCACCTGAATTAGAGCAAACACAAATCTTACCAGCTGCCATTGCCTCAACAATCCCAATTCCAAATCCCTCTTCCCAGATACAAGAGTGAACAAAGATATCTGAATTTGCAAGAATTTGTGGGACATCTCTTCTTGTTCCGACAAAGCTACAGTTTTGGTTTAATGCCAATTCTTTTGCAGTCTTCTCCAGTCGCTCTCTGTATTCTCCATCGCCAACAATCGTAAACGAAAGATTATATCCATTTTCTTTACAAATTTTTATTGCTTCTAGCGCAATCTGTACACCCTTTACTTTTACTAATCTTCCTACGAACACAAGTCGAACGGGATCATGAGCAGATAAACACCTTTCAGCAAATCGGCTAACATTTACACCATTGTAAACGACTTTTATCTTCTCAGCTCTTGCCTTGAAATTGACTATTATACTTTTCTTGACATAATTAGATATTGCAATTATTCTTTTTGCGCTTTTTGCAGCGGTAATATTTATAACTTTTCGAGCGGTTTCATTGTTTCCACTTAATTCATCTTTTGCATCACAGTGGACATACATGAGTACAGGTATTCTACGGAATAGGATAGAAAGTAGTGTCACATAAACTCTTATCATCGGCGAGCCATGATGTGTTACAATGACATCGGGTTTTACACTTTTAATAATTGCAATCAATTCTTGTGTGGCCTTAAAAGAGCCCACCTTTCCTGCATCTAAAAAATATGTATTACAGCTGCACTCTCTAATTTGTTGCTCATAATATCCATCTTCCCACACAAATACAAAATAATTATTGTGACTGCTTTTCTTTGCATATTCCGCTACTAATGTTTCTATGCCTCCGCTCTTGCCACAAGCAAGTATGTGTACAACTTTGTGCATAATCCACCGCCTCGCCATCTCTTATTACTCACATCATTAGATTCTGGATTTCTTAAAGAGCAACTTCTTTGACGAGCGAACACATAAAACAAACGAATCTGCATAAGCAGCAATCAAATACGCACTTCCTACAAACGCGTTCCATTTTTTCTTATGCTCCCATTCATAATCAACTTTTCTTTTTTCAATTTGATATAGCGGAAGAATCGTTCTCGATGTTCCAAAATGTACCAGTTTACCACCTGTAGTATCACTGCCGTTAAACCAATACTCCAATCTTCTGCCAAAGAAATCTGCTCTCAGTTTTTTTGCATTTCGTAAAAAGCAAAAACGATCATTAATTTGATCAATCGGTCTTGCACCATTGACTGCCATTGCCAACGCAATAATCGGCTCGTCTGCAGGATTTCTAAAATTCTTAAAACGAAATGCCTTATAGTTATTTGAAATATCGATACACGTCTTATAAATGGCATCTACTTCTTTAGATTTTCTAAAATAATAGATTCCACCATGCAAATCGATAGAATACTTTACCTGTTCCTTATACTGTAACGTTTCGCTAATCTTAAACCATGCCCGTTCTGAGTCTTTATAAAAGACCTTACCGTATGCTGAGAAGGTGTTTTGCCCCCCCCGAAATCTTTCCAGTATATGTTTAAATCGTTGAATGCAATACAGTCCGAATCAATAAAAATCGTTTCATCATATGGGCTATATCGCATTATATCAATCTTATCCATATAAGAACATGTGGCATCCTTTATAAGAACCACATCATCAAATTCTTCAAATTTATCATCGGCTTCATCAGTTATGACACCAAACCTCACGGGACTAGCACTTGTCAGCTTATATGACCTAACAAGTGTCTTCGCCATTTCGTGATATTTCTTATCACCTGTCGCAATCGTTATAAATCCTCTGCTCATGTTCTATTACCTCTAATAGTCTCTCGCTTAACTCATCTTAAATGCCTTCTTATGCGTAGCTTCCCGATAGCAGTTGTATATCTTCTCAAAATACTTACTATCCGAAAATTCAGTCAGTGCAATCTCTTTTGACTTCGCAGACATTTGAGTATACCGACCTTTGTCCTCGGTGATTTTTTTGATTTTGTCCGCTAATGCTGAAACATCTCCCGGCTTTATAAGAAAACCGTTCTCGCCCTCTCTAACGGCAGCCATATCACCAACAGCCGTAGCAATCACTGGTAAGCCATAACTAATGGCCTCCAGCACCGCAATCGGAAGGCCCTCGTTATAAGACGGAAGTACCAACGCTTGGCTTTCTTTTAAATATCGTTCTTTTGCCTTTCCGTCTGTCCATCCAGCAAATTCTATCCAAGGTTCAACTTTTAATTCACTTGCCTGCTGTTTAGGCTTTCTTCCGTTCCACTTCCAGCAATTATAAATTTAATATTATTAAGCCAGCCTTCCTTTTTCAGCAAGCTAATTGCTTGAATTAAATCTGCCACACCTTTCCGTTTAATCAAAACTCCAAGGAACAAAATTTGAAATGTATCTCCGTTCCAATTTGTAGTATAATCCGGAATGTGAACTGCATTACTGACAACAACCGTTCTAGTGGCAGGCTCAATTTCCTTTACTGCCTTATTCCATTTATCGCCTAATACAATAAATGCAGAACTTTCTGCCAGAAGATTTCTGATTTTCTTTTTTGTTCTTGAATTTGATTCATTATACCATTTTTGAAATTCAGATCCATGTAAATGAATAACATCAGGCACATCATACTTTTTGCACAGTTTATGAATCAAATATTTTCGGTAGAAACTACCTTTATAAGACATATGTATATGAACAACATCCGGTTTGTCAGTTCTTATTGCTTTTTTTATATTTTTATAGGCGTGAGCAAAAAATATAATTTTCTTAATACTTGAGTCTTCGATATATGTTGGGAGAAAACTCATTTCTACGCCAATGGAATTCCAATCATAAGCCAATAGCTGCTGAATAACACTTGTAATTCCGCCCTTTACTGATTGGTCATTTCCAACCATTAAAATCTTAATTTTCTCCACACGATACCCTCCTCTTTATATCTTCAAGATATTGTCCTTTGATTTCACTTCATATCTTGTTCACTTTCCTACTGCAACGACAGTCCATTTAGTCCAGATTGCTTACAAACCCATCAATACTACTTATAATTCTTTGTGTGTTACTCACATACTCCTTATATGTAGTCTTTTTCACTGTTTCCAGTGCATCACCGACTTTTTCAGCATCATCACACTCACAAATTAACTGAAGCTCTTTGAACTGCCCCACCAACTGAAGCTGATGGTCATCAACATGCTCACCATATTTCGCACGTCTAGGAACGGCAATTACCTTTTTACCTTTTTTTACAGCCCCAATAATGGCGCCAGTACCTCCATGAGTTATAACTATTTCCGCCTTGCTCATTTCCTTGCTGAACTCTTCTCTGTCCAAAAACTTTTTGTAATTAAAGTTCTTCGGCAAATAATCACTGTAGCCAATCTGTGCAAACACATCTTCTGCATCAACTGTTCCTTTTTCACACAGTTCATCAACGGCTTTCAGCAATCTATTAAACTGAAACTTCTGTGATCCAAGTGTTATAAAAATCTTATTTACCATTTAATAGATTCCTCCTAAATATATAGCTTTAGGATAGAATTTCAGCATCGGCTTCCACTGAACATAAAACTGATCCGCAAACTTATAGAGCAGTTTTCCGGTTTCTGTCGGAGAAGTAACTTTTGCAAAAGATTCAATGTAAATCAGCTTTTTACCCATAAGTTTAGAAATCAGACAAATCGGTATCATTGCAAGAACTCCTGTGCAAATGACCACATCAGGTTTTTCTTTTCTGTAAATGCCGATAGACTTCCAAGCATTTTGAATCATCCGCCAGATAAAATCTTTTTCTCGGCGGTTGACCTGCTTCATATAATATGTTTTTTCGCCTTTTGCTTCTCTCGATAAGCTTTTTCACGCTGACACTGTTTCTCCAATCGCTTCTTTTCTGCTTGTTCTTCTTGCTCTTTTATCTCAGCAAGTTCTTCCTCGGTGTAGGCAATATCGACTTGTCCGACATAATTGAAATAAATGTCAACCTTTTGTGTGCGGGCATTGCCTGCACCCTCGGCTTCATAAACAACGATTTTATCGACAAGTTCGTTAAACATTGAATCTGAGATTTCTGTTGGATTTTTGCACTTGCGAATCAGCGAAATGAAATGCCGAATATCAGCGGAACTTGATTTATCTTCGGCAATTTCGGATTTCATCGTTTCCATCTGCGATTCCAATTCTGCCTGCTCGCTATCATACTGTGCCATCAGCTGCTTGTACTGTCGTTCGGGCAATAGTCCAGACATAAGATTTTCGTACAGACTACGAATAAGGGCAGAAAGCTCATCATAGCGTTTTTGACAACGTTTCAATTCCGATTGGTTCTGCTTCGGCTTTTCTTCACGTTTCTCTTTCCAAATGGATTGCAGTTCTAAAGCAAAGGTTTCTTCATCTTTTAGAACAAATCTCGAAAAGCGTTTGACCGATGCCAATATCAGGGCTTCAACATTATCGGCACTGATTGAATGGGCAGTACAGCCATTCACCCGACTTGCATATCCACCACAACGATAAGAATATTGAGTAGACCCATCCTTTTTACTGTAGTGTGTTTGCAAGGTCAATCTTCTGCCGCAGTCGGCACAATACAGATACCCGCTTAAACGGTTGGTGTGCGTTCCCCAAGCAGAAGCACGATTCACTCGGCATCTGCGTTTCTGAACACTATCCCAAAGTTCTTGCGATATAATCGGTTCATGCGTGTTCTGGAAAACGTACTGTTCATCTTCATCTGTTTCTTTTCTCTTGTGAAGTTTGAAATTTGTGCTTACAGATTTTCGTAAAACAGTGTGTCCCAGATATTCCTGCCGACCTAAAATTGTTCTTACGGAGGAGGTGCCCCACAGGTACGGATTGGAGAACTTTGTCCCATTGTACTGCTCCGGGTGATATTTCTTTGCGTATGCAGCAGGAATCAGGACTTTTTCCTCTGTCAACAGTTCTGCGATTGTCCGTGGGCTTTTTCCTCCGTTCGCAAGAAGAAAAATGCGCTTTACGACTTCAGATGCCACCGGATCAACAACAAGTGTCTGCTTGTCGTTCGGCAAACGGTTATATCCATACGGAATAGAGCCGCTGCAACGTTTTCCATCCTTCATCCGGGCATCGAACACAGCCTTGATTTTATTACTCGTGTCTTTGGCATACCATTCGTTCATAATATTCAAAAACGGAGCAAAATCATTGTCTGAAGCATTGTTGCTGTCGATGCTGTTGTTGATTGCAAGGAATCGGACGTTTTTCTGTGGGAACAGAACTTCCGTATAAAAACCGACTTGCAGATAGTTTCGCCCTAACCGTGACATA
>ENA-OOZI01000314-OOZI01000314.1-human-gut-metagenome-genome-assembly--contig:-NODE-314-length-9985-cov-2.925579_pt1 | contig 9985 bp, 10 predicted proteins | sample MGYA00241189_ERZ501401 | MGnify/ENA primary metagenome ERZ501401 (study PRJEB25962, sample SAMEA2042655) | human gut metagenome | biome: human gut; feature: human-associated habitat; material: faeces...
CACGTATTGCGGCTCCTTCAGGCTGTCACTTTTTAAAATGGCTTTATAGGCTGCTTCCTGTACAATATCCAGCGCGTCCGCTTCATTATGTACATAACTATAAGCAAGACGGTAATACTTCTCATACCCTTCCGTCAGGGCACGCTCCACCGCCTGTTCTTTTTTTCTGTCCGACATATATCCTTTCCTCACTTTTGAAAACTGCATGCAATTATTTTTCGGTATTTATTGTAACACATATTCTTTTGATATATTCTACTATTTTGACGCTGTATTCCAGCAAAAAGTTTCACCGGCAAAAAATATTCCAGACTGAGTTTTTTTTCTTTTTTTCTTTTAGTTTTCTATCATTTTTGACGCAAATAAGCGGCATACGTCTCTTCATCAAGACATACACCGCTTGTCATGTTTATACTGTTACACCCTTTGCCAGTACGCTCCCACATTCCCACTTTTATTCAATTACTATGTCAGATACTTATTCTTCCTCAGAACCACTCTTTTTTCTTACATAGAATACGGCTCCAAAAACAATCAGTATAATACAGATACCTATAATAATGATTATCGTATTATTCCATGCATATTTTGAAGTGCTGTCATCTGTCTTAGGTGCAGGAATGGTTTCATCAGATTTGTTGTCTGCCTGACCGTTATCACTCATAATCTTGGCATCAACAACAATCGTGTAATCTGATGCATGGGTAAATACAAGTTCCACATTTCCATCCGGATCAATCTGTTCGGCGCTGATAAATTCCAGTTCCCCGGTCACGTTATTGATCACATCCACAGGAAGTATGGCTTTTCCGCTGGGCTGATGTTCAGCAGGAAGCCCATGAACAAGTGCAGCAGAAGAAAGAAAAATAGATGAAGAAAGCCGCCTGAGCAGAAAGAAACTGTTCGGGCGGTTTCAGCATTCGCCAGTAGATTTATTCACACTCTTGTGATAAAATTTACTACAATAAAGAGCGTGATAGCACTAATTTTATGGGGGGATGCTTAATGAATAGAATTTTGAAAAAATTTTTACAGCGGGGTGTCGATTTAAGTCCTGTGGGAGTTGAACTCCGTGAGGATAATACAAATTATTTTTGTACCCCAAAAGGGGCATCGGTTTTTGGATGGGCAGGGATAGATGGTATCCACTTCTGTTTCATTCGTGGATTTGGAGAGATGGTTTTCTCTGTCAGCCCCATGAATACTTCTCCTGATTATGTTCATCCAGTAGCTGAAAATTTTACCGACTTTCTGCGGCTTATACTGGCTTGTGGTGATGTGGCGGCAGTGGAACAAGCGTGGATGTGGAACGAAGCACAGTTTGAAGCCTTTCTCAATGAAAACCCTACAACCCAGGAACAACAGCAAACTTTATCGGAAATTTCAGAGAAGATGAATTTGTTGCCTATGGAACAACCGTGGACATATATCAAAAACCTGCAATCTTCCTTTGATTACAGTCAGATTAAATACACAGAAGATTATTACGATAATGATATGACTTCAGAGGCAGAATTGGTTGCCCCTGAATGGAAGGTCTACTTTGATGGAGATTTCTGGGGACATCGAGGTAAAGACCGTGCCGGAAAAGAGATCAAGCTGGATAAACAATTCGATTGGGCTGGATATCATTGGGTAATTCCGGCAGCTTATTCATGTAGCAAAGGACTTGTCGTTGATTTTTGTATGCGAGTTGATTCAGAAAGCATCCGTGACTTCATGAAAAAATGGAATCTGGACTGGGAAAATGACTCATGTGAAAATTTTACCCGTGAGCAACAGATGCAGATGGAATGGGAAAACCCACTTTGTTTTAACTTCAAACCTTGCTTGAAGTTAAACGAGAAAATATTACAGACAACCCATGGCTGCGCTGTGAGCTTTAATCCTTGTCTGCCAGATGGCGTTATCAATGAGTTGGAAGCAAAATGGGCAATCGACCATTATGGGCTGGATAGTACTTATGGCTGGGTCATATGCAGAGACGTATTTCCTTGGGGAACCAAGCATCACCCTGAAATCAATAAACTTTTTCTTACAATGGAGCAGCAACCAGGACAAGTTCCAGGCTCACATTTCAAAGTTCACGCACCCGGAGATTCATTTATGTTTTCCCATCCTGTTAGCGGAATAACCCATACACTGACCGTGCAGGAAATAGAACAGCAGACAGTTCCTCAAAATAGTTTTGGTTCTGATCGCTGGATTTATCCGACACATTATATTGCCATGAGTTATACACTTACCCCTGAACCGATGGAGAACATTTCGGTTTTTGACTGTGATGAAGGCGATAGACCGATAGAAGTTACACCAGACGATCATTCGTTCCGTCCAGTTGGCAGTAGTTCCTGTTTTGTTGTTGGTGTTATTGGTGGTGCAGATGGTCCGACAGCAGTTATATATGGAACAAATTCACAAGAAAAACTTCATGCTGCTTGTTCTGCTCTGCACTTTGAACCGGTTGGTGATGATGTCGAGTGGCGTATCGTGTTCAATGTTACGCAGTTTGACAAAGAAACATTCCCAATTATCTAAAAATACCCTTAGAACTCTAAGGGCGCACTTCTATACTCTCTGTCGAGAGTAGTGCGTCCTGCGGAGCTTCATTCTCCGTCAGCAGAAGAAAACTGCATGACCGAGAATGTTGCGTCACTTCGTTCCGTCAAGGTGGCTACACCCCCTTGCGCCGCTAAAGCGACTATCCCCTGTGTACTTGCCGTCCGCAAACGGTTTTGACAAACCGTTCGCCGCCAGCAAGTTTGAAAATCAAGAATCTTAATTTGATAAAGGAGTGTGATTCTATGAAAAAGAAATTACCCATAATCCTCTTGGGTGTTATTTTGGCTTGTGTGTTGGTTTTCGGTTTCCTTTATGCAAACAATGACATTGGTAAAACCGCAAACAGTTTAGAAGCAGACATTCGCCAATCTCAAAAAATTTTGGATGATTGGATTGTTGATGGAAGCATTTCCGACACAATGGCTGCATTTATTTCTTACCCACAGGACAAGACAGACCACACTTTTTCTGTCTATGTAAATCGCCCTGGCTTGTCTTTTGGATATTTCTTCCGTGGTGGTGGAGATATAGTTGAGGTTGATGATTACATTGCAGAGTTTGTTGTTGAGGGAAATAACGAAAGGGCATTTATCTCAATGAATACCCAAAATATTGTTCGACTTGAAGTAGATGATGGCAACGGCATTCAGGTGATTGATATTGATAGTGGCAAGCCTTTCGCCATTGTCCTGCCCCTCAATGTAGGAAACATCTGTTTCTATGATACGAATGGAAATGTTGTGGAATATCTTCGCCAACAACTTTGACCAACTTCAATTTACCGAACTGAACACAACAACTGAATACCGAAAAACTGACCGTTGACTGGTCGCAATGTGCGAAAAGTTGACGGTCTTTTTTTATCCCAAAAATCAAAAAAGGAGGTCAATCACAATGACAAAACCGAAAACCCTTGAACAGCTTCGAGCCGAAAAGGAACGAGCCGAGACGCAGCTTGCACAGGAACAGCACAAGCTGGAGCGTCTGGAGAACAGAAAGAAGTATCTGGAGAAAGGCGAACGCACCAAGCGCACCCACCGCCTTTGCAATCTGGGCGGCACGATTGAGAGCCTTGCCCCGGAGGTCAAAGATCTCACACGCACCGAAATGACAGAGCTGATGGAACACATCTTTTCTCTGTCCGAAGTCCAGCGAGCCGTCCGTCACATGGCGATTACTCACACCAACCAAGCGAACAGAGAAAAGGAGTTGAAAGCCGATGGCACTATTTCATCTGAGCGTCACGCAGACTAACTGACCCAGGGAAGGCGTGAACTGACAGAAGATGATGAAAAACAGATTAGTGTTCTGTGTAAGAAATATGTGGATCGTTTGAAGGAGGAGCTGATGAAATGCTGATTGCGCAAAAAATTTTGAAACTACTATTGATGATTGCTGTTGCGCCAATTGTTGTTGCATTGACACTTTTTGTCTGGATATGTCTTGGCCTTGTTTATGTATCCGGTCTGGTTCTGGGGATTATCAGCATGATTCTTGCTTTATTAGGTGTTGCAGTGTTGATTACATATTCTCCGCAGAACGGGTTTATTTTGTTGATGATGGCATTTTTGATTAGTCCGATGGGGCTGCCGCTGGCTGCAATCTAGCTGTTGGGTAAGGTACAGGATTTAAAATATGCAATTCAGGATTGGATGTATGGGTAAATGATGTGAATATAATTTGGAATAAAAAAGAAGCAGGACAATGGGAGATGAGACCCAATGCCCTGCTTCTCTGTTTATTCGGAACGAACTGTAATATATTTTTGATTGCGACTTTTAGGTTTATCGGGAATAGTCATTTCTAATTGCCCGGATTCTAAAAGCGGATTGATATGCTTCAAAGTGAAGTTTCTTAAATCTTTGAAGCCGCAAAATACTGCAAGCTCTTTCTTGGATTTTGGTGTTGTGCAAAAAGCCAAAATCTGTTTGGACACCGTTGATAGTTCAATATCTTGGTGGGTAACTTGGTGGATAACTTGGTGGGCGTCACCCTCTAAGTTGTAGTTTACATTTTTCAAGATGACTCTGAAATCTGTCGCTGTTGAGGAAAATTCGGGCTTATATGCCTCTGTGTATCCAGGCAGCTTTTCGGTTTCACTGACGATTTTGCGTAGGCCACTTCCACGGCGTTCCATGTACTTCATGCGGTGGAACAGGTCAGCAATCACAGGGTTTCGTCGCATCGAACGGATACTGTAAATATCGTATTCCTGAATTGAGCCGCCGCCAAACATACCGCCCGGAGATGTGATTTCCACCCGATCATCAAACATATCAATATGGATTTCGCTGCCAAGCACAATATAATCACGATGGATAAGCGCATTGACAAGAGCCTCTGTCACAGCTCGTTCAGCATAATCCGGCTTGTCTACACGATACTGTGCCTCTTTGACAAAACGGACTTTGGAATTATTGCGAATAAATTCACTGCCGCTTTTCAGTAGATAAATCAGATTCCCTTCGTATTCTTTATCGTCCAGCGCATCATCAAAGATAGAGCCTTTTTCCAAGCCATTCCACCGGGTACAGAACATACGGGAGTTATAAACTGTGTGCTGATCGGTCATGAGCTTTCCGGCATTGGTCAAGACCCCATTTTTGTCAGCCAAACCGAAGGAGACATAATCGGATGGCTCAAAGCGGAGACCAGTCCGTTCCAGATAGGTTGCTTCCAGAAGTGTAAAGCTGTAATCCTTTTTTACCGCGTCTGTTGTTAGGGTATCAAAGGACTGATTGGTTCCCTTTAAGATCAGTTCATTCACAATGTAATCCGGGGCAATTACGCTTTCATTTCCAACACGGATGTATGCTTCCATTACTCCGTCTGCCTTGTAATAGTATGGGGTGCTGCGGCCAGGAGAAACCTCCAGAGCCAACAGGTTTTTACCATCTTCCTGCAATGGCTTTAAGATAAACTGCGGTAATGGTGTGATACGTTCTTTGATTAAGCGGCTGATCGCTTCAGCATCCTTTTGAACATCGGACAAGCCGATAGGCTCCCGGTCATCGGAGACTCCGAAAAACAGAGTGCCGCCAATTCCATTGGAAAAGGCACTGACACTTTTTAACCAGCTTTTTGGCTTTTTTATTTCGAGAGCAACTTTGAAATCACATTCTGTTGCTTCAGCAATGAGCTGTTCTATCATAGAAATCCCTCCTTTGAGGTTGTAGAATGTTCTTTTTTATTATACCCAGCGGAGAAAGTTATTGCAACGATAGAAGCAAAGAGTTCAGCGAAAACAAAAATATTTATGAGAGGAGGACCTTCTATTATGGCAACTACAAGAATCATGCCGCTTCATGTCGGCAAAGGCCGCACAGAGAGTCGGGCGATCAGTGACATCATCGACTATGTGGCCAATCCAAAGAAAACAGATAACGGCAGGCTCATTACCGGCTATGCGTGTGACAGCCGGACTGCGGATGCGGAGTTCCTTCTGGCAAAGCGGCAGTACATTGCCGCTACCGGACGAGTGCGTGGTACAGATGATGTGATTGCCTATCATGTGCGCCAGTCCTTCCGCCCTGGTGAGATTACCCCGGAAGAAGCAAACCGGCTGGGCGTAGAATTTGCAAAGCGTTTTACTAAAGGCAATCATGCCTTTGTGGTCTGCACTCACATAGACAAGTCGCACATTCATAATCACATTATCTGGTCATCGGTCAGCTTAGAATATGACCGGAAATTCCGAAACTTTTGGGGCAGCACCAAGGCGGTTCGTCGGCTAAGTGACACCATCTGTATTGAGAATGGACTGTCCATTGTAGAGAATCCGAAACTTCACGGAAAGAGCTATAACAAATGGCTGGGCGATCAGGCAAAGCCCTCTCACCGAGAGCTGCTTCGTGTGGCGATTGACAACGCATTATCACAAAGTCCTGCTGACTTTGAAGAACTGCTGAAGCTGTTGCAAGAGTATGGTTGTGAAGTCTCAAAGCGCGGAAAATCGTATCGACTGAAGCTCTCTGGTTGGGAGAAAGCCGCCCGCATGGACAGTCTGGGCGAAGGATATGGATTGGAAGATTTGCGGGCAGTTCTCTTAGGGAAGAAAGCACATACCCCGCGAAAGAAAACAGTCACACAGGCAGAGCCGCCGAAGGTCAATCTGCTGGTGGACATTCAGGCAAAATTGCAGGCTGGAAAAGGTGCTGGCTATGCTCGATGGGCTAAAGTTTTTAATCTGAAACAAATGGCGCAGACCATGAATTACCTGTCAGAGAACAATCTGCTGGAGTATGCGGTTTTGGAAGAAAAGGCTGCGGCTGCCACGGCACATCACAATGAACTTTCGGCGCAGATCAAAGCGGCTGAAAAGCGCATGGCAGAGATCGCTGTTCTGCGTACTCACATCGTAAATTATGCCAAGACCCGTGAGGTCTATGTGGCATACCGCAAGGCGGGCTACTCTAAGAAATTCCGGGAAGAACATGAGGAAGAAATTCTGCTCCACCAGGCTGCTAAGAATGCCTTTGATGAGATGGGCGTCAAGAAGCTGCCCAAGGTCAAAGAGTTGCAGACAGAGTACGCGAAATTGCTGGAAGAAAAGAAAAAGACCTATGCCGAGTACCGGCGTTCCCGTGAGGAAATGCGGGAGCTTTTAACGGCAAAGGCCAATGTGGATCGAGTGCTGAAAATGGAGGTAGAACAGGATGTTGAAAAAGAAAAAGACCACGGCCAGCGGTAAGCTGGTCCTGGTCAAAAGCGTTCGCAGAACGCGCAGCCACAGAATGAAATTCTGTGTTCAAAGGGGCTTGGGGGCGCTGCCCTCAACAAGCAAGCGGAGAGGAAAATCACGGAGGGATTTTCTTCTCTGCGGGCCTGTGTGTATTAACACAGGCATTGCTTGCCTCTTTTCTCCGAAAATGAAAAGAACCAGTGAGAGAATCGTTAAATTTCACTCACTGGCTCAATTCGTTTCAAATTTCTCGGACAACTCTGTCAGTTCTTTCACCGTTTCCTGGGTGTGATGCAACAGGGTGTCACGCATTTCTGGCGGACAGCTGGAATAAAGCATTTTCATCTGATTGACACCCTCATCCTCCAGAGAAACATCTGGATTTATAAGTGTATCTAAAGAGATGTGCAGGACCTTTGCCAATGCTCTCAAAATCAAATAGGAAGGATTCATTTTCCCTTTTTCGATATTGGCGATTTGCTTTACAGAAACATGGCTCAGATCAGATAGCTCCTGCTGTGTTAGCTCTTTATTCTTTCGGGCTTCTCGCATTTTTTGCCCTAAAGCAGTTAAATCATCAATCGGCATAATCGTTCACCTCAATAATATTGTATCGTTCCGGTTTATATGATGGAATGACCTTATTATGCCTGACAAGCTGTACGATTATGCCGATTATATAAAGCTGCGATTGGTGATAAACTTGTATTGTTCGAGACAAAGAACTATAATGTACTCTGTGGAGGTGCATAATGGATTATATGACACTAAAAGAGGCCGCCGAAAAATGGGGCGTGACACCTCGTAGAGTAAATTACTATTGCGCTGCTGGGCGTATCCCCGGCGCTGTAAAGATGGCTGGTGTTTGGCTGATCCCAAAGAACGCAGAAAAGCCGATTGACGGAAGGACAAAACAAGGAAAGGAATTAAAACATGAATAGAATATTGCTATTGGAGGATGATGTCAGTCTAATAGATGGCTTGGTCTACTCTTTGAAAAAGAATGAATTTGATGTTGAAGTTGCCCGTACAGTATGTGAAGCAAAACAATACTTATCCGAACTCGACCGATACGATTTATTGATTTTGGATGTTACTCTGCCAGATGGAACAGGATTTGACGTATGCGAAAGAGTAAGAAAAGAAAATCAGCAGATACCGATTATATTCCTGACTGCATCGGATGAAGAAGTCAGCATAATTCGTGGATTAGATAGCGGTGGGGACGATTATATCACCAAGCCTTTCAAACTGGGGGAATTGTGTTCCCGCATCCGGGCGCTGTTGCGTCGGGCCGGAGTTTCCAAAAGCGAAAAAAACACTTCTATGGAATGTGGCGACATTACCATTGATCTGTTGGGTAGCCGTGCAACCTTAAAGGGAAAAGCATTGGATTTGACAAGCGCCGAATATCGTTTGCTTTGTCTGCTAGTAAGAAACGCAAATCGTGTTGTGACAAGGGACATCATTCTAAATGAGCTGTGGGATGATACAGGAAATTTTGTGGATGATAACACCCTGTCCGTCTATGTACGGCGGCTTCGTGAAAAAGTGGAAACCAATCCGTCCCATCCAGAACACCTTATAACCATCCGTGGGTTCGGCTACCAATGGAAAGAGGTGTCTATATGAGTTTGTACCAAGATAGACAGATTAAAGGGTTCCTGCTATTTTTGACTTTGTTTGCTCTGCTGTTTGTAGGTACAGCAACCGTTTTGACTATTTATCAGGTGAACGGTGTGGAAGCCCTGTGGCTCAAACACGATGAAGCGGTTTCATCCTCGCTTTTGGAACAGGGTGTTCCGAAAGAAGTGGTTGCAGTTGCCTTTACGAACACAGACATCAGTGACGATGGTAGGTCATTATTAGCGGCTGCGGGTTTGGGAAAACAGTCAGAAAGCAGTATGCGTCCTTATTTCAATCAATTTCAGCGTTCCGCTTTCTGCACCATGCTATGCACTGTGCTATTTTTTCTCTTTGTGCTTGCCATAGGAATATTTATTTTTTTCTGGAAAAGGAAGCGATTGTATCAACAGGCCGACAAAATATTGCTAAATTACATCAACGGGGATTACTCTTGTCATTTACCGCAGAATTATGAGGGGGCTATCTACCAAGTGTTTTCTTCGATAGAACAGCTTGCAACTATGCTCCAATCCAAAAATGAAACAGAACGTAAAGCAAAAGAGTTTTTGAAAGACACCATATCCGATATATCTCACCAGCTCAAAACGCCTCTGGCAGCCCTCACTATGTATCAGGAGATCATTGAAAGTGAGCCAGAAAATGCAGAAACGGTCAAACAGTTTGCGGCGAAGATGGGTATTTCTCTAAAGCGTATGGAGCAGTTAATCTTATCCATGTTGAAGATAACCCGACTGGATACGGGAAACATCATTTTTGAGAAAAAAAGTTGCCGTGTGTCCGAGCTGATAGCTCATTCAGTCAATGACCTAACCACAAGGGCTAAAAGCGAAAGCAAGCAGATTCAGATAGATGGCGATGGTGAACAGCAGCTTATTTGTGACATGGAATGGACAGGTGAAGCGATTGGAAACATTGTAAAAAATGCACTGGATCACACGCAAGCTGGCGGTATTGTCCGTATTACATGGGAGCGCACTCCTGCTATGTTTCGGATTTTTATTTCTGATAATGGTAACGGCATAGTCCCGGAAGATATTTACCATATCTTTAAACGCTTTTATCGCAGCAAACATTCCCTTGATACACAAGGAATCG
>ENA-OOZI01000327-OOZI01000327.1-human-gut-metagenome-genome-assembly--contig:-NODE-327-length-9820-cov-1.357092_pt1 | contig 9820 bp, 8 predicted proteins | sample MGYA00241189_ERZ501401 | MGnify/ENA primary metagenome ERZ501401 (study PRJEB25962, sample SAMEA2042655) | human gut metagenome | biome: human gut; feature: human-associated habitat; material: faeces...
TATATTCTTATCCCTGTCATATGAATTAATTGCCTTTATAAGACCTATTGTGCCAATTGATATAAGGTCCTCCACGCATACTCCCGTGTTTTCAAATTTTTTTGCCAGATACACCACAAGCCTTAGATTGTGCTCTATAAGCTGCTTTTTTGCCTGTTCCTTTGACATTGCCACATTTTTATCCACCAATGCAATCAGACAGCACTTCTCCTCATCTGTCTCAAGCGGAGGCGGCAGCACCTCCGTCCCTCCTATGTAAAACACCTCATTTGTGTGCGGCTTGCTTCCCCAGAGTATTTTCCATACCCGTTTTATTACTAAAAACAGCTTCATTCAAAATCATATCATATGCATTGTTCTCAAATAAACTATCCGATGCTCTTCCCACCAGCACATTATGTAAAATCAGCTTACCATTTCCCTTCATGACTGTCATCTCATCAAATTCACACACTTTAATGCTCCCACCATCATTTCCCAGGCTCTTGTACGGCACATCAAAAAAGCTGACATCTTCTCCTACAATATCAAACAATGCACTCCCGCCTATATGTACCGGAAGCTGCTCGGGCTGTTTTTTTAGCAGATTTCCCGTATCATACAAGGCTGTGGCACAAGCTCTTTTACCATCCTTTAGGAGTGTGACCCTATATAGTCTTCTGCTCTCATTACTTCGCTCGCAGAAGCACTTTAACACTATGTATGATATGACAAAACCAAAGCATATCATAACTGTCGCATCAGAGCTGAAAAAGCTGTCCAGAGCTGTTACTATGCCTCCGGTCAGCACTGTTACAAACATACATAGTGCAAAAAGTCTTAGAAACGGGATTTTTCTGCCAGCCTGTCTGCCTATTGCAAGCCTTGCCGCAAGCGGTACGACCACCAGAACAGAGGTCCATTTATAAAACGCATAGCTGCCTGCCAAAAGAAGCAGTACACATTCACATACCGATGCACCCACCGCAGAAGCAATCAGACGTACCACCTTCCCGATCAACGGGATTTTTAGCATATATATGACAAATATAAGTATGAGACAGTTGGTGATAAATGTACGCAGAAGAAAAATATCGAGATAAAATGCATAGATAATTTTTCACCTCACTTTCACAGACAAGAATAGCGTAAAAGCAGGTTTTTAAGTGCCGTAATATGTCGACAATAAGCAAAAAAGACATGCAGCCCAAAAGCTGCATGTCCTATAAACTATCGTCTTGAATTCTTAAGGAAATCCGGAATATTAATCTCTACAGGCTTAACCGTGCTCTCAGGCTGGCGTGGCTTCTGGATACCTGTATATGCATGTGCAGGTGCTGTCTGCTGTGGCTGGGCAGCTGTATGAAGTCCGCTTGTTGCTGTTGAGTGAAGTCCTGCTGTGGCTGTGGATTGTGTTCCCATGCCTGAAACAGGTCTTGCAGCTGTCTGATTCGGATATACCATACGGTTTTGCATACCGCCTGCCATTCCTGCACCATGCGCTGCCTGCTTGCCCGGCATATCTATCTTCTCTGAAACATCCTCCAGTCCTGTAGCAATAACAGTGATAGAAGCCTGATCAGTCATGCTCTCATCAAACTTGGCACCAAAGATAATATTGGCATTCTCTCCTGCCAGATCCTGTACGTAGCTTGCTGCATCGTTTGCATCCATAAGGGAGATATCTCCTGAGATATTGATAATGACATGTGTTGCACCATTTATCTTTGTCTCAAGAAGAGGTGAAGCAACCGCAAGCTTAACAGCTTCGATAGCCTTATCATCCCCCTGTGCACTACCGATACCGATATGTGCCATACCCTTGTCCTTCATGACAGTCTGTACATCTGCGAAGTCAAGGTTGATAAGTGCAGGAAGATTAATAAGATCAGTGATTCCCTGAACTGCCTGCTGCAATACCTCATCTGCCTTCTTGAGTGCATCCGGCATTGTTGTGCGACGGTCTACTATCTCGAGAAGCTTATCATTTGGAATGACAATAAGTGTATCAACGCTCTCCTTAAGTCTCTCTATTCCTGAAACAGCATTAATCATTCGCTGCTTTGCCTCAAATTTGAATGGTTTTGTAACAACACCAACTGTAAGTATACCCTGATCCTTTGCTATCTTTGCAACAACAGGAGCTGCACCTGTACCGGTTCCGCCTCCCATACCGCATGTGACGAATACCATATCAGCGCCCTTTACTGCTGCCTGAAGCTCCTCTGCGCTCTCCTCAGCGGCCTTCTGACCGATCTCAGGCTGCGCACCTGCGCCGAGTCCCTTTGTAAGCTTCTCTCCAATCTGTATAAGTGTAGGAGCCTTACAAAGCTGTAAAGCCTGCTTATCTGTATTGATACCGATAAACTCTACTCCACCAATATTCTCATCAATCATTCTGTTAACTGCATTGTTACCGGCTCCTCCGACTCCAATGACAATAATCTTTGCGCTGTTATCAGCCTCGTTAGTTCTTATCTCAAGCAAGGTGATTCCTCCTCTTTCTTTCCCAAAATTTAATTTTCTATATAAAAATATCGAATATTCTTAAACTCATTTATTCTATAATATAATTTTTCTCCAAAATAATCAACTATAAAATATGATTTTTTTTATTTAGTTTTACATTATTCTGACTTGTCAAACACAATATTTGTTGTTTCTTCCGTCCAGCTCTCTAAATGTAGTGTACCGGACTGTCCCTCAAGCGATGGCATGATAGCCTTAAGCCTCTCTATTTTACGTGTAAGCTTTGTCGTGTCACCAATTATCACACTCACATTACCATACTTGACTACCGGTGCATTTTGCGCACCATAATCCACAGAATCCGGCACAAGGTCCTGCCTTTTTAATCCCTGGGTAAGCTCAAGGATATCTTTTAGCATAGTCTGCTTTATAGGCAGCTTCTCATAAAGCACTACCTTGTCACAGCTTATACCGTCTATACATGGCACACCCGGCACCGTGTCTGAGGATGTCTCCACCACAAAGCCATCCTTATCAAAATATGCATTCTCATTAATTCCCGGAATATATATGTATCCAAGCATTCCTTTTTCATAAACTGATATATGAAGAGTATGCGGACTATCCAGGCTTATGCTCATTGTATCAATAAACGGTATTTTTTTAGTATCCTTTACCTTATATTTCAGATAGACATACAATGAGTTCCATGAATACTTATCATTAAGCACCGCATCCTCTATAGTCTTTTGATCGTAAAGCTCATTGCCCTCGACAACTACCTTTTTTACCGTAAACAGCTTAAGTGCAATGAGAAACAGTATCGCGAGCACTGCTATCGTAATTAGCAGTCCCATAAAAAAATGCTTTAATCTCTTTTTATGTTTTCTTTTTTTCTTAATCATTATATTTCACGCCTTAATCTACACATTTTCAAGCCTGATGCCTCTTGACACAGACAAAACAAGCCCTATTTCCGCCATCAGGAATATGATTGACGTACCTCCATAGCTGATAAACGGCAGAATAACACCGGTATTTGGAAGTGAATTGGTAACTACCGCAATATTCAGTATCACCTGGATTGCAATATGACTCATCACACCAATCACTAAAAGTGAGCCATACAAATCCCTTGCATTGTTTGCAATGACCATCATACGCCATATAAGCAGTATAAAAAGTAAAATAAGGCAGATAGCTCCAAACAGTCCAAGCTCTTCACAAATAATTGTAAATATCATATCATTTTGTGACTCCGGCACATTGCCAAGCTTCTGTAAGCTCTCTCCAAGTCCTTTTCCAAACAATCCGCCCGAGCCTATCGCATAAAGTCCCATCATAGTCTGGAATACTGCGTCTGTTCCCGCAGTCTCCGGATGCAGCCATGCCTCAATACGTGTACTTCTATAGCCTGCCAGCATGACAAACGCCACCGCAAACACAACTACCGCCACTGCTACAATAATAAACTGCAGATACTTTGGGCTTGCGACAAACAACATACAGACCGAAATGCCTATGATGATAACTGCCGTACTCAGATTGCTGATTGCAACAACTATTATGAGCGGAATAAGCATAGCAAGCACCTTTACCAGACTTAAAAATTTATCAAACTGCTTGGGTATCTTGTCTATAATCATAGCCATAAACAGTATGACCGCAATTTTAGCCACTTCTGAAGGCTGGAACTGTATTGGTCCTATGCCAATCCATCTCGATGAACCATGTGAGCTTGAGCCTATTTTTGGCACAAACACAAGCACACACAGTATAAGCGATACTATATACGCAAAAAAACCAAGCTTTTTCCAATATCTGTAGTCGACCTTTGCCAGAAATACCATAGGTATAAGTCCCAGTACAATATTTCGTATCTGAAGCTTAAGATAGTGCATGCTGTCATGATTTTTGATGGCCGATGTGTATGCACTCGAGCTATATAGCATAACAAGACCAAAGCAGAGCAGAAATATAACTATAAACAACAGGTTGTAGTCGAAATAAGGTATTCCTTTTTCTTTTTTTTCTTTATTCTTGCTACTTCTTCTACGCTTTCCTGCCAAAATATTTACTCCTTAAATCCTTTTACTATTTCCTTAAAGATACGTCCGCGCTCCTCATAGTTAGGAAACATGCCCCAGCTTGCACATGCAGGTGATAAGAGCACTGCATCACCTGAAACAGCATGCTCATAGCAATAATTTACTGCATCCTCAAACGTATCCTTCTTTACAGTATTCATGAATCCGTGTCTGTGTGCACACTCTTCGATTTTATCTGCAGTCTGACCGATAAGCACAAGCTCCTTTACTTTGCCGTCAAAGGCCTCTATCCACTCATCATACTCAGACTGCTTATCATATCCACCGCCAATGAGAAGTGTCGGTCTGTTCATGGCACGTATACCCTGAATGGCTGCATCAGGATTGGTGCCCTTTGAATCGTTGTAGAATCTGACTCCACGCTTTTCGGTCACGTACTCTATCCTGTGCTCAACTGCCTTAAATTCCTTAAGCACCTCGACAATCTTATCCATCGGTACCCCAAAGCTTATAGACATGGCACACGCTGCCATTACATTCTCAAAATTATGCTTTCCAAGGAGATTCAGCTCGTTTACATCAATTACCTCATCGCGTACACCGTCGTGTGCGTATATGATGATATCTCCGTCCAGATAAAAGCCCTCTGAAAGCTCAGACCTACTGCTGAAAAATATAACCTTGGCAGGGCACTCTGCTGCAAAATCTCTAAGCACCTCGTCCTCGTAATTTAACACGCAGTAATCATCTGCTGTCTGATTTTTTGTGATATCCTCCTTTGCCCTGATGTAATTTTCCATAGTATGGTGTCGATTCAGGTGATCGGGTGTGATATTTAAAATTGCGCTTACATGTGGCTTAAAGGTATCTATCGTCTCGAGCTGGAAGCTTGATATCTCTGCAACCGTTACTGTCTCACCTGTGCTTCCTGTGACCATTGATGTATAAGGGATTCCGATATTTCCTACCACTCTCACATCCTTAAAGTAATTCTTCATTATCTCACCTGTCAGGGCTGTAGTGGTCGTCTTTCCGTTGGTTCCTGTGATAGCGATGATCTCACCTGCCCCAAATGTGTATGCAAGCTCTATCTCACCCCATATTTTAACGCCCCTGTCACGTAAGGAATTGACCATAGGAATGTCTGTTGGTACTCCCGGACTTAGCACAGCCACATCAAACTCATCAATCTGTTCATCTGTCATGTCGCCTAAAATAAGCGGCACCTCCTTAAGCTTTGGTGCTTTCTCATAAAGTGTTTTTGAATCCAGTTCTTTATTTCCATCAAACAATACTGTATCGATGCCATTTGCGCACAAAAGTTCAGTCGCTGCAATGCCACTCTTTCCTGTTCCGACAACAAGTACCTTTTTTCCTTGTAAGCTCATTTTTATTCCTCCATCTTTTATTGCAGCCATCCGTATGGATATGTTTAACAAATCAAATTCTCCAAACGACTGCCTTAATCATTAAATTATAGTATACGTTATTTAGTTCTATTTCGCAAGAGCCCGTAAATCAGTTAAACACTCCTATCTCCTGTGCATACGGTATGATTTCCCTAAATATTTCAGCTGCAACCGGTGCAGCGATTGTTCCGCCATAGTATGCACCGCCCTTTGGATTATTTATTTTCACAAGCACCATAAGTGCCGGATCATCCACCGGATAAAACCCAAGGAACGAGGCTATATATACATTGTCACTTCTCGGAAGTGTCTGCGATGTAGCAGTCTTTCCTCCTATCGCATAACCTTCAACCTTTGCATTTTTTCCTGAGCCCTCTGCTACCACGCCCTCCAAAAGCTTTCGCAGTGTATCAGAGGTCTCTTCACTGCATATACCTGACGTCTGTTCAAAGGACAGCACCTCTTTTACCGTGCCTTCGGTGCCATGAATCTCCTTACCTATATGAGGAGTAATTCTGTTACCACCATTTATAAGCGATGATACTGTTGTCATAAGCTCGATGGGTGTGAGCTGGAATGACTGTCCAAATGAAATTGTTGCAAGCTCCACCTGGCCTATCTTATCCGGCTGATGCATTATGGTAGCGGCCTCTCCCGGCAAATCAATACCTGTCTTATCAAGCAGACCAAACCTCATAAAATCAGCATAATACCTCTCACTGCCTATTCTAAGGCCTAAATCAATAAAGACCGGATTGCATGAATTCTGTATTCCCTGCACAAAGGTCTCACTTCCATGTCCTGTTCTCTTATGGCAGTGTATGCGTCTGTCCTCCACAGTAATATATCCCGGGCAGTAAAAGCGGTCATCAAGGCTCACCACATCCTCCTCCAGTGCGATTCCTGCCGTAATTATCTTGAATACGGAACCGGGCTCATATGTATCACTTACACAGCCGTTTCTCCAGGCTTCATCATTGTTTTCACATGAAAAAGGATCATTCAAATTATATTCCGGGTAGTCGGTCATGGCATATATTTCTCCGTTTTTAGGGTTTAATGCAATTATACTCACACTGTCTGCCAGGTTTTGTGCATATGCCATCATTGCATTTTTCTCACATACTCTTTGTATATTTATGTCGAGTGTAGTGACAAGTGTGTCTCCTTTTTGGGGAGCTTCTCTTCTCTCCTTATAGCCCTTCACCTCCACACCTCTGCCATCACATACAGTGTATATCCTCCCGGGTGTGCCACGCAGAATTTCATCATATGTGGTCTCAAGCCCAACAACACCCTGACCATCTGCTCCTGCAAAGCCTATAACCTTTGAAAACAACTCATTAAGCGGATAGTACCTGACACTTGACTCGTCAACCTTTACCCCTGCCAAGCCATATGATAGTATTTTATCGCCTGTTTTTTTAGAGACATTATTCTTTATTTTTTCAATGGATGTAACCTTATCCACCTTACTGCGGATAGTCTTTTCGTCAATCGAAAGCTCACTGCTTAAAACAGAGATGACTGCTTCCTTGTCGGTTATCTGATTGTGTATAACGCTTATGTTATATGCAGTTTCATTTGTCGCTATTATCCTTTCATTTCTATCCACTATATCTCCGCGTATTCCTGCAATATCACGCTCTCTTTCCTGAAGCGCACTTGCCTTTTTACTGTAATAATCGCCTTTTACTATCATGAGATAAAACAGTCTGAAACACAAGGCGATAAGAACAGCTGTCAGTATACTGCAAAATACGCATATTTTTCTTCTGTAGCGCGTATTGTTAAGTATCATAAACAAAAATGCCTCAATATTTTTACACTAATATATGCAAAAAATATTGAGGCTATTCTCTATTCGCCCTGCTCACCCTCCTGGGTGACCTTTTCTCCTGTCGGAGGATTTGTGCCTGTTATCGTAAGGTCAGCATTTACACCGGTCTGTTCCTCATCAGGGTATATATTCATATACGGAAGTACTTCCTTTAATATCTCCCTGGTCAGGTTCTGTGCATAGTTACTGTGAGGCTGATCCTGTACATTCGGCTGGTCGATTACAGTGTAAATAACAAGCTGCGGATCCTGCGCAGGCACACAGCCTATAAATGATACAAGATAGCTGCCCCTCTTTCTAAGGTGCGTTGTCTCATCATACATCTGCGCTGTTCCTGTCTTGCCTCCCATTGAGTATCCGTCAACCTTTGCCACCTTACCGGTTCCGTTTGCAACTACGTTCTGCAGGTAGTTTTTAAGTGTCGCACTTGTATTCTCTGACACTGTCTTTTTTAGCAGTGTAGGCTCAATTGTCTTTACTGTATTGCCGTTGTCATCTGCGATTTTCTTTACTACGTGCGGCTGATAATAATTGCCGCCATTCACCAGTGAGGAAAATGCACTGACCATCTCTATCATGGTACAGTTATAGTTCTGTCCGAATACGTTTGTCGCTAAATCGACAGGCTTTATATTGTCGAGTGTATACATGAGCGTTGATGTATTAGCCTCACCCGGCAGGTCAACACCTGTCTTTTGACCAAAGCCAAATACACTCTGATAGTACAGAAAATTTTCTGCACCAATCTTATATGACATCTGCATGAGTGCATCATTACATGAATCCATAAGTGCCTTTTCAAGTGTCTCTATGCCATGTCCGCTACGGTTGACGCATGATACCTTTTCACCGCCAAACATCTCGTATCCATCACATAAAAATGTCATATCAGTAGTGAGCGTGCCTGTATCCAGTCCACATGCCACGGTAAAAGGCTTCTGTACAGACCCCGGCTCATATGTATGTGTAACACAGAAGTTCTGCCACAGCTTATTTAGTGCATCCATCTCCTGAGTACTGTCCTTTTTAAATGCCGCAAGCTGTTCCTCGCTGTAATATGCACTCATATCCCTTGGATTGTTCAAATCAAAATTCGGATAATTCGCCATGGCCAGTATCTCACCATTTTTAGGATTTTCTATAACGACTGCAATATTTTCTGCGCCAAGTCCTTCTCTTGCATTATTTGCATAAGTATCTGAGAACAGCTTTATCTTGTTCTCAACAATCGACTGGATATTTGCGTCTATAGTTGTGTACAGTGTATTTCCGTTTTGTGCAGCAATTACTGTCTTCTGGAAATCATTGTCTGCATTCAGATAGCCGTACTCCCTGCCATTTACACCATTTAAAGTGTCATTGTAATAGTTTTCGAGCCCGGTTGTACCTACATTTCCGGCGGAGGTAAAACCGATAACTGAGCTTGCCAGTGTTTTAAACGGATAATTTCTCTGATACTCTGTCTCAAACCACACACCCTTGATGTTTGGGTTCTTCAGATTGCCCTTTTCGTCAGTTGCATCCTGCAGCTGTACAAATGGCTGAATTGCATCATATGACAGCTTTTTTAACAGTACAATATATTTGTTATCCTTGCTGTTATTTGCATAATCCTCAAGTGTTGCCCTGTCTAAATCCGGAAAGCACTGTGTCAGTGCATCTATCGTCGAAGTTATATACTCTTTCTTGCTGGTCATAACCGAGCAATCAAGTACAACATTATAAACAGCCACACTCGTAGCAAGCACTGTGCCGTTTGAATCTACAATATTTCCTTGCTGTCATATGACTGTAATGATAGTACCTTTTTAGTATATGCGTCTCCGCTTGTATATTCAATAAACATCAGCCTGCCAATGAGTCCAAGCATGGCTACAACTATTAACATAAACAACGCAAACAGCTTTGTTTTCATTTTGCGTCCGATTTTTCTTACCGGTCTTTTTCTTGTCCTGGCTGCCAATATGATTCCTCCAATTTATTCAGGGATATCACTGTACTGATCCATATAGTTGTTCTTATCAACTGAGTAATAAACTATTTGATCCTGTGAAGCATATTTCATACCAAGTCTG
>ENA-OOZI01000338-OOZI01000338.1-human-gut-metagenome-genome-assembly--contig:-NODE-338-length-9597-cov-1.384720_pt1 | contig 9597 bp, 8 predicted proteins | sample MGYA00241189_ERZ501401 | MGnify/ENA primary metagenome ERZ501401 (study PRJEB25962, sample SAMEA2042655) | human gut metagenome | biome: human gut; feature: human-associated habitat; material: faeces...
ATTTTCCTGTTTCCAGAAATTCTGGATCGTATCAGCAGAAGTATAAGCCCAGCTTGGACAGTAAAGTCCCAGTGAAGTATAGGTCCCGCCTTCTTCATTTTCGAATAAATCCCATTTAATTTCCGTATTATAGCCCTCGCTCTGGATATCTACACCCGCATAGAGATCATAAGGGTTAATACCGTTTTCGGAAGCAAGCGCGGCAGACTTCTTCAGCAGTTCCTGATCGGCAAGGGTGTCTGAAGTCCACCAGAAATTTAAAAACATTGCATCGGCGACGGGGTCTCCGTCTTCAGACACAAGATAAGCCAGGTTTTCTTCTGTCAATGCATTCTGCCAATCCATTTTGCCGTCCACGGTCATGGAATCATAGTAGACCAGATCCAGGTCCGGTGCCTGCTCTTTGAAATATTGGATAAATTGCTGCATGCGCGCCGCATGGTCTGCAGTCAGCGGTTCTTCATCGGTTCCTTCGGTTTCCTGGTTCATGAACCAGCCCTCAAAACCATAAGTCTGCGCAACTTCAATGAGTTTGTCTGCTACCGGATAAGAGCCATCTTCATTTTTTACAAGCAGGTCTTCTAACCACTCCATTTTACCGCCATGTGCGGTCTGAGGCATGAAAACAGTTCCAAGAACTCTTACGCCATTTTTATGTGCTGCATCTACAACGTCAGGGCTTGGCGGTACAATGAGACCTTCTCCGGAAGAACCACCCCAGTAAACCAGCGTATCCACATACTGCCAGTAGGTGAAAGTATTTGCATTCACTTTATTCAGACCATGAGGCGGGGTTCCACTGGTACTGCTGTTCATAATGGAAATTGCCATGATATTTGTTTCTTTGTTCTGAGTTGAGTTTACTGTCTGCAAATGCTGCGCTCACACCGCATCCTGACAGAACTCCAATTCCAAGTGCTGTGACTGCGAGTAATGTTGCCAATTGTTTCTTCATAATCTTCTTCCTCTCTTTTTTTAATTTCCCGTTTTCATATCGGGTATGTATGCAATATATGCTTGTAAATGCTGGAAATCAAAAGAAAAGAGTGAAAACGTTGTCACATGCACAATCTATGCATAAAAATGAAACTATATATGGCTGGATTGAGTGTGGGATGTGGGTAAAAACAGATAAAAACGTTATTTTAAGTGAAAACGTTGTCACATGGAAAAACATAGAAAAACAGCACGTCAGGTTGTCCTGACGTGCTGCCTTATTGAACTTTTCGGTATTATTTCTTCTTCATACCTGAAATTATGATTATCACAAACGAGACTAGAATGGTCGCAAGCACTGTTATAAGGATTATGAGCTGAAGGTTATGTACCTTACTCTTACTCTTATCAGTGGAAGCGTAGCTGCCCACGGTGAGTGTGCTCTTTTCTGTTGTGACCTCAGTGGTCGTCTCGGTTGTGGTACGCTCTATCGTGGATATCTCAGTTGTGGTCGCCTCGGTCGTCACAGGGGTAAATGTATTTCTATACTCTGTGGTGACCTCGGTCGTACTTGCCGTTGTCGCCTCGGTTGTGGCTCTGGTAGTTGTCTGTGTGGTTGTGGAAGTCTTCTTCTTGGACACTGTAAATGTTGTCACAGCATCTCCGGTCTTGGATCTGATGGTTATGGTGTGGCTTCCGACCGAGAGGGATTCAAGATAGCTCGTCTTGAGCTCGATTATGATGCTTCCCTCTTTCTTGTTGTAATATGAAGGGTCAAGTTCCTTGTCATCTATGAGAACACAGACAAAGTCAGCGTACTCAGCGTTCGATCTGAACTTGATAGTGTTCTTGCTGGCCTTGCTCCATTTGCTTCCCTTGCCGCCGATAATCTCGGGTGCTGCCTTGTCGATGACTGTGTCAGCCTTGCTTATCTCCTTTGTACAGCCCTTGTTGCTGAAATATTTCTTGCAGGCTGAGCAATACCAGTATTCTATATTGCCCTTGCTGGAGGTGGTTGCTGCTACATAATCAGTCTTCTTAAGGTCTGTGTGGTTCGTTGTGCTGAGTTTGCCGTAGCTCTTGCCGCACACAGAGCACACTGCCTTCTTCTGGCAGGTTGCGGTTCCGCCGGAGCAGTCCTGGATGACCTTATATCCACAGCCCTTGTTCTTGCACTTGCGGGAATGGGTTTTGCCGTTGCCATCACTTGTCCAGTTGCCGAGGTCGTGGCTGCTCTTGCCCTCTACGACGATCTCACCGCAGTAGCGGCATTTCTGAGGTGTCGTGCAGTCACCGTCGTCGGTTTCTGCGGTGTGTTTCTTGTTTACTGTTACAGTCAATTTGGTTTCATTTCCCGCCTTGTCGGATACGATGATGGTCTGCTCACCATCTGTGGCTTCCAGAGCAAGTGAGTGATCGTCGTCAAGGGATTTCTCCTCGCCGTTCACTGTGACCTTTGCCAGATGGGATTCCTTCACGGTCATCACGGCTGACAGGCAGTAAGTCTCTCCGTCGGCGATTCCTGTGACCTTTGGCGCGTGTGTGTCGATGATGAAGCCATCTGTGGATAAGTATGTTGTTTTGCCGTCCTCTGATGAAAGCTTTGCGTATACAACATATTTGCCCTCGTCCTTTATGGAAAATGCTTTCTTATACTCGGTAAATGTTGCTGCACCCAGATCGTCCGATGACAGAGCTGAGTCGCTTATCAGGTAGCCGACTGTGATGGAAGGGTCGGAGTTGTTGTCACAGGTGATGGTAACCTTCTGGGTCTTGTTGTAATACTGCTCAAATGATGATACATCCTGGAGACCGTTCCAGCTCTTATCGCCCATGCTGATGGTGCCTGTAGGAGCAGAGTCTGATTTCCACATCGCATAAAATACCAGGTTTCTTTTAGCCGATGAGTCATCAGTATCGGAATACTCATATCCGTTATCTGTCGCCTTCTCAAAGGAAGAGGTGTATATGATGTTCACGGTCTTGCCTGATCCGTCGGACTTCGTGTTCCAGCCCTTGAACTCATAGCCCTCACGGGTCGGTGGGTAGTCGTTCAGTGCCACGCCATATCCTGATCCTGCTACATCAAAGTCATATGTTCCGCTGTCCGCATCTCCGAGCTTGCCTCCATTTGCATTCAGTGTGAAGGTGAGCCCTGAACCGGAGAAGCTGTCCTTGGTGTACATCGCTGTCAGCTTTATACGGTTTGTAGACTGGAAGTATGATGTGCCAATGCTGGTGACCTTTGTCTTGTCATTGTACCATCCTGTGAATGTAAAGCCGTCTTTCTCCGGCTTGTACTTTGACAGGTCAACAGTCGTAAATTCTGCTGATGGGCTGCTTATCACAGTGGAAGTCTCCCCTGATAATTGTCCTCCTGCTGCATCCAACTCCAGATAGTATGTGTCTGGATCGTCGGTATCTTCTGCAAATGCTGTGAAGCATGTCATACAGAACATTGCCGCGAAAACCAGTAAAAATCTAAGTATCTTTTTCATAGAATCCCTCCTTGCATATGGTATTATAATAATTTTATTATACCGTGGGGAGAAAAACAACGAGACAGGGGAAAAATTAATAATATGAAAGAACGGCCTCCGCCGGGAGACCGTTCCATAGAAAATGTCATGTTTTATGCCATTGTGAATATTCTTTCTTTTACTGTCTTGGACTCGCCTGGAGCAAGCTCTGTGTAGCCTGTGATCTCCGGTGCTCCTGAGAGATTTGGAGCGTCAATATTCCAGCTCATTGGCTCAGGACAGAAGTAACCCTTGTCGCCGTGATCGTTCCACATGATCCAGAACTTCATTGTGTCGTCAACCTCATAGCAGACCTTCTTGCCTGTGGCAACATCAGTTGCGTATACTCCGTAGAAAGGCTTGCCGTCCAGCTCGTTCATCTCCGCTGTGTAGAGATCGTTGTCGATGTCCTTCAGAACAGGTACCATGGTTCCGTTCTTGTACTGGAGATCGTAATCTGTTATAGGAAGGTTCTTCTCTGTAGGGATAGCGTGCTCATCAAGCTCCCATTTGTCTCCAACAGGTACACAGAGACGTACATCCTCGCCCTTTCCTGTGCTTGTGAAAGGCCCCTTAAATGCAACGTGGTTACATACGCCGTACGGCATCTGCTTGTCGGAGAGGTTGGTGAGTGTGAACTCGTAGTGCATACCGTCCGGAGCAAGAGTGAATGTGAAGTCTGCTCTGAAGCTCACAGGGTATGTAGCGAAAAACTCATCCTTCTCATCATATACATATGAAGTCTTGCCGATGGCCTTGTCTCCATCCACTGACACGCTCTCTATGCTGTGGTTTCTGAGATGAAGAAAACCGTGGAGATGGTTGCCGAGAGGATCATTGCATGGGAAATGATACATGGCATCGGAGGTTCTTAAGTTGCCGTGTGACAGTCTGTTAGGGAGATACAGGGTAGGCATTCCGTAGATCTCTGCTGCTGCTTTGAGCTGTGCAGGAGTCAGGGAAGGATCGTTCCTGAATATATCAATATCCAGAGCTGTGTTCTCCATCTTCATAATGTTGCTTCCGTTAAATGGTGCGATCAGTGCACGGTAATCGCCTGATATAAGTTCAATACAAGTCTCGCCCTTGTAGTCTATTGTACGTGCTGTAGTGTTCATCGTGTTCTCCTCTTCTATAAATATGTTGTGTTTAAGTTGTATGCTGAAATCCACAAAAACATTGAACTTTCCTATGTGAAATAGTAACACGGAAAAAATTGTATGGCAACAATGAGGTTCACAAAACGCGGCGTTCTTGATTATTTTATCATTAATTGCTATACTATCATAGGATATTTTGCGAAAGACATGAAAGTTAGTTAATTCGGAGGTCGAAGGTGACTAAGAATAATAACACTGATTATAGAAAAAAGATATACAGAAAGCGGCATCACCGCAGAATGAAACTCGTCGAGAGCGGAATAGGAGTGGTCGTCGCAGTCATAATGATATTTGCGCTTGGACAGGGCAACCTGAAAAAGAATGTGAACGGCCAGGAGGAGTTCCAGCCTGAGAGCGGAACATCGGCAGATATAAGTGAGAGCAGCAGTCAGGATATGTCATACAGTGACACGGAGGAGGCTGCACAGCAGTATCTGGCAACTGCGGAGGATGCGGCCATTCCGGATCAGCGAAATGGTCAGTATGTACAATTTGTCAATTACACCAACCCTGATGTGAGCGGCAAGGGAGCGGACAAATATGACAGCAATATATACATGCCGGCGAATGCCACGGATGACCAGTATTTCTCGACATCTCTGCTCATAGGTGATTCCAGAGCCGAGGCGCTGGGACTGTACAGCGGTGTAGACAACTGGGATATGTGTGTAGCGAAGAATCTGGACATAGAGAAGGTCTCTAATACCAAGATGTTCACCTGCGATTCAGGAGAACAGTGTACGGTTGTCGAGATGCTTGGCATGAAGAACTATGAGAATATATACATTTCATTTGGGCTTGAGGAGCTTTCGTGGTATAACGAGCGGTACATGTCGGCCTACAAGACTTTACTGGATCAGATCTCCCAGTTACAGCCTGCGGCAAATGTATATGTGATGTCAGTACTTCCTGTATCGGCGGAGCTTTCATCAAAAGACCAGGTGTATAACAACCCGGGTGTGGACAAGCTCAATTCTCTCATGCAGGAGATGTGTGGCAGCTACGATCAGGTGATCTATCTCGATGTGGCTCACAGCGTGTCTGTGGATGGTGTTCTGCCGGAGAATGCGGGAATAGATGGAAAACATTGTAATAAGAAATATTGTCTCAAGATGATGGACTACATCAGAAAGAACGTGTATGTCAGGAGATAGTGGAGACGGAGGCATATGATAAAAAGAAAAATATATTTGTTTGCATGCTGTCTGATGATCTGTTCGCTTGCGGGATGCGCAGGAAATGGAGACGACGAGGCAGATACGCCGGATGTGCACTCTCTGGCTGATATGCTCATGCAGAACGTGAAGTTTGAGGATTCCGTGGAGGAGGTCTCCTCTGAGACGGCGCTCAGATATTATGGTATAGACAGCGTTCAGGTGCAGGACAGTGCAGTGTACATGTCAACGGGAGCCACCGCCGAGGAGCTCGCAGTATTTCAGGCGTCGTCAACGGTCGATGCCCAGGGCATACTGGCGGATATGAAGAAAAGACGCGACTCACAGTTGCAGATGTACCTTGATTACAAATCGTCGGAGGCCGCCAGACTTGATGATGCGGTTCTGTATGTGCATGATACATTTGTGGTATACATGGTGTCCGATGACAGCGAAACGGCACAGGGAATAATAAGTGATTATCTGGAATGATCTTCCGGGTGATCATTTTTTTTGTCTGCATTTCCTTGTGTAACACTGGGACAGATCATTCATATTATAGTAATAAATCCGCTGTCAATAAAATAAGATAAATAAAGAGCGCTGTATGCGGTTGTAATTTTATGCACTGGCATGTATTATTATGTATAATGTATACAATATACAAAATACGAACAATTGACAGCTTGAGATATCAGCACTGTGGTGCGTTGCGCCACAGTGACTGAAAGTGGCTGAAAATGAGTTGAAGGTCAATAGAGAAAGAGGTATAGACATGGCAAAACAGAATTGGAAACCAGGAAATATGTTGTATCCGGTTCCGGCAGTTATGGTGAGCTGCCAGAGACCAGGAGAGAAGCCAAACATAGTGACGATAGCGTGGGCCGGTACCATATGCAGCGATCCTGCAATGGTGTCCATATCGGTGCGTCCGGAGAGATATTCCTACGACATAATCAAGGAGACAGGAGAATTTACCATAAATCTCGTCACCGAGAAACTGGCATTTGCAACTGATTATTGTGGTGTGAAGTCAGGAAGAGACGTGGATAAATTCAAGGAGATGAACCTCCATGCATGTGACGGCGTGAATGTGTCATGCCCGGCTATAGAGGAGAGTCCGGTGAACGTAGAGTGCAAGGTAAAGCAGGTAGTTGAGCTTGGATCCCACCACATGTTTATCGCTGAGGTGGTCGGAGTCCAGATAAGTGATGAATACATGGATAAGACCGGCAAATTCAACCTCAACAGCACGGGACTTGTCGCATATTCACATGGAGAGTATTTTGCACTTGGCGACAAACTCGGCAAATTTGGATATTCTGTTAGAAAAAAGTGATCGCAGGCTGAAAAGCTGCAGGGGAAATGTCACGGACAGGAGAGAAAATGGAAATATTAAAGGCATATGGAAAGATAAACCTCGGTCTCGACGTGGTCAGGAGACGTGAGGATGGATATCATGAGGTGAAAATGATCATGCAGACGGTCGATCTGTGGGATGAACTGACATTTTGCGATGTCACCACAGACGAGATCGTTATAACATCGGATTCGTCGGAGCTGCCGGATGTGAAGGATAACATCATATACAAGGCGTGCCGGATGATGAAGGATATATATGGAATAGACAAGGGTGTTCATGTAACCGTGGATAAACACATACCGGTTGCAGCCGGAATGGCAGGGGGAAGCGCTGATGCAGCGGCAGCCCTCAAGGCGATGAATATGCTGTTTGGACTGAACCTTTCCGATGAACAGCTCATGGAACATGGAGTGAAGCTCGGCGCAGATGTGCCTTACTGTATCATGCAGGGTACGGCACTCTCGGAGGGAATAGGAGAGATCCTTACACCACTTCCATCTATGCCGGGCTGCCTGATCGTCATAGCGAAGCCAGCGATCGGAGTGTCCACAAAATGGGTATACCAGAACCTGAAGGTGGATCTGCTGGAGGAGCATCCAGATATCGATGGCATGGTGGATGCACTCAAGACCGGAGATCTGAAGGGAATAACAGACAGAATGGCAAATGTGCTCGAGACGGTTACGATACCTGCAAATCCTGTGATAGATTCAGTCAAGAAGCTCATAGCGGAGAACGACTCCATGGGAGTGCTCATGAGTGGCAGTGGGCCGACAGTGTTCGGAATATATGACAACAGGGATAAAGAACTGGCACAAAGGGTAGTAGATATGCTGCGTGAAAAGGACGAGATACAGGCTGCGTATGCCGTCACCCCGTATAACATAAGAAGAGGTATGTGATGGATCTTAGATTGAATATGGATGAGTACCTGCCTCTTCGAGAGGTAGTGTTTAAGACTTTGAGGAATGCTATAGTTCACGGTGAGTTTGAGCCGGGGGAGAGACTTATGGAGGTCACTCTTGCGAAGAGGCTTGGCGTAAGCCGTACCCCTGTCAGGGAGGCCATGAGAATGCTTGAGCTTGAAGGGCTTGTGGTCATGATCCCGAGAAGGGGAGCAGAGGTTGCCAGGATAACGACAAAGGATCTGAGCGATGCGCTTGAGATCAGGATGGCGCTTGAGGATCTTGCGGCAGGGCTTGCCTGCAAAAGGATAGACGACGAGGGAAAAGAGCGGTTGAAGCAGTCCTATGCCGACTTCAAGAAAGCAGTAAGCTCCAAGATAATCCCGGAGATAGTAGATGCGGATGTTGCATTTCACAATACTATAATGGACATGACGAACAATCCGAGACTGATTAGCATGTCCCAGAGTCTTCGTGAGCAGGTGTACAGATACCGCGTGGAGTATGTAAAGGATTTCAGCTATCACGACAAGCTTATAGCGGAGCATGAGGCTCTCATGAATGCGATAATAGCCAGGGATGAAGAGAAAGCCAAGGAGATAACCCGTATACATATATACGATCAGGAACAGATCGTGATCACAAATGTTGTCAAAGCACAGAAATAACAATATGCATAATAATAAATACCTGTATAAGAGGCGGAATGCGTGAAAACGTGTTCCGCCTTTTTACGTGTATGTCTGAATAAAAACTCATCCGTTGGACAAGATAGATTACAGAAGATAAACGGTATGTTGGAGGTGTTTACGGCGGACGATGGCTTCAATCAGTAAAAAAATAGACGAAAACATCACACAAATTGAGACAATGTTCGGTAACTGGAGCGATATCGTGGAGCGAAGGTTTGATCTGGATCGCTGTGCCTGGGGAGATGATCCGGCAATATACGTGGTGTATATAGATGGACTGTGCGATCATGAGTTGATTGAGAACACATTAATAAAACCAATAACCTGGGAATGGCGGAATAAAGACACGGCAGATCTGTGGGAGCATATAATCTCCTGCGAGGGTCAGACGGCGGATTATACCCAGGAAAGTGACATGGACAACGTTGTCAGGGCGGTTCTCAGGGGGGATACGGCTATATTTGTATCCGGGAGCGATCAGGCAATAGTAGTGTCATCGAAACATTTCCCTGTGAGAGGTATAGAGGAAAGCTCCACCGAGGGAGGAATGAGAGGGCCGAGGGACAGCTTCAATGAGAACTTTAGGACATCCACAGCTCTGATAAGGAGAAGGATCAAGGACGTACATCTGAAGCTGGAACAGGGGACAATGGGCGTCAGATCCAGAACAGAGTACGGGATATTCTATATGGAAGATATAGCGGAGCCTGAGCTGGTACAGCAGATAAGGGACACCATCGATAAGTATGAGATAGATGCGGTGTTTGACAGCGGTATGGCTGAACATCTGATGGAGAAGAAATGGCAGGAGATATTTCCGATATACCAGGCGACCACAAGACCTGACAAGGCGGCCGCGGCTCTGGTG
>ENA-OOZI01000345-OOZI01000345.1-human-gut-metagenome-genome-assembly--contig:-NODE-345-length-9515-cov-1.465645_pt1 | contig 9515 bp, 9 predicted proteins | sample MGYA00241189_ERZ501401 | MGnify/ENA primary metagenome ERZ501401 (study PRJEB25962, sample SAMEA2042655) | human gut metagenome | biome: human gut; feature: human-associated habitat; material: faeces...
CAGGCCAGCAAGGCAGGTTTCCTTTTCAGAAGCACAGATGCCATCAAGAAGGACTACCCTGAGCTTCCTGCATATGAGACATATGATGAGCTGCTTGCAGCGATTAAAGCAGCATTATAATTAACCGGATAATTATTTATTCGGCAAGTAATAAATATAGTTGATAAACAGCTTCCCACATGATATTTTGGAGTGGATACATCCACCTGTACATGTGGGAAGTTTCTATATATTTATGTCATGCAAAATCATATGAAAGAAGGTAGAGTGAAGATGTATACGGTAACACACATATATGAGGCTGATTTTGGCTGTGAGGAAAGAGCGGATGGCGCAAAAGCAAAATGCGTGGTTTATCTCGAGGACGAAAACGGCAGACAGCGTCATGTAGAGGTTGAGGATGAATGGCTTACGGCAAATGGGATAGAAGAGGGAAGCAGCTGGAAAGAAAATATCACAGATGAAGCCTGAATCATAAACTATGAGATTAATTATGTGATTAGGGTATGTGAATAAATTTTGTGTAGATGCACATTGTGTATTGACAACAGTGCAAAAGGTGCTATAATAAAATTAACATATGAACAATCATTCATATGTTCAATAAAAACGTACAGTAAAACAAATAATTCATGAAAATAAGGAGAACACCACTATGAAGAAGACTTACAAAATCGATGTAGACTGCGCTAACTGCGCCAACAAGATGGAGGATGCCGCAAAGAATACAGCAGGTGTAAAGGATGCTACAGTCAATTTCATGACACTCAAGATGAGCGTTGAGTTTGAAGAGGGACAGGATGCAAAGGCGGTTATGCAGGAGGTTCTTAAGAACTGTAAAAAGGTAGAGGACGACTGCGAGATTTTCTTATAAATTGCCGGGCGCAGGAATGACAAATGTTATTATTTCAATGCCTGCGCTATAGTAAGGGCGATTATCAAGAGATTATAATGAATGGAGCTATGGCGTATGAATAAAAAGCAGAAAAAAGTACTTGCGCGTATCATAATCGCAGTGGTACTCATGATTATATTACATTTCATACCGGTTAAGGGGATTATCAGGTTCCTGCTTTACATGGTCCCTTATCTGGTTATAGGATACGATATCCTGAAAAAAGCATTTAAGGGAATCAAAAACAAGCAGGTATTTGATGAAAATTTCCTGATGGCGGTTGCCACTGTGGGTGCGATAGCGGTTGCACTTTATGAGAATGGTGACTATACAGAGGCTATAGCCGTTATGCTCTTCTACCAGATAGGAGAGCTGTTTCAGAGCTATGCAGTCGGAAAGAGCCGTAAGAATATCAGCGAGCTCATGGACATCAGACCAGACTATGCCAATATCGAGGTGGACGGAAAGCTCACCCAGGTTGATCCTGATGAGGTTGTTATCGGCTCAGTAATCGTGGTACAGCCCGGTGAAAAGGTTCCTATCGACGGTGTGATAGTTGATGGTTCATCTACATTAAACACCAGTGCGCTTACAGGTGAGAGCGTGCCGAGGGATGCAAAATGCGGTGATGAGATAATCAGCGGATGCATCAATATGTCCGGTGTTTTAAAGATTAAAACCACCAAAGAGTTTGGCGAATCAACGGTTTCAAAGATACTTGACCTCGTTGAAAATTCAAGCTCAAAGAAATCAAAATCAGAAAACTTCATATCAAAATTTGCCAAGTATTACACTCCGGCAGTCTGCTACAGTGCACTTGCACTTGCGATACTGCCACCGCTTGTCAGAATACTTTTCATGTCAGCCGCACCACAGTGGGGCAGCTGGATATACAGAGCACTTACCTTCCTTGTAATAAGCTGTCCGTGCGCGCTGGCAAGAGCCATTTCCGTTCTGGTTATCAGCTGCCCGTGTGCGCTGGTCATCAGTATTCCACTCAGCTTTTTTGCAGGAATCGGAGGCGCCAGCCGCGAGGGGGTTCTTGTAAAGGGCTCAAACTATCTTGAGACCTTATCACAGACCAGATACGTTGTATTTGACAAGACCGGCACCATGACAGAGGGCGTTTTCGAGGTGGCAGGAGTCTACGACAATACGCTCGATAGAGAAAAGGTGATCGAGTACGCAGCACTTGCAGAGAGCAGCTCATCGCATCCAATCAGCAGAAGTTTACAGAAGGCGTATGGAAAGGAAATCGACAGAAACCGCGTGACAGACATTGAGGAAATCAGCGGCCATGGAATCACCGCAAAGGTAGATGGCGTATCTGTAGCGGCAGGAAACTACAAGCTTATGAAAAAGCTGGGCTTAAGCTACAGTGAAACTGACAAGGTCGGCACCATAGTCCATATCGCAATAGACGGCAGCTATGAGGGCTATATCCTTATCTCAGATAAGATAAAACCAACCTCAGCGGCAGCAATAAAAGCATTGAAAAAAGCCGGAATAAAAGGTACAATAATGCTTACAGGCGATTCAAGGACAGTAGCCGACTCAGTAGCGGCCGAGCTGGGAATTGATGAAGTATACAGTGAGCTATTACCGGGTGATAAAGTAGCAAAGGTAGAAGAACTGCTTGCGAAAAAGGGCAGCAAAGAAAAGCTCGCCTTCGTCGGAGACGGAATTAACGATGCACCGGTGCTCTCAAGAGCGGATATCGGAATTGCAATGGGCGCCATGGGCTCAGATGCAGCAATCGAAGCCGCAGATATCGTCCTCATGGATGATGATCCGCTAAAGATAGCAAAAGCAATAAAAATATCGCGCAAATGCCTGCGAATAGTATATGAAAACACATACTTCGCAATAGGCATCAAGCTGATCTGCCTCGTGCTCGGAGCAGTCGGAATAGCCAATATGTGGCTCGCGATATTTGCAGACGTAGGAGTAATGGTGATAGCAGTGCTAAATGCAATCCGCGCATTATTCGTACACAAGCTCTAAAAAGGTAGAGCTCAAAGAGCAGATATCAAAATGCAGATATCAAAATGCAGATATCAAAATGCCATAAAACTACTATATAAAAAATACCGGACAGAATGCACCCAAGAGGTGCACTCTGTCTTTCGCGTATAATAAAAGAAGTTACTGTTCACACGAAAGTGTGACAGTAACAAAAGACAATTAAACGGCAATAGCTAATAAACAAAAGCTAAGTAAATTCCTGCAGTGCCCCCACACGCATCCGGACCAGCCCCGTAACTGCGAAGGCACATGCAATTTATGCGGAGCACCCGCCCCATAGCCAATAAAGTAAAAATAACGCAAAAATAATGAAAAAATAACGCAGAAAGGACACCATCATGAGCGAAAACATAAATGAACAGATAGAATGCTGCGACTGCAACGAAATCCACGAAGATCTTCTGAAAATAGTAAATGATACAATGCCGGAGGAAACCGAGCTCTACGACCTTGCAGAGCTTTTTAAGGTATTTGGCGACTCCACCCGGATCAGAATCCTCTTTGTGTTGTTTGAAGCGGAGGTATGCGTCTGCGACCTTGCAAAAGTGCTCAACATGACACAGTCCGCCATATCACATCAGCTTAGGATATTAAAGGCAAACAAGCTTGTGAACAGCAGACGTGAGGGCAAATCAGTGTTTTATTCGCTTGCCGACGGACATGTGCGCACAATCATTGCGCAGGGACGTGAGCATATCGAGGAATAATACAGGGAGGAATATACGTGACAGAATTAGAAGAATACTATAACAAATTCAACGAGGAAAAGCGCCTGAACAGCCGCCACGGCAGGGTAGAGTTTATCACCTCCATGAAGTATATACACGATTGTCTTGGCAGCTTGATGAATGAGAAGCAGCTTGATCTTCGCTCACAGATCAAAATACTGGATGTCGGTGCGGGAACGGGCAGATACTCAGTGCCTCTTGCCGAGGAGGGCTATGATGTGACAGCACTCGAGTTAGTTAAGCATAACCTCGGCAGGCTGAGGCAAAAGAGCGATAAAGTAAAGGCATACCAGGGCAATGCCACAAAGCTTAAAAAGTTTGGAAACGATGAATTTGACCTCACACTCGTATTCGGACCTATGTATCATCTGAAGTCGGCGGAGGAAAAGCTTGCCGCATTGAATGAGGCAAAAAGGGTGACAAAACCGGGTGGATACATACTTGTGGCATACATTATGAATGAGTACAGCGTGATAACCTATGCCATAAAGGAGAAGCATATAAAAGAGGGCATAGAGGGTGGAATGCTCGATGAGAGCTTCCATTGTACAGAAAAAGCTAATGATTTGTACAGTTTTGTCCGATTGGAAGATATAGAGGCATTAAATGCACAGGCAGCCCTTACACGCGAAAAGATAATAGCAGCCGATGGCGCGGCAAATTATATCAGGCCATTTTTGAATGCTCTTGACGAGGAAGAGTTTGATATGTTTGTACAGTATCATCTTTCAACATGTGAGAGAGCAGACCTGATGGGAGCAAGTGCGCACACGGTTGATATTCTAAGGGTATGATTTTTTGAATAAAGTCTGTTATTATGACGGGGTATGCCGGAATAATAACATAAAAGTATAATATAACATATCAAATACAACACAGTATAAGATTACATATGAGGAAAAATTATGAAAAACAAGGGATTAAAAATTCTATTATGTGTGCTTTTGGTTTTATGCATCATTATGGCGGGAGCGCTCATAGGAAAAGAATATATTGGAGATAATATAAAGGAAGCCTCTAACCGGAATGGCGTTGATGTAGTTAGAGACACATCGGATGCCGGAAAAGCAGAGGATAACGCAGTTGACAGTACGGCAGAAGGTACAGAGAGTACACAGTCTGATGCAACCAAAGCTGAGGCAACAGAAGCGGATAAACAGCAGCCACAGATGTCAACCATAGTGATTACGGCTACAGGAGACTGTACACTCGGCAACAATCAGGAGCAAAGCTATGACGGCAGCTTTAATTCTTATTATGACTCAAAGGGACAGGACTACTTTTTCGGCAGCGTGAGAGATATTTTTGAGGCTGACGATATGACACTCATCAACCTGGAGTGTGTGCTATCGGATGCGACGGAGCGCGTAGAAAAGCGCTGGAACCTTAAGGGAAAGCCTAGCTACATCGGAATTATGACGGGCAGCTCCATCGAGGCCTGTAGTCTTGGAAATAATCACACATACGACTATGGACAAGCTGGACTGGACGATACGAGAAATGTGCTCGACAATGCCGGGATAGTGTATGGCTTCAATGATCATACCGGTATTTACGAGACGGCTGATGGGACAAGGATTGGAATAGTGTCGGTCAGCCTTTTGTCACAAAACGGTGACCGAGAGGCATATATCCAAAACGGTATAGCTCAGCTTCGCAATCAGGGAGCGGCGATAGTTATCGCATGCTGTCACTGGGGCATAGAGGGTGACCATTACCCTAATGACTATCAGCAGGCGGCAGCACATCGTATCATCGACTGGGGAGCAGACCTGGTAGTCGGAAACCACCCTCATGTACTGCAGGGGATGGAGGTCTATAACGGCAAAATGATATGCTACAGTCTTGGAAATTTCTGCTTCGGAGGCAATAAAAATCCGGCAGACAAGAACACGGCGATTTATCAGCAGGCATTTACTCTGATAAATGGTGAATTGCAGCCGGGCATAGATGCTCAGATTATTCCATGCACCTTAAGCAGCGTAAGCTCATACAATGATTTCAGACCGACAGTGGCTTCGGGCGAAAAAGCCAAAGAGATATGCAATTTAATGAACACATATTCACAAAATTGTAGTAATATAGAGATTGATGGGCTTGGAAAGCTGCATGTAAATTAACAGTAGGTAACTATTCAGAACCACTGAGAAAAAGAAGGGCTGAATAGTTACAATATCATTTTTTACGAATTAAGATAAAAAGCAGTCATGCAACAAATGGCATGTACCATCATACAAATATAGTAAGGGAGCAAAGAGCAATATGTATATGTGGAGAGAGCGCAGTAAAGAAGAAAAGCATGAGGATGTAGTAAATACAGGCCTGCTGCCGCTTGATGTGGTAGAGGGATTTAAGATACGTCCGGGCTTTTTCAGAATGTACGGAGCGTGCGTGGCATCGAACGGAGTGAGCTTTACCATCAATTCCCATGGAGCAACAAGGTGCACTCTTTTATTGTTCAAGCCACAGGCATCAAAGCCGTATGCGAGGATTCCGTTTACTGATTCATATAGGATAGGAGATACCTACTCCATGCTTGTTTTTGATATAAAGCCGGATGAATTTGAGTATGCATTTTCGTTTGACGGACCTTATGAGCCGGCAAAGGGACTTTTGTTTAACGAGGAAAATGTCCTTTTAGACCCATATTCCAGAGCGGTCACTGGACAGCGAAAATGGGGAGAAAAGCCGGAGGGTGGCAAGGATTTTGAGTACAGAGCCAGAGTTGTAAAAAGCAACTTTGACTGGGGCAACATAAAGCAGCTTGAGCAACCCCTTGAGGACCTTGTGATTTATGAGACACATGTGAGGGGCTATACAAAGGATAAGTCATCTGGAGTCAGCGCACCGGGTACATTTGCCGGTTTGAAGGATAAGATTCCGTATCTTAAGGACCTTGGAATAAATGCAGTGGAGCTCATGCCGATTTTTGAATTTGATGAGATGGAGAGCGCGAGAGTGGTCGATGGTGTGCAGCTTTACAATTACTGGGGCTACAACACAGTATCATTTTTTGCACCGAATACCAGCTATGCCTTCAACGAGGAGCACAACCACGAGGGAGACGAGCTGAAATCGTTGATAAAGGCTTTAAAGGAAAATGGCATAGAGGTCATTCTTGATGTGGTGTTCAACCATACCGCTGAGGGAAATGAGATGGGACCGTGCTTCTCCTTCAAGGGAATAGACAATAACGTGTACTATATGCTTACACCGGATGCACACTACTACAATTTCAGTGGCTGTGGAAACGTTATGAACTGTAATCATCCTGTTGTGCGTAGCTTTATCATAGACTGTCTGAGACACTGGGCCATTGAGTACAGAGTGGATGGCTTCAGATTTGACCTGGCTTCCATTCTCGGAAGAGACCAAAACGGTGCACCTATGGCCAATCCGCCGATTCTTGAGTCGCTGGCATTCGACCCGGTACTTGGCAAGATGAAGCTCATCGCAGAGGCCTGGGATGCAGGCGGACTGTATCAGGTGGGAAGCTTCCCGTCATGGAACAGATGGGCTGAGTGGAACGGCAGATACAGGGATGACATGAGAAGCTTTTTAAAGGGCGATGACGGTATGGCGGGAAATGCCATCACACGTATCACCGGCTCACGCGACCTTTACAGCCCGGAGAGCAGAGGACACAAGGCATCAGTCAATTTCCTGACCTGTCATGATGGCTTTACACTGTATGACCTTTACTCATACAATGAAAAGCACAATGAGAAAAACGGCTGGAATAACACAGACGGAGACAACAACGGACATAGCTGGAACTGTGGCGCAGAGGGCGAGACAGACGATCCAAATGTAAACGGACTTAGAAGGCGCCTTATAAAGAATGCATTTGCAGCGCTTTTGTGCAGCCGTGGCCCGGCGATGTTTTTTGCGGGCGATGAGTTCTGTAACACCCAGTTTGGAAACAACAACGCGTATTGTCAGGACAATATCATCTCATGGCTCGACTGGAGCAGGCTTGAGGAATTCAAGGAAATCCATGATTTCGTGCGTCATATGATTCAGTTCAGGAAAGAGCATCCTATACTCAGAAAGATGACAAAGCCTTCATCTTGCCAGTTTCCGGAAATCAGTGTGCACAACGGTACACCGTTCAATGCCTCGACTGATTACAAGACAAAGCTTATCGGCATCATGTATGCCGGAAGAAATGAGGAGGACACGGAGGATGATATTGTATTCTATTGCATGAATGCATATTGGGAGCCGCTTGTAATGCAGCTTCCGGTGCTTCCGAACGGAAAACACTGGCATGTGGACACCAACACCAATGCAGAGTATTTTGACGGAGAGGACTTCACGGCAAAGACAGAGCTTTTGGGTGTCAACACCATAAGAGTTCCTGCAAGGACCACGATAATACTTGTGGCAGAATAACAAAAAAACAGCCCGGAACACATTGTGATATGTGCACCGGGCTGTTTTTTGTTACGGTTTTGGCTTAGACTGTAACATTTCCCCCTTTCATTTTTCAATATATTTTATGTGACATTTGCATCAGTAGCCTGTGATGGTTATGAAGTGATACCGGAAGGCCTTGTATATATCACATAATCAGTTGTGAGTTGGACAAATTTCGTCTGTGAATCCAAGAAAATAATTGGGTGTGACACCAAAAATTGTACTTAAATGGCAAATGACAAAAATGTCAGGCACTCTACGGCCTGTTCTGTAGCCTGAAATAGTTGATTCTGCACAGCACATGATTTCAGAAAGAGCAATGTTGGTCAAGTTGTGGAGCCTCATCAGATAATCAAGCCTGTCAGGCACAGTTGTACTAATGGTTGATAGTTGCTTTTCTAATAGAAAGTTATTTATACTATTCATAAGTGAATTGTAACACAATAATTACAAAAATCAACAAATATCTAAAAAATACGAAAATTAAAATTACAATTTTAAATCCAGCCACCATCAAAAGTGATTATCTGTCCTGTGAGGTAATCAGGTGCAGTGATGACGGAGTAAGCCATATCTGCGACCTCACAGGCTGTGGCAAAGCGTCCGGCAGGGATTTCATCGGCCAGCTCAGCGCGTTCTGTCTCATCAAAGCAGCGGTTCATATCGGTATCTATGACACCGCAGGCTATGGCATTTACCGGAATATGCGATGGCGCAAGCTCCTTGCCGAGTGCCTTGGTAAATGCATTTATACCGCCCTTGCAGGCTGAGTATGCCACCTCACAGGAGGCTCCGACATTGCCCCAGACAGATGAAATCTGTAGTATGCGGCCACATTTATCGGCAACCATATAAGGGGTGACGAGCTTTGTAAAGTTGAAAACACCGGTCAGATTTATCGCCACGATATTGTTCCATTCCTCCGGTGTCATGTCGCTCAGCAGCCCGATATGCGATATGCCGGCATTGTTAATGAGCACATCTATATGGCCAAAATGGGAAATGGTATTCGTAACCATATCCTTGGCAAAGAAAAAGTCTCCTACATTTCCGGTGTAGCATAGCACCTCAATTCCGTATGCACAGTGAAGCTCATCAGCCAGTGCCTTTAGCCTGTCAGATGAATTGCGGCAGCAAAGTGAGAGGTTATAGCCACAGGAAGCCAGCTTTTTGGCAATGGCGGCACCGATACCGCGTGAAGCTCCGGTTATTATAGCTGTTTTATTTATGTGATTTATGTGATTGGTGTGATTTGTCTGATTTGTCATGATATTCTCCTTATAATTTATATACCGTGGTGCTAAGCCGATCGCTGCGCTGTCGGGCCGGCTTCATAGTATAAAGAAAATAATTACGTGATTAAATTACAGTTCTGCCATGGGTATGATACCTCGCTGTGAGGCTGGGCACAATAGTGTAAATTTTTATCATCTTATACAGCATAAATC
>ENA-OOZI01000349-OOZI01000349.1-human-gut-metagenome-genome-assembly--contig:-NODE-349-length-9481-cov-1.543497_pt1 | contig 9481 bp, 10 predicted proteins | sample MGYA00241189_ERZ501401 | MGnify/ENA primary metagenome ERZ501401 (study PRJEB25962, sample SAMEA2042655) | human gut metagenome | biome: human gut; feature: human-associated habitat; material: faeces...
ACGCATAGAGTAAAATTTCATAGGCAAAATCAAAGCGTGATTATAATATCCAAGCATAATAGGAATATCGATCCTTTGCTCCAATTTTACAATTAAAATGCCTCTTAAAAAATTTATACCTATCTGCACTAAGAATAAACACAAAGTAATAACGGACACATGATTTAACATTTCTAAAGAAGAGCTCGGAACAATATCATCCATTAAAACTTGATAATAAAAAGAAGTAATAATACCTATTGAAGTCAGAATCATTGAGAGAATAAATATTCTTAACAACAGCCATTTTTGAGAAATAAGCAGGCAAAAAAAACTTAGTAACGTGCTTTGCTTTTTATTTCCCTTTTGCGATTTAATTGTTGGTGCAATAAGAATTAATACATTAGTCCAAATTTTAAGGAAATCTTCTTTTTTATACTTTACAATTCCTTTTGCAGGGTCGGAAACTACTACAGTATCACCCTTAACTTTAGTTATAACTACATAATGCAATAAGGAATTGTCAATTATCACGTGTGCAATTGCAGGCAAAGGCAATTTATTAGTTAACACGCTTTTATCTGCTTCAACAACCTTTTGCTGAAAACCAAAATGTTCAATTACCTTTACAAGACCGTATGCACTAGTACCTTGTCGATCCGTACCTGCAATATCCCTAATTTTTGCTATAGATACTTTTAAACTGTATTTTCCAAAAATTGCGGCCAGACAAGCCGGACCGCAATCTGTTTCATCGTTTTGTAATATACATTTAAATCTAATCATAATATACCAGTTCATTCTGTTAAATAAATTTCCGTAGCAGCCGAAAGCTGACGAATAAATTTATCCTTTGATATACCTTTATGTATATAATTGTCAACAATGTCACCGATAACATTGTCATTATAATATGAATGTGACACATCTTGATACAAGGTGCAAGCGTTTACATTATCGGCAATGTCAATGTATGCTTTCATAAAATCGTTGTCAATCCCGATAATTTTATTGTTATCATCCGTTCTTGAGCCGGCAACAAGCTTAGCATTATCGTAAACAGACATATTCACAGGAAAACTCAAACTTCCTGATGCTGTTGCACCAATTTCTTGAATTTCATCACTAAGAGTATATTTTATAAACGCAAGTGCTTGCTCCTTTAGTTGTGTATTATTATTAATTGCATATCCAGCCTGTATGTGTGCGGAATTAACATCTTTGTTTTTTGTCAATCCACGAAAGACTACAGGTGTTTCATTTATAGATTGATAATAAGAATAATTTCCTGCCATCAACGGAAATGACCGATTTATATACAATCCGTCAAACAATTCATTTGTATTGTTTTTTTGAGAAATCGTCAACATCTGCATCATTACATCTAAATTATCTTTAAATTCATCGGTATCAAAATACACAGCTTTATTTTCAAAATCAACATAGCTGATTAAAAATCTGCAAAAGAGTTGCATTGGATAATCAAACCACAAAAAATCCGACAACTCATTAAATACAAATGAATAGCCTTCATCATTTAAAAAATAATTTTCAAATACATCTGAAAAATTACTGTATGTCAAAGAAAAGCCGTTATTTTCTTTGATATCGAAATTTTTCAATCTTTCTTCTGTAGATACCAATACATCAACTCCATAAAACAGCGGTACAATATATAAACCGTTATCATAAACTCCTGCGTTGAGTATGTTAACGTTATAATCATCAAGATTTATTGCATTTGAAGAATTATCATCTTTTAGCAAATCATAAATATTCATTAATGAACGGCTTTCAATTAATTTTTCAAAAGGCAATTTTTGACTAAGTGAAATAATATCAGGTCCACTTCCTGCCATAATTTCAGTTGATATCTGCGTTGACATTTCTTGTTCAGAATTAAATTTAACTATCTCAATTTGGAAAGACGGATTATTACTGTTTATGCAATATTTATTATATTTTTCTATAATCCAAGACAGAGAATCTTTATCATTTAATGTATAATAAACAAGATGATTTTGTTCGCTGTTATTTTTTATTGCACAACTTGAAAATGAAGTAATTATTATAACACTTAAAAGTATAGCTATTATGGCTTTAATAGATTCATGTGGTTTAAATAAAAAGCGTGTGAACATAATACATTTTATCCTTAGTCTATTCTGTTAAATAAATTTCCGTTGCCGCCGAGAGCTGACGAATAAACTTTTCCTTTGAAATATCCCCGTTTAAGTAATCGTTCACAATATCTCCGATAACCGAGGAGTTGTAATAAGTATTTTCAAATTCCAGATAATCATATAAAGTACAACTGCTTATACTGTTAATCATATCTAAATATTCATTAAAAAACTTAGTTTTTATTTCATCTGAATATTCTTCCTCAGATTTCTCATACTCTCCATCATCATTAATATCATATACACGTATAGTCAATTACATATTCAAAAGCAGCTTTATTTACAGGCAGTGCCCTTACCACTATTGATGGTGATGAGCTGCTTTCACTCCATAATTTTTGAATATCATAACTTAAAACATATTGAATAAAAGCCAATGCTTTTTCTTTGTTATTTGAATTATTATTCAATGCAATACCACATTGAACAAATGCTGATACTGCATTCGCCTTTTTATTGTAGTTTGGAATAATAACCGGCGTGCTGTTATTATTATAAATATAAAAATAAGAATTTAGCGTACTCATCATAGAACCGTCGAAAGATAATTGTGAAGTACGAAACAAATAATTACCTATTATATCCCATGTAGTTCCTTCTTTTCTTGAATTATCATTCCTAATCATTTTTCCAATATAATCTAAGCTCTCGGTAAATTCATCGCTTGAAAATTCTGTAGTTTTATTATAAAAATCCACATATTCATTAACATAGGAAAGGAAGAACTTATATGTTTCATCTTTATTTCCAAAAAGCGCATAACTATGGTCTTTGTCAGATAACCGTATCTCTAACTCTTTAAATGAAAAGTTAGTATTTCCCAGATTATATTTATCTAATATTTCCTGAGTTGTTATAAGTATATTGGGGCAATAAGCTATAGGTATAATATATCGCTTTCCATTGTAAATTCCGCAATCCATTATTGTTGAATTATAGTCATCAAAATCTATATCGGATTTGTATAATTCCGCAAGCTCATCTATATCCGCAAATGAACCGTTATCAATCAGCTTTTCAAAAGGTAATTTTTGATTCAATGAAATTATGTCGGGTCCTTTCCCCGCCATTATCTCCGTTGATATTTTTGTAAGCATAGTATCTTCCGAATCAAATTCCACAATTTCAATTTGATAGGACTCATCGTAATGCTTTGTACAATATTTATTGTACCTTTCAATAATATCGCAAATATCATCCTCATAGTATGCACAATATGTAAGCTTTGAGGAATTGCTTGAAGCTGTGCTTTCACCACATCCGCTGAAAGCAAACACAGTAATAATAAATTGTAATGTTAAAATTATCGCAATTTTATTTTTCATAATGATTCACCTTGTGATTATATATATCTTAACATAATTCTAAATTATTAATCTGTAGTTTATCTGAATTTTTATTAATTCAGGTAGATTGGAGGACTTCTGTTTTAAAAAAACATAACTGCCCTTTCTGCTTTCAATGCAAAAAAGGCAAAAAAATAATGCCGACAGGCAATAGCGTTAAAAGCTATTACTTGTCGGCATTTTAATATTTTTTTACGAACAAATGTCCTTAATAATATTACCGTCCTTTATTTCTATAATATGGTGGCATTGATTGGCTATTTCTAAATTGTGTGTTACTATAACTATTGTAATTCCATTCCTGTTTAAATCAAAGAGCATTTTCACTATTTCTTCCGATGTTTTACTGTCCAATGAGCCTGTAGGTTCGTCGGCAAATATGTATTCTGGGCTTGTAACCAAAGCACGAGATATAGCTACCCTCTGTTTTTGACCGCCGGAAAGCTGTGATACTTTTTTAGATTTCAATGATGCAATTCCTGTTTTTTTTAAAGCTCTCATTACTGAACCTTTTTTATCCTTTATTTTTTTATTAAAATATAAGGGTGTCATTACATTTTCAAAAACAGTAAAATCATCAATCAATGCAAAATCCTGCAATACTATTCCAATCTTAGAACTTCTAAGCTTTGATTTTTTACTTTCGCTAAGTTTATTGATATCAATATTATCAAGATAATATTCTCCGTCAAAATTATCAATGCATGACATAATATGTAATAATGTGGATTTACCCGCACCGCTTTCTCCTATAATTGCAACCGTTTCTCTATCGTCAATTTTTAGGTTTATGTTGTTTAACGCATGAACCATATTTTTTTTCCCTTTTAAATATATCTTGTTCAAATTTTTAATTTCAATCATAGTTGCCTCCGATTATCTTTTATATTTAAAAACTTCTATAGGTGGGTTTTTCTTTAATATTCTATAAGGAATTAACGATAATGATAACAGTATCATAATTATAGCTATTATAGCAATATAATTAAGCCAACACATACTTTTTTGCATAACAAAAATAAATATTACAAAGAATACAACCAATGTCAGAACAATATAGATAACAGTATATAATAAACTTATCAAAAAACATTTTTTGGTTGAAGCACCGCATAGATATAAAATGGAATAAAAATAAAGATTCTTATAAGTAGAAATAGCAATGCAACCAATCATTCCAAACAACGAAACTAAAGATAAAGTTAAAAGAATCGGACCTAATGCTCTAACTCTTGCATAAGCATCTTCTTTTCCGTTTTCTAACACATCAAAAAAAGTTCTGACATAATAATAATTACTAAACAGTTTATAAGCTTCATTTAAATCGTTTGAATTTTTTAAAACTATAGCTTCAGTCATTCCGGTACTAATAATTTCTTTTGGCAAATAATTATATAATGTTAATAACGGAATTTCAAATGATTCATCTGCTTTGCCTAACATATCTTTTGTATTCAATTCTGTACCGCCATTATTAAAAGTACAGTAGTAAGAAGTTTTTAATATACCAACAATCTTTCCCGTAAAACCATTTTCTGAATCAATATCAATTATGTCACCAATATTAAAATGTTTATTTAAGGAATAAGGTATTACTACAGGAATGTTTTTTAAATCATCTGTACACTCGTTTAGCCATGTTCCTTCTAATAATTCGGGAGTATAATCATTTACAAATTCATCGCTATATCCATAAAGACTATATTCTCCTAAGTAAGCTACACCACCCAATTCACAATAATCTATTGAATTTTCGGGCAATTTATTTAATAATCTTTCCGGAACAGGATTACCGCCATTATCAACTATTATTCCGTTTATATTTGAAAGTCCACTGCTAATGTACTCATCAACTGTAACAAAGTAACTATTTGCAGTAACTAAAATATCGCTTAATAATAAAGTGGAAGCAACTAATTGTATTATTATAATTATGCTCATTAATATATTCTTACAGAAAAGATGGTATGAAAATTTAATTAACTTCATTATTTTGTCACCCCAATCTTTTTTCGGAAATAGATATATTTTTTACATATTTTGAAATTACAGGAGCACTAGTAATAATAATAACTATAAAGTACACTATAATCATACTAATGTAATCATATATTCCTAAGCTGTATGTAAAATCCTCATATTGTACATATTCAATTATGCTTGGCAAGACACATCTTGAAAAAATACATCCACATACAAATGATATTAAAGCAATAATGAAAATTACATTAGCTAAGAGAAAAATGCAAGTTGTTTTTGTCGCACCGTTCAATCTATAAATATAAATAATTTTGTTATTCTTTTCTAATATATATAAATAGACAAATGCTACATTTATCATTGATAACAAAAATATTCCTATATATATAATAGTAGTAGAATCATTCCATAAGCTGTCAATATTTTTTATTCTTTCCGGATAGATTATTTCTGCATTTTCAAAGCATTCCGTCAATTGAGAAATAATTTTATTATTTTCATCGTCATCAGGATATTTATCTAAAACAATTGATACAGATTCATTATTATGCTTCACATCATTTATAGACGATATAGGCAATATATTATAACCGCCAACTGAATATGTACCAATTACAGTATATTTATCATTGCATATTGATATTTTATCCTCTTCTATCACACCTTCATCACCTGATATTATTACATGTTTGTTTGTCACAAATTCGTCATGGCTGAAATATCTACCATGCTTAATGTGATTGGGATAGTAAAGATAGTCAAACATTATTCTTGTATCATCAATATTAGCTTTTATGGAGACGGCAGTTAATTCTAAATCACACTTATTATTAAAATGCTCTATCTCTTTTAGCATCGTATTATCATCGATGAATGCACCATTAAACGATACAGTATAGGTCTTAGAACTATCATATTTTTTATTTGCATTTGTATAGCTTGCAAAATACGAAAACACAAAAAGAGATGCAAATATTGATATTATCTGTATTAAACAAAGAAATACAACCAATAACTTATTATTTTTTAAAAAATGCCAAAAGATTTTAATTGATAAATTTAACATTAGCTTTATCCTCAACTTGAATATCTACTTATGATTGAGTTCCCACAACATTGTATATTAATGTATTGCTGTTATTGCTCAACGTGAAAATGTGTTTAGTGCTACCAACAGTAGTACCGTAGCCTGCCTCTTTGTTTACATAATTTGAAGAAGAACCGCTTGCGGCCAAGTCACCGTTTGTTTTATAAATATAAACGGCGACACTTGTTGATTTTAAACTGCTACTGCTATTAATTTTGGAATAAGCTGTATCAGAATATGTAGGGAAAGTACTGCCTTTCCAATGTTGTGCGGTGACTGTTGCACTACCTCCACCAGAAACCGAAAGCGATTTTGTATGCTTTTTCTCAGTCTGATCGGACTTACTAAGTATGTACGATCCCGAACTTGTTGTGGTTGCAGCTGATGCACTAAAACAACCTAATACTATCGTTGAAACCATTAGTATACAAAATCCTAATAAGAACATTTTCTTTTTCATTGTAAAGCCTCTTTCTTTTTAATATATTTATAATTTTTCGCAAATTATTAAAACATCGGAAACTCCTCCATCCTGATAATAAAATAAATAATTTCTTTTGTATTGTTATTTATGTTCTCCATTTATATTTGTTGAGTTTGCCTACAATAATCTGAAATCGTAAGTTCTTAGTTTTATCTTAGTTTAATTTATAATTTGGATATTTGGATTTTTCTCATTAATAACACCAAGGTGCTTATTATTACTCCGCATATCAAAGAGCACCCAATATTTTTGAGTTCTGTTAAAACACAAAATAATGATATGATAAATATACAGACTGAAATTAAAACAGCTAATGTTTTGTACCACTTTTTCTCGTAACTATTCAATGGATTGTTTTCTGTGTCAAGAGGGGACATTAATATTATCAACACCACACAAAGCAATTCAAATATTATGAGTAAATAAGTAAATATATTACCAACACTATTTGACAATTTAATTAAGCACAACACTATTATGCTTGAAATAACAGAAAACGCATAACACCTGACCGGCGTTTTAGCGTGATAGCCGCCTGCAAACTTACGGATAGCTATAAAAGAAAAATAGAAAACTAAACTTTCAATAAATAAATTGAAACACAATCCTAATATCATAACAGTTGCAATATGTATTAATGATGATAAAATAATATTAGCAGCATATTCGTAAATTTCTTTATCTTCGTTTTTTATAAGGTCGTTTGATACAAAAAACTCTATGAGTTTTGAACTAAACTTTTCCATTACTTTATCTTTTTAAATTTGTCAAGCTTTGCAGGAGCCTTAGGCTGATACATAAAAAAGCAAGTGGATGAATTAGCATTTATTGAGAGTGCTAATGTAAAACTAGCAATAATTGCAGGTGAAATTTTGCAAATAAAATTTTTTATTTTCTTCATAATATTATTCCTCCTTTCGTGAGGATTTTAGCACATATTAAAAGTAAAAACATAATTCTTGCAAAAATGATGTCAAATTCGTTAAATGTGATGTATTTTTCATATTGACTGATAAAATAATAAAAAACAAAAGATTTATAATGACTATTTTTTCATTGTATGTTATACTTATGATGTTATTTACGGGAGGTTTTTCGGTTGAAAATTATGATTTGTGACGATGATAAATATATTGTCAAAGAAATAAAAAATAATCTGAACACATTTACCGATAAACATAAAATAGCTTTTGATATTGATTTGTTTTACAATGGTGTAGAACTGTTGAATAGTAATATCAGTTATGATATGGCGTTTATCGACATTGAAATGCCGCAGGTAAACGGGCTTACTTTGGCGGCTCATTTAAAAGCTTTTAATTCCAATATAATTATTTTCATAATTACTTCCCACGAGTCTTATCTTGACGACGCAATGGATTTGGATGTGTTTCGCTATCTGTCAAAGCCTATTGACAATGACCGTTTTTTCAGAGCATTAAATACGGCTATTAACTATTATCATTCCAATACTCAAATAATAACTCTTGAATACTATGACGAGTATTATTCTGTTTTCACAAGCGATATAGTATATATAACTACTGAAGAAAGAAAGGCTGTTATTATAACACGGCAGAAGAAGTATTATACAAATAAAAAATTAAGTTGTTGGAAAGAAAAACTAAAGGATTACGATTATTTTGCACAACCGCATTACAGCTATCTTGTTAATCTGAGGTATGTCTCGGATTTTAATAAGACTCAGCTTAATATTAAAGTAGATTTAAAAACTGAAACTCTACCTATATCTCAAAGGAACTATTCAAACTTTAAAAAGGCATATTTTGCATACATAGGGGTATAAAAATGGTATATACAATTTGCTATGCGTTTATTTTTCTTGCAGAAATTCTGATATCACTGTTTTATTTTGAAAACAAATTTGAAAGAAAATCAAGCAAAAAATTTTTGTTATTTTCAGTTGTTATTGTGTATGTATTATTGTATTTATCTCGATTATTGAATTTAACATTGGTTAATTTAATTGCATTTTTTGCGTGTAACTTCTTTTTACTTTATTTTTGTTATTTCATAAGTGTTAAATCCTGTATTTTCCACTGTAGCATATTACTTATATTTATGGCAATCACAGAAAGTATTGTTATGTTTGTTTCAACAGTATTATTCGGTACGGATTTATTCACTTGCCTGGATAATTCTCTAAGTCTCATTATTCAATCGACTCTCAGTAAACTGTTATATTTTTTGATAATTTACTTTGTATCAAAATTCTCAATAAAAGAACATAAATCAGAAAGTTATTCTCTTTCTATACCTCTTTTGGTTTTACCTGCCTCAAGCATTCTGCTACTGTATGCAGTATCATATGCACTACACAATTTTGATTTAGAACAAAAATACATGTATTTATTAATAATAAGTATAGTGCTATTACTTTTCTCAAATATAGCGGTTTTTT
>ENA-OOZI01000365-OOZI01000365.1-human-gut-metagenome-genome-assembly--contig:-NODE-365-length-9325-cov-1.477778_pt1 | contig 9325 bp, 9 predicted proteins | sample MGYA00241189_ERZ501401 | MGnify/ENA primary metagenome ERZ501401 (study PRJEB25962, sample SAMEA2042655) | human gut metagenome | biome: human gut; feature: human-associated habitat; material: faeces...
TGCCTCCATGTCCGCTGCACGCATATACAGGTTACTATTGTCCGGGGTGCGGTGGCACGAGAGCCACATTTGCGCTGCTGCACGGACATCTGATAAGGTCGTTTGTACTCCATCCGTTTGTGCCGTATACAGCCGTTTTTGGAGGCTGGTTTATGCTGTCACAGACGCTGCAGCGGATAAGCCGCGGCAGGCTGCACATCGGAATGCACTTCAGGCCATTATATATGTGGCTTGCACTTGCCATTATTGTGGTAAACTGTATAGTCAAAAATATGCTTATATTATTTTGCGGTATCCATCTGCTGAAGTAGCTCATTGTAGTCGATACCGGTAAGGTTCTGGTATTCCTTTAATATACCCTCTATGCTTCCATATTCGTGAAGCATGGCGGCAAACGAACCGATATAGATAATAAGAGTGATAACAACAGCGGCAAACGCAATCCAGCCATGCTGCTCATTGAGGTGGCACCGCCTTTTGACAGTAACGCAAAAATCATGGCAAGCGAGCCGCATATGATAGACACATAAATACAGCTGCACGACGCGATGGCAATTATTGAAAGCACAAGTGCTGCAACCTCCATATTGCGTGAGCGTTTATTGTAGAAATTGTTGTTGGGATTAAAGCCCGGCCCATAATTGTTGCCGAAATTATAGTTATAATCCTGATTATAATCAAATTTTTGTGGATCCATAATAAAATTCCTTTCTATAAAGTTGATTTTATTGTATCACTTCATTTATAATACGAAAAGAATAAGTTTTTTAAAGAGGTAAAAAAATGGATATTATTGCTGCAATTGCAGAAGAACTGCAGATTAAAAAAGGACAGGCCGAGGCCGCTGTCAAGCTGATAGATGAGGGAAACACCATTCCTTTTATCGCCAGATACCGAAAGGAGGCAACCGGCTCATTAAATGATGAGGTGCTCAGAAATCTCTTCGACAGACTGACATATCTACGTAATCTTGAGGACAAGAAGCAGACAGTGCTTGCAAGCATTGAGGAGCAGGGCAAGCTTACGGATGAGCTTAAGAAGGCAATCCTTGAGGCACAGACACAGGTGGCGGTTGACGATTTGTACAGACCTTACCGTCCGAAGAGAAGAACCCGTGCCACAATCGCAAAGGAAAAGGGCTTAGAGCCACTGGCACAGACCATTTTAGCGCAGGAATCGTCTGTTGATATCATGGCAGAAGCAGCTAAATATGTGGATGCAGAAAAAGACGTGGCAGATGAAGCAGCTGCACTTGCCGGAGCAAAGGATATCATTGCAGAGAACGTATCCGACAATGCCGGTTACAGAACAAAAATCAGAGAGCTTACCATGCAAAAGGGGCGTCTTATATCGACAGCCAAGGATCCAAAGGCGGAGTCTGTCTATGAGATGTACTATGAATTTGATGAGGCTCTTTCCAAGGTGGCAGGTCACAGAACACTCGCAATTAACCGTGGTGAAAAGGAAAAAATCCTCACAGTAAAGATAGAGGCACCGACAGAGGATATCATAAAATATCTTAAAAAGCAGGTTATCACAAATGATGGAGCGCCTACAGCAGCCGTACTCACTGAGGTAGTGGAGGATGCGTACGACAGGCTTATTGCCCCTGCCATAGAGCGTGAAATCAGAAACAATCTGACAGAGGAAGCAGAGGATGGTGCCATAAAGGTATTCGGAAAGAACTTGGAGCAGCTTCTCATGCAGCCTCCAATTGCAGGACAGGTTGTGCTTGGATGGGATCCGGCATTCCGTACAGGCTGTAAGATTTCTGTCGTAGACCCTACAGGAAAGGTGCTCGATACCACAGTAATCTACCCGACAGCACCACAGAACAAGGTCGAGGAGGCAAAGGCCGTAATCAAAAAGCTCATAGACAAGCATCATGTCACTCTTATCTCACTCGGAAACGGAACAGCATCGCGTGAGTCAGAGCAGGTGATTGTTGAGCTGTTAAAGGAAATTCCGGTAAAGGTGCAGTACATCATAGTAAATGAAGCAGGTGCGTCAGTATATTCAGCCAGCAAGCTTGCCACGGAGGAGTTTCCGAATTTTGATGTGGGACAAAGAAGTGCCACATCCATGGCGCGTAGACTTCAGGATCCGCTCGCTGAGCTTGTAAAGATTGATCCAAAGTCAATCGGAGTCGGACAGTATCAGCACGATATGAACCAGAAAAAGCTCTCAGAGGCACTCGGAGGAGTTGTAGAGGACTGCGTAAATAAGGTTGGTGTAGATTTAAATACAGCATCAGTTTCACTGCTTGAGTACATATCAGGCATCTCAAAGACCATTGCCAAAAACATCGTGGACTACAGAGAGGAAAACGGTAAATTCACATCACGTTCACAGCTTCTTAAGGTAGCAAAGCTTGGACCGAAGGCATTTGAACAGTGTGCAGGCTTCATGCGTATCTCAGACGGAAAGAACCCACTTGATGCCACAGGCGTGCATCCTGAGTCATATGATGCCACAAAGGCAGTGCTTGAAAAGCTTGGCTACACAATGGAGGATGTAAAGAACAGAAATGTAGTTGGAATCTCAAAGAAAGTATCTGATTACAAGGCGCTCGCAGACGAGGCAGGAGTTGGTGAAATCACACTGCGTGACATCGTAAAAGAGCTTGAAAAGCCGGCAAGAGACCCGCGTGAGGATATGCCAAAGCCAATTCTAAGAAGCGATGTCCTTGAGATGAAGGACCTCACACCGGGTATGGTATTAAAGGGCACAGTCAGAAATGTAATAGATTTCGGATGCTTTGTGGATATAGGAGTACACCAGGACGGACTTGTGCATATCTCAGAGATATGTGACCGCTATATCAAGCACCCGCTTGAGGCTGTCAGTGTAGGGGACATAGTAGATGTGCAGGTTATGAGCGTTGACCTCAAAAAGCAGCGCATCCAGCTTACCATGAAAATCGGACAGGGCACAGACAAGGCCGGTAAGTCAGAACACAGCGGCAAAGACAGTGTTGCCAACAAGGCTGACAGAAGTAATAGAAATAACGGTGGCAGGAATAGCAGAAACGATAGAAATAGTACAGGCAGCAAGAATAATAACAATAGAAACAAAAAGCCACACTACATAAAGGGCAAGAAAAATAATTTCTTTGACAATATTATTCTTGATAATTAAAAACACCTTGACAAAACACTTCAAAGTGCATATCATAGGTTTGTAAATAAATAGGAATTCTTCAGGGCAGGGTGCGATTCCCTACCGGTGGTACAGCCCACGAGCCGCAAGGCATGATTCGGTGTGATTCCGAAGCCGACAGTATAGTCTGGATGAGAGAAGATTATTAGGTGTCATTACACTGTGATATTAAGTCCCGGAAGATTTTCTTCCGGGATTTTTTAAAGCAGCTATTCAGATTTTAGATAGCTGCACTCACAATATCCTCAGGATTCCTTAAGCATCAAAGGAGTGTAAAATGGACGTAACAACAAACAACACAAAATCAAAAGTAAACATCAGACTTTTAGTCGGCACAGGAATGTTAAGCGGACTTGCATTTGTACTTCAGTACCTCGAGTTTCCAATTCCAATCATGCCGTTTTTTATTAGGTTTGATTTTTCAGACCTGCCTGCACTTATCGGAGCATTTGCATACGGACCGTTAGCAGGAGTGATTGTAGAGTTTATCAAGAACCTGCTTCACTGTACAGTAACACAGAGCTTTACGGTAGGAGAGCTTTCAAACTTTATTCTCGGAGCAGTATTTACAGGAACGGCAGGGCTTATATACAAGAAGAACAAGACTAAAAAGGGTGCCATCATTGGTGCGATAGTCGGCTCGGTTATAATGGGAATCATCAGCTTCCCGTCAAACCTGTTTATTGTATATCCAGCATATGAGAAGTTTACACCAATAAATGAAATCATGGATGCATACAGCAAACTTCTCCCATCAGTAGGCAAGCTGTGGCAGGCACTTTTAATATTCAATGTTCCGTTTACCATCGTAAAGGGACTTATATCAACACTTATCACAGTGCTTATATACAAGAGACTGTCACCGGTTTTAAAGGGCAGAGGATAGAGAAAATACCTGACACAATATATATTAGTTATAAATATAAAGAGCGCAGTCAATTGCGCTCTTTTCTTTTTTTAAAAGGAATGTTATAATAAATCCAAATATTTAGTTGGGAGCAGGACATGAAGCTTGAATTTGATGTAAAAGTTACAGAAAAAGATTTATATTCATTTAATATAGAGCAGGCGTACAAGGGCAGTCAGGGTGTCATATCATTGCTGTTTGCTGTGCTCTTGGCTGCGGCAGCAGTGTTAAGCGCACAAAAAGGCAATACGGAGTATGTGGTGCTTTATATTATAGTTGGTATTCTGGTGCTGCTATATGTGCCGTTTTCACTCAAGGGCAGGGTAAAGATGATTATGAAGACAAATGAAGTTTTCTCAAAGCCACTGCATTTTGCGGTAGACGAAAAGCACATAAATGTAAGCCAGGGCGAGGAGATGGCGCAGCTTCCGTGGGAGCAGGTGTACAGATTCGTGGCAAATGATAAGAGGATACTTATATTCAGCAACAGGAAGAATGCATACATTCTCTCAAAGGAGCAGCTGGGAGACAGCTATGAGCCGTTAAAGGAGTTGGCAGGCAGTACACTGGAGAAATACAGACTGAAAATCAAATAAACAAAATAGATATAAGATAAAATAAATAGATAAGGGTATAAGCTGGTAATATGAGTAGTGAAGGAAATATAACAGTAATAGAAAGCTTTTCGGCAGATGATACGCATGCACTTGGGGTTACGCTTGGACAGCAGGCAAAGCCTGGGGATGTGTGTACACTTGTGGGTGATTTAGGAGTGGGTAAAACAGTGCTCACTCAGGGCATAGCAGAGGGGCTTGGCATCACAGAGCCGATAAACAGCCCTACATTTACCATAGTGCAGGTGTACGAGGAGGGCAGGCTGCCGTTTTATCATTTCGATGTATACAGGATTGGTGACATTGAGGAGATGGATGAAATAGGCTATGAGGATTATTTCTACGGAGATGGGCTTACGATGATAGAGTGGGCAAATCTCATTGAGGAGATACTCCCAAAGAAGAGAAAAGAGATTACTATTGAAAAAGACCTGGAGAAAGGCTTTGACTATAGAAAAATAACAATAAAAGAGGTTTTATAATGAAGATACTTGCGCTTGACAGCTCAGGGCTTGTGGCCAGTGTGGCTGTCGTATCGGACGATAATCTGATAGGAGAATACACGATAAATTATAAAAAGACACATTCGCAGACACTTCTTCCGATGCTTGATGAGGTGGCTAAGATGACAGAGCTTGACCTTAAGACTATAGATTTTATTGCAGTCTCAGCAGGACCGGGATCGTTCACAGGGCTTCGCATAGGCTCTGCGACGGCGAAGGGGCTTGCAATGGCACTGGATAAGCAGATAGTTTCTGTACCTACCGTAGATGCGCTTGCATACAATCTGTGGGGCAGTGCAGATGTTGTGTGTCCGCTTATGGATGCAAGAAGACAGCAGACCTATACAGGGCTGTATGATTTTACTGATGGCAGGATGAATACCATTTTGCCACAGTGCGTAGTGATGATAGAAGAGATAGTTGGCCAAATCAATGAGCTCGGCCGCAGGGTGATTTTCCTTGGAGACGGAGTGGATGTGTTCAGGGATTATATCAATGAGCACGTAAAGGTGGACTATGACTTTGCGCCTGCCATGTGCAATAAGCAAAGAGCATCGGCTGTAGCATGTCTTGGACAGGTGCTCTATGAGCAGGGCAGGGCAGAAAATGCAGCAGACCATAAGCCTGAGTATCTCAGATTATCACAGGCGGAGAGAGAGAGACAGGAAAAGGAGAGAGATTTTAGAATATGATAATAAGACCCATGGAGCCGGAGGATGCAGACTCGGTGGCGCAGATAGAAAAAGACAGCTTCACACAGCCCTGGAGCAGACAGGGATTTTTGGATGCCATGAGGCTTCCGGAGAATATCATGCTTGTGGCACAGGATGGCAAGATACTGGGGTATCAGTGCACATATGTGTCATTTGATGAGGGAGAGCTGACCAATATAGCAGTCAAAAAATCAGCACGAGGAAAAGGTGTGGGTGCACATCTTATCAGATGCTTGCAGGAAAAGGCAAAAGAGTCAGGTGTTGAGCGCATTGTGCTCGAAGCCAGGGTGACTAATGAGGCTGCGATATCACTGTATCAGAAGATGGGGTTTGTAAACCTTGGAATCAGAAAAAATCTATATGAGCATCCGGTAGAGGACGGTGTCATCATGTCCTATACTGCGGAGGAAAATTTATGTTAGACGTGTGTTTACTTGGAACAGCAGGCATGATGCCTTTGCCAAACAGATGGCTTACGGCACTTTCGCTAAAATATAACGGCAGCAATATACTTATTGACTGCGGTGAGGGAACGCAGATTGCGATGAAGGAGGCCGGAATCAATTTCAAGCCGATAGATATTTTATGCATCACCCACTTTCATGCAGACCATATCAGCGGATTGCCGGGGCTTCTTCTTACAATGGGAAATGCCGAGCGCACCGAGCCGCTTACCATTATTGGACCTAAAGGGCTTACAAGGGTTGTCACTGCACTTCGGACGATTGCGCCGGAGCTGCCTTTTGAGATAAAATGCATAGAGCTCAATGAGCAGGATGAATATTTTGAGATGAACGGATATCATATCCATGCATTCCGCGTAAAGCATGCGGTGCTGTGCTATGGCTATTCGGTTGAGATAAAGCGTAGTGGCAGATTTTCCGTGGAAAGAGCAAAGGAAAAAGAAATTCCGATGAGACTGTGGAATCCTCTTCAGAAAGGCAATACCGTTGAATTTGAGGGCAGAGTGTATACTCCGGATATGGTGCTTGGACCTGCAAGAAAGGGCATAAAGGTCACATATTGTACGGACTCAAGGCCACTTGAGCACATAGTGGAGGCAGCAGAGGGATCAGACCTTTTTATCTGCGAGGGCATGTATGCTGAAAAGGAAAAGATAGTAAAAGCAAAGCAGTATAAGCATATGACCTTTTACGAGGCAGCAGACATGGCAAAGAGAGCCGGTGTGAAGGAGCTGTGGCTTACACATTTTTCGCCGTCACTTGTCAGGGCAGATGACTATATGCCACAGGTGAGGGATATTTTTGCAAACGCATATCTTGGAAAGGACGCAAAGAGCGTGGAGCTCATGTTTGACGAGGACTAAGGAGGGACGATATGAAGAAAACAGGTATAGTTATTTTAACAATAGCGCTGATTGCCGCGATATGTGGTTCGTTTTATGTCGTAAACGACAAGTCTAAAAGGGCTAATCAAAAGGAAAAGGTACTGACCGAGGTACAAAGAATAACAACTAAGGATCTCGACAAGAACTATCCGCAGACACCTCGTGAGGTGGTGAAGTTTTATAACAGGATTGTGAAGTGCTACTATGGTATGCAGTATAGCGATGAAGAGCTTGATGTACTCACCAGGCGCTTAAGCTTTTTGATGACGAGCTTGCAGCAAACAATCCAAAGGATACCTACAAACAGTCTGTCACGGCAGATGCGCAAAGCTACAAGGACCAGGGCATTACACTTGCTCAGACAGGAGTGTGTGACAGCAATGATGTAAAATATGTCACCGATAATGGTAGTAAAATTGCATATGTAAAGGCATCTTACTTCATGAAGGAGGGCAGCTCGTATTCTAAGACATATCAGGAATATGTACTCAGGCAGGATAAGGAAGGCTGTTGGAGGATTCTTACATTTTATAAGATTGCGGCAGATTCTGATACGGAAACAGAATAGAGTAATATAATTAAGATTGGTGTAATAAAATGACAGAAAATACAGAAACAAAAAAAGAAATTAAAATACTTGCAATCGAAAGCTCATGCGACGAGACTGCGGCAGCAGTCGTAGTAAATGGACGGGATCTGCGAAGTAATGTGATTTCATCGCAGATAGCTCTTCATACTTTATATGGAGGGGTAGTACCGGAGATAGCTTCCAGAAAGCATATTGAGAAAATTAATCAGGTTATAGAGCAGGCACTTTCAGATGCACATATGACACTCGATGATATAGACGCAATAGGCGTAACATATGGTCCGGGGCTCGTAGGAGCACTGCTTGTAGGCGTGGCAGAAGCAAAGGCTATAGCATACGCAAGAAACATTCCTCTTGTCGGAGTGCACCATATAGAGGGACATATCAGCGCAAATTATATAGAAAATAAAGACTTAGAGCCGCCATTTCTGGCACTCGTCGTATCAGGAGGACACACGCATCTGGTGAGAGTGGTAGATTACGGTAAATATGAGATCCTCGGACGCACGAGGGATGATGCGGCAGGAGAGGCATTTGACAAGGTAGCGAGAGCAATAGGACTTGGCTATCCGGGCGGTCCTAAGATAGAAAAGGTTTCACATGAGGGTGACCCGCACAGCATAGAGTTCCCGAGAGCAAAGATTGTGGGCGGAGTTTATGATTTCAGCTTTAGCGGGCTTAAATCAGCAGTACTCAATTATTTAAACGGCTGCAGGATGAAGGGACTGGAAATAAACCAGGCAGACGTGGCAGCATCGTTCCAACAGGCGGTTACAGATGTGCTTGTCGGACACGCTGAGAATGCCATAGATGAGTTTAAAATGGACAAATTTGCCATTGCGGGAGGCGTTGCTTCTAATGGTATTATCCGTCATGCGATGGAGGAAATGTGTGCGCGCAAGGGTGTTAAATTCTATCGTCCGTCACCGATACTGTGTACAGACAATGCTGCTATGATAGGTGCGGCAGCATACTATGATTTTATAGCAGGTAAGAGGTCTGGACTTGATCTGAATGCGGTTCCGAATTTAAAACTTGGTGAATGATTCTGTAATTGCTTCCGGTTACACCGGTGTGCAAACATAATGTGCAGATTTATCATGGATAGGAAAATAAAGGAATATGGATAAGAAGAAATACACAGCAATCATACTGTCAGCCGGTACAGGAAGCCGGATGAAAAGTAATATGCCAAAGCAGTATATGGAGCTTTTGGGGCAGCCTGTGATTTATTATAGTATAAAAGCATTTGAGGATAGTCCGGTGGATGAAATAGTTATAGTCTGCAGTGCGGATTATATTGAGTATTTCAGACATTCGATAATTGAAAAATATGGCTTTAAGAAGGTGAAAGCAATAGTGCAGGGGGGCAAAGAACGCTACAACTCTGTATATGAGGGGCTTAAAGCAGCAAACGGCACGGACTATGTGCTGATCCATGACGGGGCGAGACCGTTAGTGTCGGCCGATATCATAAAAAGATCCATGCAGG
>ENA-OOZI01000372-OOZI01000372.1-human-gut-metagenome-genome-assembly--contig:-NODE-372-length-9144-cov-1.467488_pt1 | contig 9144 bp, 7 predicted proteins | sample MGYA00241189_ERZ501401 | MGnify/ENA primary metagenome ERZ501401 (study PRJEB25962, sample SAMEA2042655) | human gut metagenome | biome: human gut; feature: human-associated habitat; material: faeces...
ATCTTGTAACCTGTGTATCCTCTGATGTAAGATACTCAGCAAGAAGCATTGACCAGCCTACGTTCTTTGAATGTGGGTTTACACCTACAAGCTTGCATCCTGAGAATGAAGCCATCTGAACCTGCTTGCCTGCAACTGTGTATGTAGGAAGCTTAGCTGCAGCATAGTTCTCGCCCCATGCTGCCTGAGCGTCTGCCGCTCTCCATGTTCCGTTAACTGCTGCACAGATCGTACCCTCAGCGATTGCTGTTGCCTGTGTAGGATCATCCATATCTACAAATGCGCCAGTCTTAAAGAGATCAAGAATTGCCTGAGCTACGTCTGTACCGCCTGCCTGATTCCAAGTACATGTATTTGTAAGTCCGTCATCGTTAAGTGTAAGGTCAAGACCTGCACCCTGGAAGAATGAGTATACATACCAGGCATCTGATACGTTCATAGCAATCTTCTTATTTGCCTTCTTTGCTGCCTCGATCATAGCATCCAGTGACTGAACATCATCCTCTGTGAATACTGATGAATCATAGAACATGAAGTATCCGTTATCTGCTGTCATTGGATATGCATATAATGTTCCATCAACAGAAGCTGCCTCAACAGAAGCTGCTACATTCTCGTTTGCAACATCAAAAGTATATGTAGCCTGTACCGGCTGAAGTGCACCAGCCTTAACCAGCTCATTGATCTGGTCATCAGCAAATGCGAATACATCAGGAGCAGCCTCAACGTCTACCAGGATATCATCCTTTGCCTTTGACTCTGACTCGGCTCCGAGTGTGATGTTGAAGTCAACATCTGAATACTTTTTCTTGAATTCTTCAATAACCTGTGTTGTGAGATCCTGATCTTCCTCAGAAGCCCATACCGAAAGATCTACAGTTCCTGTTGTTGCATCAATTAAGTTCTGAATTGCATCATCTGATGCTTCAGCCTGTGCTGTGCTATCGCCGGCAGCTGCTGTTGTTCCTTCGTCCTTTGAATCTGCGTTGCCACATCCCGCAAGGCATCCTGCCATCATCGCAGCAACAAGTGTTAATGATAAAACTTTCTTTCTCATTCTTATGTCCTCCTCTTTAAATAAATAATAAGAAAATTAGTTGCCCTTATTGTTTCCCGTGCGCAATCGGTTGTTCTTTATGGTTATATATTATCAGTTCTGTTTATTGTTGTCAACTACTAATTCATATAACTTTTAAAATAAAAAAATATACATTTTGCACAAGCCGCTTCATTCGGAAACGTTTCCATGTTCGTTATATTTTGCGCACCCGTTTGCGTTGCACACTATATATGGTAATATTTGTTAATCATCCGCAATCCCATATGTGAGATTTTCATGTTTCATTTCCTTTTCTAGCCATTATTACACTCATTTAGGCCGTTTTTTCATTACTTTCCTCTTTGTTACACCATAGAATATTGCTATAACAGCAATATTCTATGGTGTATTTTCATGCCCGTCGCGCATCATTTTTTGCGCATATTGCGCATATTCTGGCCCTTTTCACATAAAAACAGGGCGTCAGCCAAACACTGACGCCCCTCTAGGAAGGATATATAACTATGAATTACTTCGTTGACTCTTTTAATCTGAGTTCATAACCCAGATGTGTCTTCTTCTTAACTTCGTTGCCCTCTATAAAATCCACCAGCAGTTTACATGCCACCATTCCAAGCTCACGCGGATCAAACTGGAGCGATGTGATCGCAGGCTGGTAATTGTTCAGAAGTGAGCTGTTGTAGAATGACGCAACTCTCACATCAGTTGGCACCTTTATGCCCTTCTTATCCAGTATATTAAGTACATTCTGGCATATTCCATCATCCATACACAGTATGCATTCTGCTTTCTGCTTCATTATCTCTTCAATGGCATGTTCACATAATACGGAATTATCTATATCAAAGTATACCAGGCTGTTATCTACCGGTACCTCCATATCCTCCATCGCATCAAGATATCCTCTATACCTGTTGAGGGTTACCACATGATTCTTATTGCCACCCATGAGGGCTACCTTAGTCATTCCTTTGGCAAGCAGTATAGATGTAAGCTCACGGCATGCACTTCTGTGATCATGATCAACCTGGACAACATTGTCATCATCCATACTTCCAACCACAACAAATGGTATCTTTTTTTCCTTGAGATATTCTGCCGGGGCATCATTCACAAGAGTTCTTCCAAGTACAACCCCATCCACCTTATGATTCTCAACAATTCTCTCCAACTGGCTCATATCATCCGGTGACACTGTACACACAAGCACATCATAATCCACTGGCGCAGCCATCTCCAGCAATCCCATCAGGCACTTCTGAAAGAACGGCAGATCCACCACGCTGTAGTCGCTCGGCATGGCCCATCCTATATTATAGGATTTTGACTGTGCCAGCCCCTTCGCTATAACGCTTGGCTTATAATTATGCTCCTCTATATACTCGAGAACTCTCCGCCTTGTCTCGGCACCGATCCTTCCCTTTCCGGAAATCGCTCTCGATACTGTAGTCTTAGATATATTTAACGCCTCAGCCACATCAGAAATGGTCATCTTCTGGCCTGACTCTTTTGTCTCCATGTTCAAGTCTCCTTTTGTTCAGCACATATCACCGCATTTGCGCAACACTCCATGCGCAATCGGTTGCCCTTGATATTATCATAGCTTTTTTTGTGCACAAGTCAAGATTTTTTTGATTTTTACCATGTCAAGTTGGATATTTTGTCAAAAAGGACAAAGATATTTTTTTTATTTGTGCAATTATATCTTACTTTGATGCCCACAGATCCCTGAGAGCCTGCTGCAAATAAGAGAAATCCACAGATGGCACATCCGGATTCAGTCTGCCCTCTTTCCTGCACACATCATATAATCTTATTCCAAGAGATGCCACATCCCGTCTGTCCTCCGCAGGCAGACTTGCATACAGCATGTCAAATTCAACCAGAGCTTTAAGGTCACCTGACCAACCCGATGCAAGCCAGGCTATATCAGCCGTCTTGTCATCTCCAAGTGCTTTAACGCTCTCAACCAGTTGACTATATTTGCTGTTGACAGTTCCATTCTTCATACCCTGCCAGTGAAAAAGTGCAGTCTCAGACACACCGAGAACACTAGCTATAGCCGGAATGTGCCGCGCTGTCGGAAGCCTCTCCTCATTCTCCCACTTGTAATATATCCCTTCTGTTATCTTATGATTCTCCGGCAGGAGCTCATTTATCTCCGCAACCATATACTTTACCGTATACTTCGAAGATCTGCTGTTTTTGCGGATATCCCGCATATTGAAGCCTATCGTATCTACCATTTCTGTAGAATCCGACGCCCCCTTTTTTGTTCTCCTTCTATTCATCTCTCTCCTCCATTGTATACATTTATACATATTGTACAATTTTGTATCCATAAATATCCTACCACTTATCGCGTTAAAGTGCTACATTTTTATCCATACAAAAACAAAGGAGATCATTATGACAGACTTAAACAATGCCGAAACACAAACCGATGCCCCCTGTTCCGCCATCAATTATTGTAACCTCAACGGATACGAACTCACCGCAGAAGAGAAGATAATCTTTCTTAGTTCCTATGTATCCCGCATTGACAACGAGACAGTGTATCAGCCCGCAACCAGGGAATTTGTCCAGAATTTCAATGTAGATGCCGCCATCAGCATAATAAACAATTATGCCACAGCAGACTCATTTTTCAGAAGAATGACAGGTTCATTTCCGTATATCAAAAACTCGCAGCGTTTTTCATCCCCGGATATATATTTTCTTCTATTGGAGTTAAAACTGTACATCAACGAGAGACGGCGCGTAATAGCAAAAAATAATTCAGCGGACACGCTCTCTATCATTGAACAATACAAAAACCGTTACTCGTTCAACCAGTCAGCCACCCAGAAAATGGAAGCCCTGCACAGCATAAAAGGTTTCGCACATCCATCTTTCTTTGTGCCGGAAACCGTACTGTACATAAACGAAAACTCTATCCTGTACGTACACTCAGCTTTGCGCTATATCGATATGCTTCTCGAATACATGCAGCGGAATGACAATTCTATAGATTATGAAATTTATTCTTTTTTTCAGAACTTCAAATCCATGTTATTCAACAACGAGCACGACACAACGCCAACATATATAATCGAACAGTCAAGAGATTATATCTATAGCATTCTCGGAAATAGCAAAAGAAAATCTAAGATGACTGACATATGCAAATACGCAGCCTTCGTGGAAAGTCTCACAGAACTCGGTAACGCCATAAGCGCATCCAATATGAAACTCTAAATCCCCCCTGTTTTTCAGAACATAAAAACAGCCCGTCGCTTATGCGACAGGCTGTTAAGAAGGGGGGAGTGGAGGATTCCTATGTTTTGGGGTTTGGGGTTATGGGGTTACATTACATCGTATAAAGGGATTTCTACGAATTTCGTGCTAAGGGAACCCTCCGTCTATCAAAATATAAGTGATTGTCTTTTTTATAACCAGAAGGCTTGTTGATCACAACTCATCTCCTTGTTATGCCCATATACTATCAAAACACTTTGAAATTGTAAATACGCAAAAATTTATAAAACGAAGGTTTTTTTTTGTGGTAATTTATCAACAGTTGCGCATTTCAATAGTTTTTAGAAGATTTTTGAATGCAAAATGATTGTTTTTTTCACGTTTGAACGGTTTATTGTTCATTATGATCACTTTTCGCAACAATAAATTTCAGATTATCGTGCAAAGCTGTCAAATTCGTTTGACTGTTGGCGAAGATCAGAGTGTTGTAATATAATAGTAAGAAGTCAATGATATCGGAGGACATACTATGAATGAAAACGATATTCTAAAGGGGCGGTTAAAGGATCTGGCAAATGCCGCCTTCCGCCAGAACAGATATACATATACTAATTTTCTGAGTGCTGCAGACATGGAAGTATTTTACAGCAATCTTGAACAGTTGTCATTTGCAGGATATACCATCTTTGGAGGCAGGGAATCCTGCGACCGCGTTATGATCGCCTTTGGAAATGAAGCCGACTGCGGCTACGCACCGGCTTTTCCCATCTGCACCATGAAGGTTTCCGCTGTTTCGGACAAATTCTCAGACGATCTGAACCACAGGGATTTCCTTGGGGCACTTATGAATCTTGGCATTGAGAGGGAGATGGTGGGCGATATACTGGTCACCGAATCCACTCATTCTGGCAAGCACAACAATGCCTATATATTCTGTGTGGACACTGTTGCCGATTATATCGCAGAAAATCTGACAAAGATAAGGCACACAAATGTAAAATGTACTTTTTGCAGCACCCAGGATACTGATGAGATACAGATAAAAAAGGAACCTCTGCACATAATCGCGGCATCTGCAAGAGCGGACGCAGTGACCGCCACAATAACAGGCCTTTCAAGAAGCAGCACATCCCTGTTGTTCAGGGAAAAGAAATTTTCACTAAACAACAGGTTGTACGAAAACAGCAGCTACCAGTTAAAACCGGGCGACGTATTTTCAATACGTGGATATGGCAAATATGAATTTGTCGAGACAGGCAGCGCAACCCGGAAGGGCAGACTGAACATAGAATTACTCAGATATATTTGATCTTCTAACAACTAGCAATTGATCAGTTCACTGTAGTATCTTTTCACATCAGCGCGTCTTGTTGCGCTGATGTGTATACTTTTACCATTTGTCAGTATCATTTCATGAGCCGTGCATCTGCTCACATGATCCGGATTTACAAGATAGGATTCATGTGGTCTGATAAATCCCCCGTAGCCCACCTTCATGCGCTTTTCCATCTCGCCAATACTTCCATAAAAAACATATTTTTGTTCCGTTGTGACCAGATTTATGCGACGCAGTTCGCTTTCAAAATACATTATGCTCCGGGTATCTACACTGTATCTCACCCTTCCGGATACAAATGTGAATCTTCTCTCATCCCGGCTCCCCTCAACCGCCATCGTCATCACCTTTTTGAAATTTGCCGCATTAACAGGTTCATACAGAATATAACACGGTTGGATATCATACAATCTCCGGTTTATTCCTGCTGCTATCATCACGAGACTACCTACCCTGCGGTCTTTTTTCAAGACATCGGCCACATCCCAGGAACGATACACCACCACTACATCGTAAATTCCTTCAAGATCCATGTCGACCATGATCGCATGCACATTGTCATAATATCTCACAGCGCACACACATCCCGCATCTCTCTGCCATATACCCATGTACTCCTGCAACAACGGGCTCATTACTTTCTCCTCACTGTACACAGCAATCTTCAGCATATCTCCCTCCAAAGCTGCAGAAGCTTCCGCTCCTGTTCATCCCGGATAACGATTTCCTCCCTCGGAGTCACATCCTCCTCCATCACATCGATATCCCATATGAAATAATCACATGTGCGGTTAAGCACCCTCGACAACAGCACCAGCCGCTTCAGGCTCGGCAGACTTCCGCCATTTTCAAGACGGCTTATATATTTGCCATCTGCATAGATAAGATACCCCAGCTCCTTCTGTGTGAGGTTCATAGACTTGCGGGCATCCTTTATTCTCTGCCCAATAATAACACTGTTCAACTTTTTCTCCTCCCTATCCGTCCCCGCGGACAACAATATTACTTTACAATAAAATCGCAAAATAAAAAACCGCATCCCATGCGGACTTTCCACATAAGATGCGATTTTTAGTACACTTATTTACTAAATATTTCGAAAAACTTTATTTTTATTCTTATTTTGTGATTCCAAGCTTTATTGCCTCGTCAGCTACAGCCTTGGCAACCACCTTAGCAACTCTCTCGTCAAATGCTCCAGGAATGATGTAATCCTCCTTGAGCTCATCATCTGTTACAATGGATGCGATAGCCTTGGCTGCTGCCATCTTCATCTCTTCAGTTATGCCTGTTGCCTTGGCGTCCAGGGCACCTCTGAATATTCCCGGGAATACTAGAACGTTATTGATCTGGTTTGGATAATCCGAACGGCCCGTCGCCATTACTCTTACTCCGCCCTTTGCCGCTTCCTCAGGCATGATCTCAGGTGTAGGGTTTGCCATGGCAAATACTATAGGATCTGCTGCCATAGATGCAACCATCTCTGCTGTCACGATATTTGGAGCTGAAACTCCGACAAATACATCCTTACCCTTCATTATCTCGGCAAGAGAACCTGTCTGTCTGTCCTTGTTTGTAATCTCTGCCATCTCTGCCTGTGCCGGATTCATCCAGTCCTGTCCAGGACACAGAGCACCCTGCCTGTCCACGAGAACCACATTGCCTATACCGAGCTGAAGCAGAAGCTTACATATTGATATACCTGCAGAACCCGCTCCGTTGATAACCACATTTGCCTCGTCAAACGGCTTGCCGACAAGCTTTAACGCATTGATGAGTCCTGCTGACACAACGATAGCTGTACCATGCTGATCGTCATGGAATACAGGAATGTCAAGTTCTTCCTTAAGTCTTTTCTCTATCTCGAAGCATCTTGGAGCTGATATATCCTCCAGATTGATTCCGCCAAATACAGGTGCAATGCGCTTTACTGTCTCAACGATCTCATCCACATCCTTTGTGTCAAGGCAGATAGGGAATGCGTCAACTCCGCCGAACTCCTTGAAGAGTATGGACTTTCCTTCCATTACAGGTATAGCTGCCTCAGGTCCTATATCTCCCAGGCCGAGAACCGCTGTTCCGTCTGATACCACGGCAACCATGTTGCCCTTGCATGTATATTTGTATACGTCAGCCTTATTGTCACGGATCTTTCTGCAAGGCTCTGCAACGCCCGGTGTGTAAGCCGTGCTCAGATCGTCTCTGTTCTTCACTGCCACCTTGGACACTACCTCTACCTTACCCTTGTGCTCCTCATGCATCTTAAGACTTAAACTATTGTAATCCATGTCTGTTCCTTTCTGCGCACCCGCGCATCCTGTATTTTATCTACTGTATATATAACAGCGCCTCTCCTATATAGCGCTGCTCCGGAATCCCTGTTTTCCCCGGCAACACCGCTTATTCCATAATAACCTTGACTCACATTTTAGTCAACGATATGTGCCAGCATATGTACTCTGTTGAATGGGAACGAGAAGTAATATCCATCTGCAAAATCCGAAGTGTACTCAAGTATATCTCTGGCGATCTGTATGCCGCACTCCTCGCCTTCCTGCCTTGTGGCATTTCCACTGTATCTCTCTATAATCTCGTCCGGGATCTCTATGCCCGCCATCTCATTTTTCATGAACAAGGCATTTCTCCTGCTGACAAGCGGCATGATTCCCACAAGTATTGTCGCGCCGGTCTCAGCCTTCATGTCTCTGAGGATCTGCGCCTGCTCTCTGGAGAACACCGGCTGTGTCAGAAAGAATTCAGCCCCGGCTTCCATCTTTCTCTTTATTCTGTCTATCTCAAACTTTGTGTTAAGTCTGTTCTGGTTGATCGCTCCGCCGTAGGTGATCTTATCCCCGCTGAACACCTCTTCGTTCATAGACTGCAGCAGCTTCATCATTCCGACTGAATCAAAGTTGAACACGCTCCTGGTCGTCTGTCTGAACATGACCGGAACCGGATCACCTGTTATGACAAGGAAATCCTTTATGCCATTAAGCTGTGCACCGAGCACGCTTCCCCTTATGGCTATGGCATTCTTATCACGGCAGCACAGATGCGGCATGACCCTGAGTCCTGTCTCCTTATGCACTTTCTCCGCCATGAGTATGGAATCCGCTCTGGTTCTTCCCGATGGCGAATCAGGGAATGTCACCACATCCACATGTGACTGCTTAAGTATATGGGCTGCATCAAGCAGCTTCTGATCGTTGACATCCACCGGAGGTGCCAGCTCCACAGCAATCAGCTTGTGCTTGTGTCCGTCGGCATTTTTTGTGGCTGCCCCGCCACGCTCCAGACGTCCTTTGAGGAAATTGTCCTTTACAGCACTGTCAGCCTGTACCTTTTCCACATGAATCTTGGCAGCCTTTGCAATATCTCCGGTTTTCACCCGTTCCATGATCTGATGTATGTATTCAGGATTTGTTCCGCAGCATCCTCCTATGATATCTGCACCAAGCGCCGCTATGTCCTGGATCTTATCTATGAATCCCTCTTTGTTGTCATTGAACAC
>ENA-OOZI01000373-OOZI01000373.1-human-gut-metagenome-genome-assembly--contig:-NODE-373-length-9131-cov-3.820956_pt1 | contig 9131 bp, 9 predicted proteins | sample MGYA00241189_ERZ501401 | MGnify/ENA primary metagenome ERZ501401 (study PRJEB25962, sample SAMEA2042655) | human gut metagenome | biome: human gut; feature: human-associated habitat; material: faeces...
ATCCAATGCGCAGGGATCTTCTTCGGTGGCATATTTCATGTATAATACGCTGTCCTGAAACATTCCGATGTGAACTCCCGGATTCACAATTCCCACAGCATCCCCGAGATGATATACCAATTTGCTTCCGCTGTGAACGCTGGACACTTCAATGTAGACACAGTCCTCATATTTCCCGGCAATTTCGATCAGGCGCTGCTTCTCCTGTTCTTCCATCTGCGCAATCTCCTGCTGTCCTGTCTCCTGCAGAGCACGGATCTTTCTCACCATTTCATCCGCCGTATCCTCCGGCTCTCCCAGTGACATTTTTGCCGCCGCGGCAATGATCCGGTCCAGTGCATTTTCCGAGGTATCAAGACGGGCCAGTTCCTCCCGGTATTCCTGTACTACATTCCCATACGGCGATACCATCATATATTTCAGCGGGCAGTGATAGACCGTATTTCTGGTCTCATAGATCAGAACATCCTCCTCCAGAGAAGCCTTGACCAACGTGGATGTCGTGGCTACATAGACATTTCTTCCCAGCCGTGGATGTACATCCGCAGTCCCCGACAGATTGTACTCTCCGTCATATACATAGGGCTCCCAGTTTCTCATCGTTACTTTTGCCTTTTTCATCCCGAATACCTCCTGTTTTTACTGAAAGTATACCAGATTCAGAGAATAATGTCATTCTACCGGTGGTTGATTTTTGTATACAGAGCAATTTATTAAAAAATGCGCCAGAAGACTTATCTGCCTTCTGGCGCATTCATTATTTTTCTCTTAGTACAGCTTCGCGCCTGCCGGAATATGGTTGTCCACCATGAGCAGGTTCAGCTTCTCTTCGCCGTTCTCCTCGCATACTGCGGACAGCAGCATACCACAGGACTCAATGCCCATCATGGCTCTGGGGGGGCAGGTTTGGTGATGGCGATCAGTGTCTTTCCAACCAGTTCTTCCGGCTCATAGTAAGCGTGGATACCGGAGAGGATGGTGCGGTCGGTGCCGGTGCCGTCATCCAGAGTGAACTGTAACAGCTTCTTGGACTTGGGTACTGCCACGCACTCTTTTACCTTAACAGCTCTGAAATCGGACTTGCTGTTCGGAGTGAAGAATCCGTTGTTATCACCGGCGGTCTGGGCACCTTCTGCCTTGCCGTCAGCTTTCTTGGTCTAAGCTCTTCATTGTCGGGATTGGATTGGTCAGTTCTTACGTCCTATTCCGTCTTTGTCCCCTTGGCTCCGTCCAAATGCATTTCAGGGTCTTTGAGGATTGCCGTCCTGTTCCGTGCTAATGTCTTAGCGTGTGGTACTGGGATGTCCTTGTGTCCCATCACCGTCTGAATGACCTTGAGATTCGTTTCGTTCTCGCAAAGCCTGGTACAGAAAGTATTCACTTCTTATAATGTTTCCCTGAAATAAGGGACTGTTCTGCTTTCCAGTAACTTCTTGATATCACCGATCAGATTCTTCACTGTCTGATAAGCCAAGTCTCTGTCCTCCGCAATCTCCAGCATCTTGCGTTCCTTATTGATAAAGGTAAATACGATGTCATGCTCCTTCGTCGGAAGGGCCTTGAGAGCTGAGTCAAAGACTTCAAATTCCCGTCTCATCATATGGATCGTGAGAATATCATGTTTGTGCTTTTCCGGAGTATCCGTCTCCTTCAGGATGTTACCGGAGAAATTGCATTCCTCAATGGCATCCCGAATCATGATATGCTCGATGGTCTTTGCAGCTGTAGGATCGCTGAGATGGCTTGTCTAAACCCTAACGCCCAGATCATCGTCATTCTTCTTCCGCCTGTTGTATTCCACTTCAAAAAGGATCCGATTAAACAACCCTGTTTCGTAACAGTCTACCAACTGAGGAAATACGCTGTAGTTCTTGTAGATCAGTAGGAAGCGTCATGCGGATTTGAATTACCGTAGGCTTCCACCAGTTTTTCTTCTGTAATGCACATGTTCGCACCTCCATAACATTTCTTGGAGGTTAGGCTTGTCGGCTTGCGTCACCTCTTGCTTACATATGTCATTCTACGGAACACCACGGAATAAATCGTTCGTCAAACGGTCAACTTCTGTTGACCGGTAGTCAACTCAAAAAAGTAAAAAGAAAAGACGTATGAAACCAAATGTCTCATACGCCTCATAGGATTTATGATTATAAAAATGCTATATACTCAAAGATACCGCGAAGATCGTTCTCAGCCTGCTCCGTAAAGGTAACATCATATTTCATACATTATAATCCCTTCGGATATCCGCAAAAACCTGAGCTGCAGATTTGGTACGCCCTGCCTGCATATCCGCATATCCTTTCTCAAGTTCCATGTCCAAAGTCTCTACGTTCATTCTCGAAATATCAACAGGTCTCGCAGTTGGAATCTTTACCTCAAACGGAAGCCCCCTATTTAGAATGATCTGCTTATAAAACATATTGATAGCATTAGATGCCGGGATCCCCAAAGTAGCCAGAATTCCCTCAGCCTGTTCTTTAACATCCGGCTCTATTCTTGCATAAAGATTTGCTGATTTGGCTGCCATATCATCACGCCCCTTTCTTTTACCCATATTATAAGTCAATGTACGGACAAAGGCAATACATTTTTCAAATCAGTGCCCTGATCTGCTTCAAAAGAATCTCTCTTACAGACTGATACTTCACATCTCGCAACAAACCAAGCGCTTCATCCGCAAATCCATCATTATTATCTGCAAAACCCAGCAGATAATTCGGCGTAGTCTGAAGTACTTTGGCTATCTCTGCCAGACCGCTGGCTCTCATGTAAAATTTCTTTTACATAGCTTAATTGCGGTCTATTTAGCTTGTTTCCTGACTACTCAGGAAAAATATTTCTACCCTCGCCCCACCTGTATTTTCAGAATTTGAAAGTTTAATACCTCCACCATATTTTTCAGCCACAGTTTTTGCAAAAAATAGTCCCATCCCATAATGGGCTTCGCCATTTCTACTTGTGTCATCCATAAAAAACTGCTCTGTGCCATGCAATAATGCTTCTTTTGTAAATCCTGATCCGCTATCCTCCACAATGAATGTCAGCCGGCCATCCTGCTCCTTTGCGTCAATATAAATGATTCCATTTTCTTTTGTATGCTCCACTGCATTCTGAATCATATTCATTACGGCCCGGAACATTGGATCATAAGCAATCGTTACCTTTTTATCACTTTGTTCCGCCTTCCAATCTATCTTCTGGTGATAGATTTCTACCAGTCCGAGTGCCTGTTCCTTTATATCTGCGAAAAAATCTTCTAACCTCACCGTTGTATAGGTAACATCACTGCAATTCCATGATTTTGTGACATCTATCAACTGTTTTACATAACTTTGTATCTGTGTTGTGCCGTTCAAAACATAAGTGATATTATTCTTCTGTTCTGTGGTCAGTTCAGTCTCTGAAAGTAGTTCTGCATTTCCCCGTACAATCGTAAGAGGTGTTTTAATATCATGCGCCAAAGCAGACATCTGCTGTTTCTTTTCCTGCTCTGTTTTCCACTGCTTTTCTAAAGATTCTCGCAATGCATCTCGCATATCATCGATTGCCGATAAACAGTCATCAAACTCTTTGATACCGGAACAGGATGTCTCATATTCCAGATTTTGATCCTTTATTTGTCCGATTGCGTCTAATACAGGCTGCATCTGCTTTTTGATTCTTTTTCCAAAACGTATGGACGGAATGATGATAATCGCTACCGCTCCAATCACAGACATAATAATCATCACATTCTGTGGTCCTATAAAATGCTCCCTCAAAAAAGCTGAATGATATTGAGGTGTCAGGCGATATTGCAATACAACATATTCATTTTCCCTTACAATTACTTTATAAAAATATTTCCCGGATGCGTTTCCGTACTTTGCAACATTCCATGCTATCTGTTCGTATTGTTCTGACAGATCTCCACCTATTTTCTCTCCATTCTCTGAAAAGATTACATAATCACAAAGTGCGGGAATCATCTCAGCAGTCACTTTATCTGCACGTAGAATCGTATCATATGCTTCATTAATCTTTTGCTCTGCATAATTTGCCGGATAAATACAGCCCACACTAATCAAAAGGTACAGCAGCAGATAAGCAACAATCACCAAACCAACTAATGATCCAAGCATGACCAGTACATATCTCATAAAAATCCTGCTGAGTGCATTGCTTCTCTTTACTCTTCCCATTTATATCCAATCCCCCAGACTGTTTTTATCGGTGTATAATCATAATCCGCAAATTTTGCTCTTATATTTTTGATATGCGTGATTATAGTACTGTCATTACTCTCATTGTCAAAGCCAAAGACCGCTTCCAATATCTGTTCCTTCGAGAAAACCTGTCCTCTGTTTTTAGCCAGAAATTCACAGATTTCGTACTCTGCTTTCGTAAGAGGAAGTTCCTTATCATCAACCAATAGTTTCTTTTGAGATATTTGAATACAGACCCTCCCCAAAACCATCCGGACAGAATGTTCCCTGTGCTCTCTTCTAAGATGTGCATTGATCCTTGCCCGAAGTTCCATCACTCCAAATGGCTTTGAAATATAATCATCTGCTCCTAAAGAAAGTCCGTTTACCAGACTGTTTTCCTCCGTTTTTGCCGTAAGAAACAAAATCGGACAATCCACAAGTGCCCTGATTCTTTTGCATAATTCGAAGCCATCAATTCCAGGCATCATAATGTCCAGTAAAATCAGGTCATAACGATGTAATTCTTCCATATTAATTTTCAGTGGATTACTTACTTTGGTAACCAGATGTCCATCCTTATTCAAAATGCTTTCTATCATTTCCAGAATTGCCGGTTCATCATCAACTGCCAGTATTTTTGCCATAGTTTCCCTCGATTCTATTCCGATATTCTGTTTCCTTCCCAGTGGTTTACCCACCAAAAATAGTATACCATACTAATCCCTGTAAATATTAAGCAACCTGGTATGAATGACAACCATTCACCTACACTAGTTTCTCCCAATACAGATTGCAGATAAGTATATGGTACTCTACCCGTCCAGCAGACAAATACATATTTCCACACATAATCTCCAAGTCCGGTAAGCATCAATGCACTAATTAGTCCTGATATAATCCCTGCTCCAATGGATACCCCTTTTCCAAACTGAAAAGCCAGAATCAGCTGCCACAGATAAAGTGGAACACTGCTTCCCCACAGCAGCAATGCTGCAAATATACATCCTTTCATGATTTCGATATCGCTTGATGCGATTCTTCCAAATCCAATTCCGAATATGATTGCTGTCAATAGGATAGAGCACAGACACAAAACCAGTAGCATCAACAGTTTCGATAAAAATGCTGCAGGTTTATCCGGTAAAGACAACAGATTTTGAAAATCACCTGCATTTTGTTCCTGTTCCATCACACTTGCTGTAAAAATTCCAATAAGTACCGGAAGTCCTGCTCCTATTGCCTGATAAAATGCAATCACTTTCATATTTTCATTCCATGGTGAAAAAAAGTAATATATTAAAAATATAACGCTGGTTATAATCGGAATCAGTAAGTGTGCCAGAATCACAGATGTTCCTTTCATCTTTCGCAAGTCTGCATTAAGAGATCTTCCAATCATCTTATTTCACCTCTCTTCTCTCAAACCATTTCAAAAACAGAACCGTTACAAAAACAAACCAGATGATTGAGAGACACATTCCCGGAACAATGACTCCCGTATCCAAAAGAGGATTCCCTGCTTCTGCGGCAAGTCCATTTGGTAAAACATGAAGCAACGGGCACATCATTCGCATAGGGATTGCAGAAACAAGTACATACCAGATTCTGGTTTGTGATATTACCACACCGCTGACGGTAATAAATAGGCAGACGAACAGGTTTACAATCATTCCAAATCGTTCACTTAAAAATAAAGCTACCGGAATCTCCCATAACTCAGAAACCGTCAGAAACAATACTGCAATCAACGCTCCTCCAACTGGAACATGTGTCGTTAGAAGAAAGCCTCCAAGCGTTGCTCCTGCAAACACAATCACATTAGAAAACAAAATCATGTACCCAATATAAATAATTTTCCCCAGCAACAATTTTCTTCTGTCTGTGGGAATAGTCATTAAATGATAGTATTTTATCTTTTTCTCCTGCGCCACAGAAAGATAACAAAATAGAGCAATCATCCCCGGCAGCAAAAGTGTATACCACCAGTTCCAAACACTTTCTGCATAAGCATTTGTCATCCCAAGAGTAAATATAAATGCCATGACAAATGTAAGAAGAGGAAATCCCCAGATAAACTTTTTTCGCATGGTTCTTTTGGCTTTTTGATGTTCTGCTTTTATAATATTAACCATGGATTTCACCTGCTTTCTGGTTTTTTCTTACCACATTCATAAACAAATCTTCAAGATTATCTCCCTGCTTTAATGCTCCTTCGTATCCTAAGATTCCACCTGAAATAATCCCGACTTTATCTGCAAGTAACTGTACCTCTGAGAGAATATGACTGGAGAGAATTACAGTGATTCCCTGTTCCGGAAAAGACCGGATCAGCTCTCGTAATTCCTCGATGCCTATTGGATCTAATCCATTCGTAGGTTCATCCAATATCAAAAGTTCCGGTTCTCCAAGCAATGCCATTGCAATGCCTAGTCTTTGCTTCATCCCCAAAGAAAACTGTCCTGCTTTCTTCTTTCCGGTGTTTGTAAGTGATACAATCTGCAAGACCTCATCAATTCTGTTTTCATCTGTACCAAGCAATAATTGTCTTACCTTCAAATTCTCTCTGGCGGAAAGATTTTCATAAATAGGCGGATTTTCAATTAACGCTCCTATTTTTGATAAATCTTTCCTATCCAAAAGTTTTCCATCAAAGTAAATCTTTCCTGCAGTTGGTTTCATCATACCGGTCAACATTTTCAATGTGGTAGATTTTCCCGCACCATTCGGTCCAAGCAGTCCATAAATCTGTCCCTTTTCGATATTAAGTGAAACATTATTTACCGCTTTCTGTTTTCTAAAATATTTACATAGATTTTGTGTCTGTAACATCATTTCCATCTTTACTATCCTTCCTTCTATATTTCATTTCTTACTGAAATATAACCTAACAGAAAAAAATAAAGATTTGATGAAGATTTATTCCCGTATGGAATAAACCATCAATTTATCTTTTCTTATATGTCACCACAACTCCAACCACCTAACCTTTTTCAGTCTCTTCCGCAATCGGAATTATGACGCTAATGCACCTACGAATAGGTAGATGTAATTATTAACACTAGTAATTTATGAACTCAATGCTGCTACCAGCGACGAATATCTTTCCGTTTTTTATCTACTATTTGCTAAAACGCAATCAACAATCTAAATTTGCAAATCAATAGTATTGCCTTCATTATTATTCTTTTCCTTTGATCTCTCTGCGGATATATCTACCTTTATTTTGCTATAAGAAACATTTCCTTTATATCCATATGGTGCAGATTCCTCTCTGAGTGTGTACTTTCCGACAGGAAGTCTCTCAATCATATGAGTCTTTCCTGCCTCTGATGTCCAGCTCTCAACAAGCTTTCCATCAGCATCAATAACTGAAAGCTTTCCATAATTATCAATGTAGAACTGAATCGCATCTATAATGAACTGGTTCTTAGATTTGAAAATCTTCGGATCAAGGTTCTGAATCACATCATTGATTTTCACATGCTGAGGATTGCTCATGTTGAGGCGGACAGAAGTTTTTACTTCATATTCAAGTCTTCTTCCCATCATCTGCCTCCTTATGATAATCGCTTAGTGCTTTTAAGTCCCATCGTGGCAAGCTGCTCATATCCTCTTGCATTTGCCTTTACATCAAGGTTATAGGAAATGTTCCTGGCATCGTGACTACCAAAATTCTTCATCACAACCGCCCCGCCTCCGACAAATACAATCGGTGTAGTCTTTAAGTTATACCCAAACTCACGGATTGAGTTATATACCTTATCAACAAAATCCTCTATCTCTGCCTTGATAATGGCAAAGTATTCATCATCAATATCTGACCTGCCATATCGCATGATGTTCTGTATCTCTGACTCGTCTACCTCTCCGTTAAGCTGTCTTACACACTGCTCATTGATAGAACGCATACAGGTAATAAGACCTTTTGGAATCGTCACACACTTTGATTCATCCGGTGACTTGTTGATTACCGGCATAATGTCGATTGTCCAGCTACCGATATCTACTATCAGCGTTTTCTTTGCCATTGTAGGAATCTTGTCCACTACTGCTGCATAACACTGAGGGAATACTGCCACATCATCAATTTCAATATGATATGGCTCATTCTCATATTTGAAGCTTACACGCTTATTCTTTGTCAGGTACTTGATAAAATCATTCTTCTCTGCTCCAAACCTTGTAAGTGGAAGTCCTACGGCAAGGAATACCTTTGCCTCTGCAAGACCTCTTCTTTTAAGTTCCTTAGCAACTGCTGCAAGAGTGAGAAGATAAAAGCTGTCATCTTCGACCTTTGTATCCTTTACTTCCTGCCTTACAGTTCCGACCTTGTAAAACTTTCCTTCATACTCAAGTACATCACCGAAAAGTGCCGGAGTAGTTGTAATCTCCTTAACTCCTGTGACAAATACCTGAGAGATTGTTTTCATCATTGACCAACCATGATCAATGCCGATTACTTCTAACTTGTTATTCATATGTTTTGCACATCCTTTCTTCTTAAACAGCCACTTGAACATCTTAACCACCTACTTTCCTATCAGCTTTCGCATACAAGGAAAACAATAACCATTCCCTTGATAATATGGACATCCGACACATTCCGCTGGAAGCTTCTGTTCTTTTTTCTTAGATGGTTTACAACATGTTCCATTGGCACATCTGTTGTTATGTCCCCAGAAGAATCTACAATGCATACAATCTTTTAATTCTCTTTCAAGCTTTTCTTCTGGAGATACAAACCTGCGTTTCTTATGCTTATCTCTTTTTTCAACTGTTCCCACCAGAGCTCTCCTCCCTTCCAAGGAGTGATTGCTCTCTTATATTTTCCAATATCCTGTCCGACTCACCTGCTGTCCTTGCTAATGAATACAATACAATAAGAACAATAATTATAAATGCTATGCTAAATCCCATCACCACTTTATCCTCCTTCAAATT
>ENA-OOZI01000375-OOZI01000375.1-human-gut-metagenome-genome-assembly--contig:-NODE-375-length-9103-cov-1.448939_pt1 | contig 9103 bp, 9 predicted proteins | sample MGYA00241189_ERZ501401 | MGnify/ENA primary metagenome ERZ501401 (study PRJEB25962, sample SAMEA2042655) | human gut metagenome | biome: human gut; feature: human-associated habitat; material: faeces...
GTCCGTGCCGTCCGTCAATTAGGCATTTGCCAGCTGGCGTCCAAGCTCCTTACACTCCTCAAGGCCTTCTGCGTCAGGTGTCTCATGGCACATAAGTCCGGCGCCGCCTACGAGTTCTGCGCCTGCTGACTGCATTCTCGCCTCCCAGTCGCGCATCCACTCGCCATCGCCCCATCCGTATGAACCGAACAGACCGATTGTCTTACCTGCCACGCAGCCCTCAAGCTCTGTGACAAACGGCTCCATCTCGCCCTCCTCAAGTACCTCTGCACCCATTGCAGGGCATCCGAGTGCGAATGCTGTCTCTGATTTAAGCTCATCTATTGAAGCACTGCTTACAAATACAATTTCTGCTTCCTTTCCGGCATCTGTGACACCCTTTGCAACTGCCTCTGCCATTGCTGCTGTATTGCCTGACTGTGACCAATAAACTACACTGATTTTGCTCATTTTAATTCCTCCTATACCGCAATCTGCTGCGGTTCTTCTTTATATATTTCCAGTATCAGCCTCATATCTATGTCCTCGGCCAATAGCTGTATGACACTTTCCTTCGCCTTTTCAAAATCCTCAAACATCTTCTTTTTGAGTGGTACGTTGCGGTACACCTTCCAGTATCCTGAATACAGGCAGCCGCATCCGTTATGCTCTATAAAGCCTCTCACATCCTCTATCGGATATCCAAGCAAAAGCCCCATCTCATGCGGAAACTGCTTGTGTTCGTCATTCAGATACGCTTCGTAGTGTTTTTTAAATCTAAGTAATATCTTGCCGAATGAAAAATCCTCATATCCCGCTTTCTTTAGTATGTCCAAAGCCTCTGAATTATTCAGATATGCTTCTAAAAGGCTCCTGCGGAATAAGAGGAAGGCGGTTTTCTCATTCCTTGCTGCGAGCCTGAAATGCGATATCCCGGAAGCTCTCAGAATCACTCTCATGGCACTCTCATCAGCGCTGTCTATCATGAGCATATTTGAAATTCTCGCTCCTGTAATTAATGGGGCACACTGGAGGGCAAGCTGCATTTCCACGCTCTTTAAATCCATGCTCATAGCAATCTGAAATACTTCCTGACACATTTTGGCTCCTTTCGTGTTAGTTATCTCTAACCTGAGTTAAATATATCTTACTTATACCTATATGTCAAGTATTTTTTTGCCATTTTTACACTTTTTATTCTCAATTAATTGCAACAAAAAACACACTAAGAATCTTTAATTCTCAGTGTGCTTTCCTTATTGCCGTTCTTCTTTTTATACAATTCCTATAAAACCAGGCTTATGACACCTGCACTCTATACATATTTTTGCGGTCAATCGCTCCAATCTCTTCGAGCGTATTGATCATCCGATACACCGTAGCAGTCCCAATAGAGTGATCTATCTTTGATGCCCGGTAATAAATCTCTTTGCAGCTTCCGCACTCGCCCTCGAGGATTACATCAAGTAAAATAAGTCTCTGCTTTGTAATCCTGCATCCGCTGTCCTTTAGCTTGCCAACGATTACCTCTTTTTGCTCTATTGCTTCTTTCGACATACATCCTCCTATCGTTACCGATGCCGGCAGATGCAGCTTAAGCGGCAGATGAGTTCTTTCCATGAAATGCCCATCCTGTGCTTCATACACACCATGCCGTGGATTAATGACAGCCCTTGCAATGGCTGCAGTCCATTCCACACTGCAGGCTCTTGCCTGCTTTCTTTGATTTGATTATTGTCCTGATTACAAGTGCAACTATCACTACGAGAATTGCAATTACAATGATATCAGCCAGCATGTCATCATCTCCTATTCACTACAAATGCTACTAAATATACTACTGCATTATTTCTTTTCCTTGAAAAATCCTATTATTATCTTTACGGCAAGCCCCAGCAGGCATAGAAGAACTATGACTGCTATGAGGTCTGCCGTGTTAAATTCCAGATTGATTCTCATTTAAACGCCTATTACACGTTTGATGCCGCAAATGAAGTGCTCTTTGCCGTTGCCTTATTAGGGTCTTTTCTGAACAATAAGTATAATACACCTGCAAGGAGTACAAATGCAACTACTGTCCAGAAGTTGAAAGCTACCTCACCTATGCAAAGTCCCACAATCTGGTAGAACATAAGTGTTACACAGTAAGCTGATACATTCTGGAAAATGATTGTAAACCAGAAGAACTTACGGTTGTTAAGCTCTTTTGCTGTTGTTGAGATAGCTGCAAGACATGGTGAGTCAAACAGGTTGAACAGCAAGAATGATACTGCTACCATTGTTGTTGGGAAGAATGCTGCAAACTGATCATGCATGCTTACTGCATACTCTTCTACCTCTCCAAGTCCTGCGAGTACACCCATTGTCGAAACAATACCCTCTTTTGCCACAAAGCCTGAGAGTGATGATGCAACTGCCTGCCATGTATTGAATCCAAGTGGTGCAAAGATAACTGCGATTGCAGATCCGATTACTGCGAGTAAGCTGTTTTCTTTGTCAACAAGTCCGAATGCGCCATCCTGGATGCCGAAGCTTGAAAGGAACCACATAACTGCACAGCAGAGGAAAAGGATTGTTCCGGCCTTCTTAATGAATGCCCATACTCTCTCCCATACGTGTAACAGCACACCCTTTACTGAAGGGATATGATACTGTGGGAGCTCCATTACGAACGGTGCAGGTTCTCCTGCAAATGCTCTTGTCTTCTTTAAAATGATACAGTAGATGATTGTGAGGCCGATTCCTGCAAAGTACATAAGAGGTGCCATCCACCAGCAGCCGTCACCCATGATAAAGCCTGCGATAAGTGCGATAACAGGAAGCTTTGCTCCACATGGGATATTTGTTACTGTCATCATTGTCATACGACGGTCTTTTTCGTTCTCGATAGTACGTGTTGCCATGATTCCCGGAACACCACATCCTGATCCGATAAGGAATGGGATGAAGGACTTTCCTGAGAGACCGAATCTACGGAAGATTCTGTCCATGATAAAGGCTACTCGTGCCATGTATCCGCAGTCCTCAAGGATTGAGAGGAATAAAAATACGATAGCCATCTGCGGTGCAAATCCGATAGGTGCACCAAGACCTCCGATGATACCGTCAACTACAAGTGATACGAGCCATTCAGAGCAGCCTACATTTTCCATGAATGTCTGTACTGCCGGCTGAATCCACTCACCAAAGAGTGTGTCGTTTGTCCAGTCTGTTACAATTCCACCAAGTGATGATACTGCAACATAATATACAGCCCACATAATGAGTGCGAAAATAGGTAGTGCCAAAAATCTGTTTGTAACAATCTTATCAATTTTGTCTGATACTGTCTCTTTTCCGGCGCGTGCCTTCTTTACACATGAGCCGATGATTGAAGATATGTACTGATATCTCTCGTTTGTGATGATACTCTCTGTGTCATCATCATATTTATCCTCGAGAGCTTTAATCTCTGTGTCTACGTTTGGAGCACTCTTTAATACCTCAGAAATCTTTGAGTCACGCTCTAAAAGCTTTATGGCAAAGAATCTCTTCTGGTTCTCTGCTACTGCAAGACCAAGCTTATCCTCGATGCCTGCGATTGTGCTCTCCACATCATCTGCGAAGTGATGTACCCTCTGAACGGATTTACCTGACTTTGCAATCTGGATTGCCTTCTCTGCGGTCTCCTTGATTCCTGTCTTCTTTAAAGCTGAAATCTCAACAACCTCACAGCCGAGCTTCTCTCCAAGTGCTTTGATATTGATTGTGTCTCCGTTTTTCTTTACAATGTCCATCATATTGACAGCCATAAGCACCGGAATACCTAGCTCGATAATCTGTGTTGTCAGATACAGATTACGCTCGATATTTGTTCCGTCCACGATATTGATAATCGCATCAGGCTGCTCTCCGATTAAGTAATTTCTTGCAACAACCTCCTCGAGAGTATATGGAGAAAGTGAGTAGATACCCGGTAAATCCACCAGGTCTACATCCTTGTGACCGATAAGCTTTCCCTCTTTTTTCTCAACTGTAACACCAGGCCAGTTACCAACATACTGATTGGCACCTGTTAAGGCATTGAACAGTGTTGTTTTTCCGCAGTTCGGGTTTCCTGCGAGAGCAATTTTTACTGCCATGTTTTAATCTCCTTATTTTTGTTTGCTCATTCTGCCTATAGTTTGTATTTGCTAACCTATAGTCAAAAAAAATTTACTCTACTTCTATCATAGAGGCATCGTCCTTACGAAGTGATAGCTCATAGCCTCTCACTGTCACCTCTACCGGATCGCCAAGCGGTGCCACCTTGCGGATAAATATCTCAACACCCTTAGTAATTCCCATATCCATGATACGTCTCTTGACTGCACCCTGGCCTGTGAGCTTGACAACCTTGACTGTCTCGCCTACTTTGGCTTGCTTTAATGTCTTCATGCTGACTACTCCTTTTTTAATTTTATTGTTGTTTAAAAAATTTATATAAACGTTTGCATAATATCATATACAAAGTCGTTTAAATCTTAAATGATTACAGCTTATACAGCACATTGCTGCATGTGTTGTATGTGTTATATATGTTATATGTGTTATATGTGTTATATATGTTATATGTGTTATATATGTCATACATGCTATATCCATGCTTGTTACATATGTTATATCAGACCATGATCTTATTTGCCATGTCCTTGCCGATTGCTACTCTGGCGCCCTTTACATTGACTATCATATTGCCGGCTATCTCTGAGATGACAGTCACCTCTCCGCCTACTACAAAGCCCAGCTTCTCAAGGAAAGATCTCACCTCTTCCTTTCCGCCGATTTTCTTGATTATCTGTGCCTCCCCAGCACCACTCATTGATAATGGCATCATATTTACCTCTTTTCACGTCTTTTCTTCACGACTTTAATGATAAAAAACATCATTTGGTAGTTCTTACGGCTGTTAGTATACTCTAACGTAACTTAGATGTCAATAATATTTTTTAGATTTTTCTTACTTTTTTCAGTTGTGGCTAATAGAATGCGCCCCAGACACCAAGTGTCCGGGGCGCGTACCAACCTCAGTCAAAAAGTATATTATAATATTATATTACGTAAAACCAGCTCGGATCCGTCTCCATCTCGCTGGCCACAAGCTCCTTTCGCTCTCCTGTTCTGATGGAAAGCTCCTGGTTTTTGATGCTCACACGAGCCCCAGGCTCGATAGATGAGGTAATAAATGCATTACTTCCGATGACAGCACCTCTTCCGATGACAGTCTCACCACCAAGTATCGAAGCTCCGGCATAGATGATGACATTATCCTCAATAGTTGGATGTCTCTTCACGCCCTTTAGCTTCTGACCGCCTCTGGTAGAAAGTGCTCCGATAGTCACACCCTGATATACCTTGACATTGTCACCGATAATAGTGGTCTCACCTACCACGATGCCTGTTCCGTGGTCTATAAAGAAATTCTTGCCAATAGTGGCACCCGGATGGATATCAATACCGGTTTTGCTGTGTGCATGCTCTGTCATCATACGCGGGATGAGCGGTACTCCAAGCAGATGCAGCTCGTGGGCTATACGGTTTGTAGTGATTGCAAGCAGTCCCGGATAGCAAAGGATAATCTCATTGTAATTGTAGGCTGCAGGGTCTCCGTCAAAAAACGCAGCCACATCAGTCTCCACCAAAGCTCTGATTTTTGGAATCCTTTTAAAGAAATCATTGCTGATTTTCTCAGACATATTGACAAGCTCGTGATGTGATAAGCTCCTGTATTTAGGATTCTGCGGCAGGGCAAGCACCACCTGCTTGCGCAGATTGTACATGATATCCTCCAAAAGAACAGCAATCTGGCTGTCCAGGTTGTAATATCTGAAGCTCGTGCCCTTGAAATATCCCGGATACATTATCTTAATAAGCTTTGAGAGCAGATCACAAACAGCCTCCTTGTCTGGCTGTGAAAATAGTGCCTGCTGATTTATGATTTTGTCATCATGATAATCGTCAAGTATCTGTGATACAAGCCCTTCTATCATTTCTTTATTATTATCCATATATTCGAAGCCTCCGAATTTACTATTTATAATATTTTTTTGCCTCCATACGCTCCTCCCATGTGCGGTTTATTATACCGCCTATGAAAAGCACATACATGCAACCATATAACCATACCATTATAAGCGCAATAGTGGTCATTGTGCCATAAAATGAAGAATAATTATTGTATTTATCCACGTACACCGAAAAGATTCCCGAAAAAATCATCCATGCAGCAGCCGCAAATACCGCTCCCGGCAGCTGGTACTTTGCCCTCTGCTTCTTGTTTGGCAGAAACACATAAATCACCCAGAAAAATAAAATAAGCACCGGCAGGCAGATTACCAGACGATAATCGACCACACTGCCTATTATACTTCCAATTATATGATGAACATTCGAAAAATACATCTTCCTGAGCATATTTCCAAACACCATGATACCCAGTAAAAAAATGAGTGCCAGTGCAAAAACGATACTGTAAAGCACCGAATATATTCGCCGCAAAATAAAATTTCTGTTTTCCTTCACATGGTACATATCATCAAGCCCAAGCTGAAACGAAATAAAAGCCTTTGAGCTTAAGTACACGGCTGTAATCATCGTGATAGAAAGCCTGCCTGTGCCGCTGGCATACACCTCACTTGCCAGATCCTTCATGATGTCGCCAAACGACTCAGGAATAAACGAGCTCGCCCACATCAAAAAATCAGCCTCTGTAAGCGGTGTCCAGCTCAGCAGTGAAAAGAAAAACAATAAAAACGGGAAAAACGACAGCATCAAAAAGAAGGCTGCCTGCCCTGCGTATGCAGAAATAGAGCTCTCTGAAAAATTGGTCACAAAATCAAAGGCTGTCACAATGATATCCCATCTTCTGCTGTATTTCCTCGCACTTTTTTCTTCGATGTTAGATTCTTTACAATCACCACCTACGGCCTTACGTTTCTCCGTTTTGATTCCCAGCGTTTTACTTTTTTCTGTGTTTATTTTTTCAGCCGCTTTATTATGTGTTTCACTATCTAAATCCGGTCTACTTTGCTTTGTCATCTGCCTTCTTCTGGAATTTCTCCTCAAATACTATAAAACGCTCATGAGTACCCTCACCAATGAGTCCTGCCTCATCAAAAGCCTTTACAGAAAAAGTGAGTGCTCTACCATCCACCTTCACAAGCTCCGACTCACAAGTCACCTTCATGCCAACCGGTGTAGCCGAAACATGCTTAATATCAAGCGCAGTACCAACAGTACCACTTCCCTCCTCAAGCTCAGGCGCAACACTCTCAAAAGCTGTATTTTCCATCAGCGCAATCATAGCCGGAGTAGCAAACACATCCATCGTACCGCTTCCCATAGCCTTCGCTGTCTTATCCAAAGTCACTGTAATCTCTTTCTTACCTTTAATACCTGTCTGTAACATATCAGTCTCCTTATATCTATATTATAAAATAAATCCTAGCATTTTTACGCCACAATGTCCAGTGAAAAATAAGTTTATAAACTTTTCACAATTCCAAAAATACCCAATTCATGCGGTTTTCTGTCGTTTTGTTAGCACTCACTATTTTTGAGTGCTAATTTTCTATTGACTTTTCCGAATTACAGACTTATTATCATATTGTGTTTATTTAACAGATAAACCTTTAAATGCTATCAAATGATTAAATAAGTCTAACTGATTTGATCATCTTTTAATGACCTACATTCGCGGAAATAAGCTAACATTGCGAGTAGCAGACAGTTGTTCTGAAGATAAAATATAAACTGCCACAGGGTTCCATTACCGGAATTATTGTCTGCTACGACGCAACCTCACAGCCCATAGCCGCGGTGTAAAACATTTAACTAAATCTACATTCGCGGAAATAGGCTAATATTGCGGGTAACAGACAGTTGTTCTGAAGATAAAATATAAACTGCCACAGGGTTCCATTACCGAACAATGCGGCACAACAAAAAGCATGCCACAAACTATCCATACAAAATCCTGTGGCTGACTTCATATTTTCTCTGAGGAATTATTGTCTGCTACGACGCAACCTCACAGCCCATAACCGCGGCGTAAATGTAAAATAAAAACAAGGAGTGTGTAAAAATGACAGAAAAACACGGCAATCTTTCAATTGACAGCGACAACCTGTTCCCTATTATAAAGAAATGGTTATATTCAGACCACGATATCTTCTATCGTGAGCTCATCTCAAACGGCTGCGATGCCATCACTAAGCTCAAAAAGCTCGACATGATGGGTGAATATTCCCTTCCTGCAGACTATAAGGGCAAGATTCAGGTGCTCGTAAACCCTGACGAAAAAACAATAAAGATTATAGATAACGGTCTTGGTATGACAGCTGATGAGGTTGAGGAATACATAAGCCGTATCGCTTTTTCAGGTGCTACCGACTTCATCGAGAAATACAAGGACAAGTCAAATGATGACCAGATTATCGGTCATTTCGGTCTCGGCTTCTACTCAGCATTCATGGTAGCTGACGAGGTAACAATTGATACTCTCTCTTATAAAGAAGGCTCTACACCTGTACACTGGTCATGTGACGGTGGCACAGAGTACAACATGGAGGATGGCGACATGGACGACGTCGGAACAGAGATTACTCTCTACTTAAACGACGACTGTCTTGAGTTCGCAAACGAGTACCGCGCACGTGAGGTTATCGAGAAGTACTGTTCTTTCATGCCTACTGAGATTTACCTTGCAAAAGAAAATGCTCCTGAAGAGTACGAGACAATAGACAAGGCCGACAAGCGTGATACTGACACTGTCATCGAGGAAATCCATGAGGACGCCAAGTACGAGGAAAAAGAAAATGACAAGGGCGAGAAGGAGCAGGTAGAGGTATCTCCTGCAAAGGATCAGCTTAAAATCGTTAAGCGCCCTGTTCCGCTCAATGATACAACCCCACTTTGGACCAAGAACCCGAATGAGTGTACCGACGAGGAATACAAGGAGTTCTACAGAAAGGTATTCCACGACTACAAGGAGCCTCTGTTCTGGATACACCTGAACATGGACTACCCATTCAACCTGAAAGGTATCCTGTACTTCCCTAAGATCAATACACAGTATGACAACCTTGAGGGAACGATCAAGCTGTAC
>ENA-OOZI01000393-OOZI01000393.1-human-gut-metagenome-genome-assembly--contig:-NODE-393-length-8831-cov-3.286349_pt1 | contig 8831 bp, 9 predicted proteins | sample MGYA00241189_ERZ501401 | MGnify/ENA primary metagenome ERZ501401 (study PRJEB25962, sample SAMEA2042655) | human gut metagenome | biome: human gut; feature: human-associated habitat; material: faeces...
TAGCCGTATTCGTTTTTCAGGGTGAATGCGGCTTCCAGTGCGATGCGGTGCTGCTGCTCGGTGATGTCCTTGTAGGGGTCGAATTTCCTCCTCCCTTTGCCCGGCTCCTTCTCCTTGAACCGGTAGCCGTCCAGCAGTTCGGGCAGTGCCTCCTCATTGATACGGAATGCGAACGGCTCGAAGTCCACCGCCCTGATGTGTGCGGTTTTGACCGTGCTTATGTCGGGGTTATTCTCGTCCTTCTCCACTTGCAGCACGGTTTCCGCCTTGTTGCTTAGCTCGGTTCCGATGTGCCCCCTTGCGTTCTCGTCCCCCTTGTTCTGGTGCAGGACAGTATGGATGTGGATGTCCCTTTCCCCCGTCCATGTCATCAGATAGGAGATTACCGTTGTGGACTCACCGGGGTTGTTGATATCGTGCACCATGTCCCGTATTCCGTCAATGACTACCAGCCCGATATTCTCGGTGCGGTAGATTGCCTCCCTCACGATTGCTATGCGCTCTTCGGGCGTGTACTTCCTTAGGACGAGGAATTCAAGGTCTTCATGGTTTCTGTCTGCGGGCAGTCCCGCCATGCGCAATATCCGCTTTGCCACCTTTGCGCAGTGGTAGGTGCTTTGCTCGGTGTCCACATAGAGTATTTTCCGCTTGTTTTCGGGCAGTTCAGCCGTGTAGCTTAGTACCGTCCCGTTTTTCAGCGCAGCCGCCACGATTGCGGAGACGTTGAACGTCTTCTTGCTCTTGGCTTTCCCGATTGACGCGCTGAAATTCCCCAGCGTGCCGATGACGGAACCCCGCACTTTCAGGATTTCGGGTGCCTTCTCGTAGTCTTCCGAAAGGTCGAGCCGTGAGGCTTGCCATAGGATTACCGCCTCTTCGGGCGTGATGTTTCTTTCCTTGTTGTCCATACCGCACCTCCCTATCTGCGTCCCCCGCTTTTGCGTCCTGCCAGTTCAAGCGCCATGTCCGCATCGACGATGATTTTGCGTCCTATCTGCGTAATGGCTCTGTCTATCCTCCCGCTTTTTTTGATGCGGTTTGCTGTGGGTATGCTGCACCCGAACAGCCGGGCTATGCCGCCTATCCCGTACACGTACTTCTTTTCCTTGTCGGCTGCGGGTTGGGTTGGCTTCGTTTCGCTTCCCTGTAAGGCGTGCCGGTTCAGGAATATGAACTCTTCACCCGTCATCTGCCATACGGGCTTTGATAAAAGGTCTCTAATTTCCATATCAGAATGAAATTAACGTTTGTACTGCAAGCCCTGCGCATGGGCTTTTTACCTCGTTCGAACAGTGCAAAGTTAGCTTCGGGTATGGGTGGTAAGGATGTGGATAGCGTGATTGTGGTGTCACGCTATCTCACTAAATATCAGAAGATAATAAAGGGTGGTGGAAATTATTTTGAGTGGTAAAAGTGGTCGTGTCGTGGAATGTCGTTGCATATCACCGACTATCGGAATATTGACCGCATTTCCCTTGCGAATTCCTGATTGCTGTCACTGGCTAAATCGGTACGGGGAACGGGTGCCTTGTATTTGGACTTGTAGTATGCATCGTCTATTCCCAGCAGGTTCATGATATCCTCTTTCCATTTCTCTCTGTCCGGCTTGGGCAGCGTTTCACCCATAAGGAAAATGAGATAGCATACACGGGCTTTCTCCCTCGGTCTTATTTTCAGTCTGCCTTCGCACGGTTGCAGGTTCATGCTGGCGTAGAAGTCCAGTTCTGAAACGGCTTCGAACTGCTCGCCGTTGCATCTTTCGTAAACGGCTGACAAGAGTTTCATGGGGAAGTAGGCGGGTTGGCTTGTCGGTGTGGTGGCGGCTTCCTTTTCCTCTCCCTCCTTTTTCTTTTGGTCGGTCAGGTATTTTTCAAGGATTGCCAATAGTGAGCCGCCCAGTCTGCAAATGTCCCCGCAACGGTTTTTCAGGCATTGCAGGGCTTCCCGCCTTGCCTGCTCCTTCTGTTTGTACAGTTCATCCAGTTTGGCTTTTTCCTTGTCGTATTCCCGCTTGCACCGTTCGTACCTTCTTTCCAGCAGTTCCTCTTCCTGACGGTCATGCTCCCTGAAGCCTACCGCTTCCAAAGAGCCGTTGGCTTCCATGAGTTCCCGGTAATATCCGTTTGTGACTTTCATCTGTCTGTCGATGTCCCAGTCAAAACGGCTTTCATGCCGTCGGCAGACGTATTCGGTATCGAGACGGTCGAAAAACTCCCTGCAGGCGTTGTAAGTCGAGATGTTGCTTTCAATCTCACGTTTCAGGCTGTTCAGCAATATGGAGAAGTGTGCGGCGTCCATTTCAAGCATGAGGCTGATAAGTGCGGTTTCAAAGGTCTGCGTGTCCCCGTACTCTCCGTAAAAGCCGGAAATGAATTGCTGCTTCTCAAAAGAGAAACTGCCGCCGGACATTATTTCGGTATATATCTTGTTGAGTTTCCCGTAGTGGGGTATCATTGATGTTATTCTTTCGTCCATAGTTATATCAGATTAAATTTAGTCATAGCGTTGATTTTGATTTCATCCGCTATATCAATATAGGGCTTCATCGCTTTGTAATCGCTGTGTCCCGTCCATTTCATTACTACTTGTACTGGAATGCCAAGTGCCAAAGCATTACAGATAAATGTTCGTCTTCCGGTGTGAGTACTTAATAATGCGTATTTAGGTGTAACTTCGTCTATTCGTTCATTTCCTCTATAATATGTTTCTCGTATTGGTTCATCTATTTCTGCCAGTTGTCCCAGTTCTTTTAAAAATTCGTTCATCCTTTGATTGCTTACAACTGGCAATGCCCTGTCATTAGGGAACGGCACACCTTTGTACTTTTCGAGTATTGCCTTGCTGTGGTCATTTAATTCAATAATAAGACTGTCTGCCGTCTTTATGGTAATAACTTGTAGATACTAATTGAAAAGTGCACCAATATTCCAATTGAAAAGTGCGCCGCCATAGGATAAGTATAATGACCTTTGTATCATCCAAATACAAAGGTAAAATGAAGACTATGGTAGAAAGACAATCAATAATACACATGTATAGAGTATGCGGTTATAGCAAACGGCGTATCTCTCGTGAACTTCATGTCAGCCGTCATACCGTTGACAATATTCTTTCAGAATACGAATCAGCCATCCGTACTGATAATCCGGAAGAGGCTTTGAGTGATTTGCTTACCGTCCAGCCCAAGTATGACAGTTCCAAACGCCGCCCTCGCCGCCTTACACAAGAGATTAAGGACGAGATCGGGTTTTGCCTGAAGAAGAATGCCGTTAAGGTAGCTACGGGGCTTCGCAAGCAGCGCATGCTGAAGAAGGATATCCACCAGTTTCTGTTATCCAAAGGATATACCATCAGTTATGCCACAGTGTGCAGTTATATAAAAAATATAGAGTCATACAAAGAGAAGAAAAAGAGCGAAGCCTTTATCCGGTTGTTCTATGAGCCGGGATGCATTGTTGAGTTTGACTGGGGTGAAGTCCTTCTTTTTATTGACGGTGTCAAGACCAAGTTTTATCTGGCCGTATTCACTTTCGGGCATAGCAATGGCAGATACGCCTACCTTTTCAGGCATCAGAATACGCTTGCCTTCATGGAATCCCACCGCAACTTCTTCAGGGATATACATGGTGTCCCCGCCATGATGGTCTATGACAATATGCGTGTAGCCGTCAAGAGCTTTGTCGGTGGTGACAAGAAGCCTACGGAAGCCCTGATGAAGATGTCCGGTTTCTATTGTTTTGAGTACCGTTTCTGTAATGTACGGGCCGGATGGGAGAAAGGGCATGTGGAACGCAGCGTGGAATATGTCAGGAGGAAAGCTTTCTGCCTGACTGACCATTTCAATGACATACGTTCCGCCCAGGAGCATTTGAACCGAATGTGTACGCAGGTCAACAACGAGCAGGGCAGTCTTTCAACAGCGGAGAAATCATCGCGTCTGGAGGCTGATTTGTCATCGCTGAAGCCTTTTCCCGGCAACCTTGGCTGTTTTGAGGTCAATGAGTACATCGTGGACAAGTGGTCGACTGTCAGCATGAAAAATGTTCATTATTCCGTACCTGATTCCCTTGTAGGAGAAAAAGTACATGTCAAGGTCTACAGTGAAAAAATCGTCATCCTGTACGGGAAGGAGAAAGTGGCCTCGCACCAACGCAGTTATTGTGGTGGCGACTGGTGCATCAAGCTGGAGCACTACTTGCGTACACTTTCCCGTAAACCGGGTGCATTACCTCATTCTGTGGTCTGGCAAAGAGCACCGGAAGAACTGAAAAGACTGTATGACAGCTATTTCAAGAATGACAACAGGGCATTCGTCCTGCTGCTGGACTATGCATGGGAAAATGGTTTTTCCGGGACAGACATCATCAGGGCATGCAGGGAACTGACCGGACGTGGTGTCAGAAAGATATCTCCGGAACAGGTAAAGGCCATGTTGCATGGCAACGCACAGGAAGAGATGGAAGAATCCATGGAGTCGCCTGTTCTTCCGGCACAACAAGAGAATATAGAAAGAGAAGCCGTGGATATGCTTGAAGGCATTACGGCACTCATGACAGGATACAATGAAGCGCATGATATAATACCAACCATTTAAGTTTATAATATATGAAATCAGAAAAAGAAACCATTTATGACTATGCGACAGAACTGAAGCTGCTGGCCTTCAAAGAGGAACTGGAATACACCCTTTCATTGGCAGCCGGAGAAAACTGGAGCCATTTGCATTTCTTGACCGAATTGCTTGGAAAGGAAAGTGTCAGAAGAAGGGAATGTAGAAGAAAATCAAGGATAAAATCTGCGGGATTCCCACAAATGAAGTATCTGCATGAACTTGTCATGGAAGACATGCCCAAAGAGGCACAGATAATATTGCCTGAATTGGAAACACTGGACTTCATCAGGGAGGGAAGAAACATAGTCCTGTATGGAAATCCGGGGACGGGAAAGACTCATATTGCTACGGCTTTAGGAATAAAGGCCTGCCAGCAGGATTTTACCGTATTGTTTACTTCAGTCCCTGTCTTGCTTACCCAGATAAGGGAAGCCAAATCCGCAAAGACACTGCGGGCGTTGCAATTACGGTTTGAAAAATACGATCTGGTTATCTGTGATGAATTCGGATATGTCAGTTGTGACAAGGAAGGAGGAGAACTGCTTTTTAACCACTTGTCCTTAAGGGCCGGGAAAAAAGCTACAATCATTACTACTAATTTGGCTTTTAACAGATGGAATGAAATCATAAAGGACAAGGTGCTTGTAGCGGCAATGGTCGACAGGCTTACACATAAAGCCTATCTGGTAAATATGACCGGACTCTCTTATAGGCTCAAAGAAACACAAAAAATGAGACAAGATAAATGAAGATTTTAAACTTATATGTAATTTTGTAACAAGTATGGATGGAGCTCTTTTCAATTAAAATACGGTGCACTTTTCAATTAGTATCTACAAAATAGGGACAAACTTAAACAATCATCAACTGATTGGTATGTTTTAAATATTCCTCCCCAAAAAGATGAATTACAAACTCGTGTCTTTTCACCGCATAAATTTGAGAATATACCTTCTCTCCAAGCTTTAAAAGATGAAAGATTAAGAAAAGAGGCATATGAATTAAAAGTACGAGAGGAAAAGGCAAAATTATTATTGGATAAACTTGAAATCCTTATTGCGCAGCGAAAGTGTCAAGAGGCAAAGCAAATAATGGATGAAATTACGCATGAAATAGTGCGTACAAAAGATTCGATTATAATAAAACAATATGCGAATATACAAAAATCATTATCTGAATTAGAAAAAGAATTAGAACATGAAAGATTTGTTAAGTTAGCCGAAGAGCAAAAACGCAAAGAGGAAGAAGAACGTAAGAAAAGAGAAAGAGAAGAAAAGGAAAAGGTAGAGAATGAAAAAAGAATAGCAGAAGAACGAATACGGCGACAGCAGGAAGCAAATAGACTTGCGGAAGAAGCCCCAAAAAAAGAACAAGCCGAACAAGCGGAAAGGCAAAGATTGGAATCGTTGTCTGCTGAACGCAAAGAAAATTGGCTTGCATTCAAGCAAGTATTGGAAAACAATGGTATCCGCTATTTGTATCATTTTACAGATAGAAGGAATATTCCATCCATTAAACGGCATGGAGGGTTGTTGTCTTGGAGTTATTGTGAAAAGCATAAAATCGACATACCGAATCCCGGAGGCGGAAATTTAAGCCGTAATTTGGATGAGATGCGGAATTTACAAGACTATGTTCGTTTGAGCTTCACAACAGAACATCCTATGATGTATGTTGCCATGAAAGATGGGAGAATTAGTAATCCTGTCATTCTAAGAATAGATCCAAGTGTGGTATATTTGCAGCATACAATGTATGCAGACATGAATGCTACAACTACGAAACGAACACCTAATATAGGCAAATCCTTGGAAGATTTTAAGAAAATACATTTTTCCACCGTTAAGGCACATAAACATTTTGATTTAGACGAAAATGAACGACCGTATTTCCAAGCGGAAGTAATGGTCATGACATTCATTCCCAAGAAATATATTATAAACCTTGATACTTTTTGATTATGATATACATAGAAAGTAGGAAACGAAAATTGGAGAAGATAAAAGAAGAATATCCAGACGCTGTAATCTTGGATATCACTTCTAACTCAGAGACTCGGTATGCAAAGATTCTGAGTCCATTTTATCCTCATGGGAACATTCCTATTCCTTTTACTGACGGATTAAAGGCAACTTGTGTTGAAGCTGTGTGGCAAGGGTTAAAGGTCTTTGAAGGTGTAGGCGTTGATTTTGCAACATTTAAGAATGACACCATGCGTGATTTGAAAAGAACGGTACGGAAATATGGTGTACCCAAAGGGCACAGTAAGGGTGCATACAGCAAAGAGCTGTTGGGGTATTTTGAAGCAAGAATGCTCATTTATCTTCCTACCTATAAATGGGTGTTAGATAATGTGCCAGAAGTCCACCATGTTGTAGAGAGAATAAAGGAAAATTCAAGATATAGTCTTACTTGACTATAATACAAATATAGATTTTCGTGATATTTCAAAACCTATGTCTCATGCTGGCTTGGTAAAATTATATATAGAGGGTAAATATCCTGATAATATGGATAATTATAAGCCTATGAACAAGGAGGAAATAGAAGAGAAAAAAATCAGAGAAAAAGAATTTAAGAAAGAGTTAAAGAAAAAAGCGAAAGAAAAGAGAAAGGAACAAACCAACAATTTGTTCGACGAAATCAAATAATCAAAAAATATAATGACAATGAATAATTTACATGAATATATCGGCTTGATTATTGCTATAATAGTTGTCTTGATTGTTATTGCAGCCCAAATCTATAGCTTTCTTAAAACAAAGAAAAAAATTTCAGAATTGGAAGGTCTATTTGAAGATGTTGATAATTTGTCTCTCAAAGAAACATCGATAACATCTGGTATCTTGCAAAATAAGTCCTCATTACAGAAGTTCTTGCAGAACATACCTTCCCGTTATAGCGATGAAGATGATAGCGGTGATGAATATACAGATTTGTCGTTGATAGTTCCTCAAAACAAAAATATCTATGGGAAATTAGGATTGATTATTTATCGCACTAATGAATATTTGTGCAAAAACACTGGAACAAGCGCAGATTTGGGAATACTTGAAGATATTTGTGATAGTCAAAAAGGAGCATTAGAAGATGAAATACATAATAGCCTTAACGTTCCTCTTTATTTAGGTTTAGCAGGAACATTCGTTGGTATAATTACGGGGCTGATAGGGGTTGATTTCAATCAGATTTTTGGCGAAACTGATAATTTAAGTGGATTGCAGCATCTTTTGTATGGTATTATAGCAGCCATGTGCGCAAGTTTACTGGGATTGGGCTTTACTGTATATAATAGCGCTATATCATATAAATCTGCTGTAGCCAAATCCAATGAGGGCAAAGAAGAATACATGAACTTTTTAAGAAGAGAGTTGATGCCGTTATTATCAAATAGTATGGCTTCAAGTCTAAATTCATTAAAAGGTGTGCTTGGACATTTTGTGGACAAGTTCGGACGTAATCTTGATGCGTATGCTAATTCGGCAGAATTATTGAATGACAATCTTGAAAAACAGCATCTTGTCTTAGCCGAAATAAATAAACTGAGCCTTACGCAAACGGCTAATAAAATAGCTGCAACATTTATGCAGTTAAAAGATTCTGCCGATTCTTTAAATGTTTTCAAATCTTATCAAGAACAACTTAATTCTACCATAGCAAATGTATCAGGTATTGTTAATCAAACTCAAACAATCATTGATAAGTTCAAGGACTTTTCTACAGGATTGTCTGTGGTGGTCAGTAATCAAAACAAGACAACAGAACTTCAACGCGAATTTCAAGAAGCCATAACGACTCATTTTCCAACAGGAGCAGAAGCAAGGGATATTTGGAGAAAGGAATTTGACTTGTTTATATCTGAAGGGAAGCAAGTATCTGAAAGCTTATCTACCCAACTTACGGCTTCAACAGAACATATACAAAATTTTGTGGCTAATAATAAAGAGTTCTTTGATACATTTGATAAATTGAAAGAAGTGCTTGATACAATGGTACAATATACGCAAGTTCAAGCGGAATGTTATAAGGATATGAAAGGCGAAATCTTAAACCTTAGAACAGATTATCATAACGCTCAACTTGATAGCATAGAATTGAACAAATCTATTCTTAAGGCAATAGAAACAATGACAAAATCTATTAAGGACTTAAAAGAAGAAAAGTAATTATGCCAAGAAACAGAAGTAACACTTTCTGGTTAAGTTATTCTGACCTCATG
>ENA-OOZI01000395-OOZI01000395.1-human-gut-metagenome-genome-assembly--contig:-NODE-395-length-8781-cov-1.697570_pt1 | contig 8781 bp, 6 predicted proteins | sample MGYA00241189_ERZ501401 | MGnify/ENA primary metagenome ERZ501401 (study PRJEB25962, sample SAMEA2042655) | human gut metagenome | biome: human gut; feature: human-associated habitat; material: faeces...
CGAGCTTGCCAAACTGCCCGATGCCATGGTGGACAGCCTTGTCAGCAAGATTCAGACCCTGCAAAATAAATATAGCACAACCTTCTTTGATGTGGAAAGCGAAATCCGCGCCACCGAAAAGCAGCTGGCCGCGATGATGGACGACCTTACCGGCAGTGAGTACGACCTGAAAGGCCTGAGCGAGTTCAAGACGCTCTTGTTGGGTGACTGATATGGCAAAACAGAACAAACCTGCCATCCGATTCAAGGGATTTACTGACGCTTGGGAACAGCGGAAGTTGACTGAGTTTGTCGAGTTCTTTTCAGGATTAACTTATACGCCTAATGATGTTCAGGAAAATGGAACTCTTGTGCTTCGTTCATCAAATGTAAGCAACGGCGAGGTTGTCGATGCAGATAATGTCTATGTAAATCCGCAAGTTGTTAATTCTGAGAATGTTAAAGTCGGCGATATAGTTGTTGTTGTTCGTAATGGCTCTCGTTCACTCATCGGAAAACACGCACAAATTAAGGCTTTTATGCCCAACACGGTAATCGGAGCGTTTATGACTGGTATTCGTTCAGAATGTCCAAAGTTTACAAATGCTTTGCTCAATACTTCAAGATTTGAAGAAGAAATCGCAATGAATATGGGAGCAACAATCAACCAAATCACGGGATATATGTTTTCCAAAATGGAATTCAAAGTGCCGTATTTGGACGAACAAAAGAAAATAGGCGAATATTTTGAAAAACTCGACCACCTTATCACCCTTCATCAGCGTAAGTATGACAAGCTGCAAGTTTTGAAGAAAGCCATGCTTGAAAAAATGTTTCCGAAAAATGGCAGCAGCGTCCCCGAAATTCGATTCAAGGGATTTACTGACGCTTGGGAACAGCGAAAGTTGGGGGAGATTTCGGAAATTAAGACAGGGCCTTTTGGCAGTATACTTCACGCTGATGATTATGTGAGCGAAGGTGTCCCGATTATTACAACGGAGCATTTCAAAACAGGTTCCCTGCCACAGAACGCAAGCGGTCTGCCACAAGTTTCTGAAGTTGACTACAAACGGCTATCTGCATATACACTGAATAACGGTGATATTGTATTTTCTCGTGTTGGTTCAGTTGATATAAATGCCCTAGTTACGCCATTTCAAAGGAATTGGCTGTTCTCCGGGCGTGTTCTGAGAGTACGACCCGAAATAGATGTTTTACCTCAATTTCTGCATACGCGGTTAGAAACTGAGAGTATAAAAAACGACATTTGCGCACGGGCTGTTGGTCAAACTATGCCTAGCATAAACACGGAAATTTTGAAAGCCACTCAATTAGTTTTACCAACATCAATGGCAGAACAAAAACAAATTGGCTTATACTTCGCAAAGCTCGACCACCTTATCACCCTTCATCAGCGTGAGTTGGAAAAGCTCCAAAATATCAAGAAATCTATGCTTGAAAAGATGTTCGTGTGACATCAATTTAGTAGGAAGGAGGAAATCGAATGACATTCCAAAAAGAAGCGGACTTTGAGGAAGCCCTGATTAAAGTCTTGGCGGATAAAGGATGGGAAAAAGAAGTCATCAAGAACCCGACCGAGCAAGACCTCATCCGAAATTGGGCAAAGATCCTGTATGATAACAACCGTGGAATTGACCGCTTGAATAACTATCCTCTTACGGATGGCGAAATGCAGCAGATCATCGAGCAGATCACGGAACTTAGAACCCCGTTAAAACTCAATGGCTTTATCAACGGAAAAACTGTGTCCATCAAGCGTGATAACCCTGATGATAAGCTCCATTTCGGCACTGAAATCAGCTTGAAAATATATGATCGCAGGGAAATCGCCGCTGGACAGAGCCGGTATCAGATCGTACAGCAACCAGTCTTTCCGAGCAAGTCAAAAATGCTGAATGATCGTCGTGGCGATTTGATGCTGCTCATCAATGGTATGCCGGTCATACATATTGAGCTGAAGCGCAGCGGTGTCCCCGTCAGTCAAGCATATAATCAGATTGAGAAATACTCATATGAGGGCGTTTTTACCGGATTGTTCTCGCTCGTTCAGGTGTTTGTAGCAATGAACCCTGAAGAAACTCGTTATTTTGCGAATCCCGGACCTGACGGAAAGTTCAATACGGATTACTATTTCCATTGGGCTGACTTCAATAATGAGCCTATCAACGATTGGAAAGCTATCGCCTCCTCGCTGCTGTCCATCCCTATGGCGCACCAGCTCATTGGTTTTTATACTGTTGCCGACAATGCTGACGGTGTTCTGAAGGTAATGCGAAGCTACCAGTATTACGCAGCCAGCGCAATTTCCGATGTTGTGTCTAAAACGAAGTGGGACAGCGGTAAGCAGCGTGGCGGCTACATTTGGCATACCACCGGCTCGGGTAAGACGATGACGAGCTTTAAGTCGGCTCAGTTGATTGCAAACTCCAATGATGCAGATAAGGTTATTTTCCTTACCGACCGTATTGAGTTAGGAACTCAGTCGCTCAAGGAGTATCGGGCATTTGCGGACGAGAACGAAACCGTGCAGGCAACAGAGAACACATATGTCCTTTTGACTAAGCTGAAAAGCAACGCAACGGCAGATACCCTAATTGTTACCTCTATTCAGAAGATGAGCAATATCCGAGATGAGGACGGAGGACTTAATGCAAGCGATATTGAAATAATCAACGGCAAACGGCTTGTTTTTATTGTTGACGAGGCTCATCGTTCAACTTTTGGAGATATGCTATCCATCATCAAGGAAACATTTCCCAATGCCATCTTCTTTGGCTTTACCGGCACACCGGTGTTTGAGGAGAATGCAAAGAAAAACAATGCCCAAACAGATGTTTTTGGCAATGAACTCCATAGATATAGCATTGCTGATGGTATCAGGGATAAGAATGTGCTTGGATTTGATCCTTATAAAGTCCTGACTTTCCGTGATAAGGATGTCCGCAAGGTGGTTGCTTTGGAAAAAGCAAAAGCAGCAACCGAAGAAGAAGCAATCAGCGATCCCAAAAAGGCAAAAATATTCTATGAGTATATGGACTCCTCCACCGTCAAGATGGCGGGCTTCTTGGGCGATGACGGAAAGTGGGTCAAGGGCATTGAAGATTATCTTCCAAAAACTCAGTACCTTTCCGCGGAGCATCAAAGCAAGGTTGTTGAGGATATTCAAGAAAACTGGCTTACTTTGAGTCACAACGGGAAATTCCACGCAATCTTTGCAACGAGCAGCATCCCCGAAGCAATAGACTACTATCGACTGTTGAAGGCTGCAATGCCGAAACTTAGGATCAGTTGCCTTTTTGACCCCAATATCAGCAATGAAGATGGTGACTACAAAGAATACAGAGGGCAGCCGATTGCTTTCTATAAAGAGCAAGGCTTAATCGAAATCCTTACTGACTATAATACGATGTTTGGTCAGGATTTTTCGATTGCTACACACGCTCGCTTCAAAAAAGACCTTTCTCTACGCCTTGCCCACAAAGAGCAATATAAGCGGGTCGAAAGAGAGCCTGAGAAGCAGCTCGACCTCCTGATTGTAGTGGATCAGATGCTTACCGGCTTTGACTCTAAGTGGGTCAACACGCTGTATATGGACAAGATACTGGAGTATGAGAACATCATTCAGGCATTTTCCAGAACCAACAGACTTTTCGGACCCGATAAGCCTTTTGGCATCATCAGATATTATCGCAAGCCGCATACGATGGAGCAGAATGTGAGCAAAGCTGTTAAGCTCTATTCCGGCGATAGACCGATAGGTCTGTTCGTTGAAAAACTGTCTTACAACCTCGGAAAGCTCAACGCTGTGTTTGATGATATTGCCTATTTGTTCAAGAATGCTGGTATCCCTGACTTTGAAAAGTTGCCTGCGGACGGAACCGTAAGAGCTAAGTTCGCCTCGCTGTTTAGAGATTTCAACGGATACCTTGAAGCTGCTAAAATCCAAGGATTTAGGTGGGACAAACACACCTACTCATTCAAGGACGAGGAAAGTGGAAATTCGATTGAAATTACAATGGAGTTCGATGAGAACGCATTTTTGATTTTAGCACAGCGTTATAAAGAGCTTTCCGCTGCTTCTTCCGATGATCCCGGATCACAAGACATAGATATACCATACGATCTTGTTGGATACCTGACTGAAATTGACACAGGGGTTATCGATGCCGATTATATGAACAGTCGCTTCGATAAGTACCTCAAATTGATTCGACAGGAAGGTTCGTCCGAGGAATCTATTGAGCAAGCAAAGGCAGAACTTCACAAAACTTTTGCTGCCCTAACGCAAGAGGAGCAGAAATACGCAAACATCTTTCTGCACGACATTGAGCGAGGCGATGTCATTGCCGAGGACGGAAAAACGCTTCGTGACTACATCACGGAGTATCAGTTTAGAGCAAAAGATGACCAAATTCACCGTTTTGCGACTATCTTCGGTCTTGATGAGGATAAACTCAGGAATATGATGGGGCTTAACCTGAATGAAACGACTATCAATGAGTTTGGCAGGTTTGACGAGCTGAAAAAGAGCATCGATAAGACCAAAGCAAAAGCATTCTTTGAAGCATATGAACAAACCAAGTTGATTCCGCCCAAGGTCAATATGAAAACGGATCAGCTTTTGCGGCAGTTTATTCTTACCGGTGGATTTGAGGTTGATATGCCGTAATGAGTGCCATCACCGCTAAAGCAAGCCGAAAAATGAAAAAATATGCGGTCTTAACAAGAGAGCCAAGGTGTTTCCTTGGCTCTTTTGATTTTTCTTGGGAACAGCGTAAGTTCTCAGATATTACTTTTCCCGCTGGCGAAAAGAATAAGGACAACCTTCCATTAGAGAGCTATTCAATTACCAACGAACACGGATTTGTACCACAAGATGAGAAGTTCGAGAATGGAGGGACGATGAGAGAAGCAGATAAAAGAATGTATTATATCGTTTCTCCGAACTCATTTGCTTATAACCCGGCAAGAATAAATGTTGGTTCAATCGGATACCAAAATATCGGGAAAAATGTGATAGTTAGCTCTCTATATGAGGTTTTCAAGACCTCCGAAGATGTTGACGATAGGCTCTTATGGCACTGGTTCAAATCACCTGATTTTCAAAAATTGATTATGCAGTTGCAAGAGGGTGGCGTTCGTCTGTACTTCTATTACGACAAGCTCTGTATGGGAGAAGTATCTCTTCCTTTGCTTGAGGAACAGCGCAAAATCGGAAAGCTGTTTGATACCCTTGACAACCTTATCACCCTTCATCAGCGTAAATGTGCAAATTTATGCAGCCCTTCTCAGGTAGTTTTCTCTCTGTTATTTGCGACTTCAACTTTTTCTTGGGAACAGCGTAAGTTGTCTGAAATGTGCGGTACTTTTGAGTATGGACTTAACGCAGCCGCTAAGGAGTTTGACGGAAAAAACAAATACATCAGAATCACGGATATTGATGATGCCAGCAGAGAGTTCTTGCTTTCTGATCTTTCGTCCCCTGATATTTGCCTTGATGGTATGTCGAAATATCTACTCTCAAGCGGAGATATTGTCTTTGCACGAACTGGTGCAAGTGTCGGAAAAACCTACATTTACAGGGAAAACGACGGCATTGTGTACTTTGCAGGTTTCCTTATTCGGGCAAAAGTCAATCAGGACAATGATGCAGAATTTGTTTTTCAAAGCACCCTTTCGCCAAGCTATGAGAAGTATATTCGTATTACCTCGCAGCGATCTGGACAGCCGGGTGTAAACGCACAAGAGTATGGTGAGTACGACTTGTTTGCCCCGTCAAAAGAGGAACAGCAAAGAATTGGACACTTCCTGCGAGGTATTGACAACCTTATCACCCTTCATCAGCGTGAGTGCATTTCCTTTGCCGGAAGGGCGGACTGGCTTATCCTGACCGCAAATAAAAAGCGAACTACTTCTTCTTGGGAACAGCGTAAGTTGGGTGAACTTGTTGATAGAGTAGTTCGCAAGAATATAAACAACGAATCTACGCTACCATTAACAATCTCAGCACAATATGGTTTGGTTGACCAAATCACATACTTTAATAACCGTGTTGCAAGCCGAGATGTGAGCAACTATTACTTGGTGCTGAACGGCGAATTTGCCTACAACAAAAGCACCTCTGATGGCTATCCATTTGGTGCGGTCAAAAGACTTGATCTGTACGAAAAAGGCGTGCTATCAACGCTTTACATCGTTTTTGCTCCCAAGAAAGAGCAACAGATTGATTCGGATTATCTGACCGTTTTCTTCGATACAGATAGGTGGCACAAAGGTGTTGCTGAGAGAGCTGCCGAGGGTGCGAGGAATCACGGGCTTCTCAATATTTCTGCCGAGGATTTCTTTGATATAGACCTTTCTGTACCTAAAGATATTGTAGAGCAAAAGCAAATCGGGGCGTTTATTCGTCAGCTCGACAACCTTATCACCCTTCATCAGCGTAAGCCATTTTTAATGAAATGGAGGACTTCTGATGCTAACAGAAACCAAGCGAACAGACTTGTTCTGTGAATATTATGCAAAATGGATTACGGTGTATAAGAAGGGCGCAATCAGAAAGGTGACGATGGACAAGTACCTGATGACGCAGAAATGGCTCGTTAAGCTCGTCCCGAACCTGAGAGTATGTGATATGAACCGGATCGCTTATCAGCAGCTGTTGAACGACTATGCTGAGTTCCACGAGCGCCAAACCACGATGGATTTTCACCACCAGCTCAAGGGAGCTATTCTTGATGCTGTTGATGAGGGCTTGATTGAAAGAGATCCTACTCGCAAGGCAATCATCAAGGGGAAGCCACCGGTTGCTAAGAAAATCAAGTATCTCAATCAATTTGAGCTACACACGCTGCTGATCTCGCTTGACCTAAAGGATAAGGTGAATTGGGACTACTTTATCCTGTTGGTAGCTAAGACGGGGATGCGCTTTTCTGAAGCACTGGCTCTTACCCCGAAAGACTTCGACTTTGCCCATCAAACACTGTCCATAAGCAAGACTTGGGACTACAAGGGAAAGGGCGGCTTCCAGCCTACGAAAAATAAGTCGTCTGTGCGGAAAATTCAAATTGACTGGCAAACTGTCATTCAATTTTCTGAATTGGTAAAGCACCTTCCCGAAGATAAGCCCATCTTTGGCAACTCCACTGTCTACAATTCGACGGTGAACGACATTCTCGGCAGGCATTGCAAAGCCTGTAACATCCCTGTCATCTCTGTCCACGGATTACGGCATACACACGCCTCTTTGCTGTTATTTACGGGCGTTTCCATTGCGAGCGTTGCCCGGCGTCTTGGACATTCGAGTATGACCACTACGCAAAAAACCTATCTGCACATCATTCAGGAACTTGAAAACAAAGACAGCGACTTGGTGATGCGCTCTCTTTAGGGTTTGAGCTAAAAAAAACAAAACCGGCTTGCGCTGATTAAAGGTGATAAAAAAGATGCCATCCGAAAGGGTGGCATCTTAGTTATTTGTCGTATCGCAGAAAATCGTTACAATGCTCCTGTTGGCGCAAATGGTAGCCTTGAGAGATCAGCGTATCGGCTTTTAGAGCGACAAGGTTAATATCTGAGTTCAATGTCCGTGCGATCTGCTGCGTGTCGTATCCTCTTTCCGCAAGTTCAAGGAAGTCCTCATCTGATAGGGAAATCTGTGCGGCAAAGAGATTGGCTTCGTACTCCATACGGTTGTCCCGCATATTGAAGATCTCAAACTCTTTGAAGCCACCGACTTTCGTGGCTTCCTCCCGGTGTAAAGCATCGTGCCCTAATTCGTGAAGTAGCACGATGTTCTCCATAACCGGATGCAGATCATTTTTGACAAAGATGAAGCGATTGCGCATCAAGACTTTATATGCTCCACGCTGTTCATTGAACGGATAATACATTACCTCGATTCCTAAGTCCCTTGCTATTCTGAGAGGATCACGGGTTCCGCATTGAGCAACGATGGAGTTTGCTTTTTGTACGATTTCCGAAGTGCTTACATACATCGGCTTCACCCCTTTCGGCTTTTCTTTTACAATTCTATCAAAAGTGGTGTCCCATATAACGGACTTATTTCTGTGCGTCCTTGGAACGATACTTTTTCGGGGTGTATTTTTTGTTCTTTTCCTTAGCAAGCCAATAGGCATCCATAATAGCTTGCATCATAACATCCATATCATCCTGTGCCAACTCACCGCCGGTAAACAAACCGGTTACTTCATCTGTGAGCTGTTGCGCTTGTTTGGCACCTCGTGCGCCGTACTGCTCCGCAGCCTGAGCAACGAGCATACCATCCGTACCGAGAAGCTGATCCACGGAAATATTAAGTGCCTTTGCCAGCTTCTCCGCTGCATCCAAGCGAGGACGAGAGGTTCCGCATTCGTATCTCTGTATGGTACGGGGGGAAACACCGGAAACCTTAGCAAGCTGCTCCTGCGTCATATCATTTTTTTCTCTCAGCCCTTTTAATCTGTCGCTGAACTTCATTATCAATTCCCTCCATAAGATTTCTATTTTTAGCAGCACGACACTTTTTTCGTCACTTCTTATTGACACGACATTGGTGTCGTGCTATAATCTGAATCACAACAACGACACTTCTGTCGTGTTCATATGATACAACACGACACTTTGGTTTGTCAAGAGGTTTCGCAGAATTTCCAAGAAATAAGGTGATTTAGTTGAGCAGATCAATACTGCATTGTGATATGAATAACTTCTATGCCAGCGTTGAATGTATGCTCGACCCAGCTTTGAGAAAGTATCCGGTCGCTGTCTGCGGCTCGGTGGAAG
>ENA-OOZI01000401-OOZI01000401.1-human-gut-metagenome-genome-assembly--contig:-NODE-401-length-8724-cov-1.380321_pt1 | contig 8724 bp, 4 predicted proteins | sample MGYA00241189_ERZ501401 | MGnify/ENA primary metagenome ERZ501401 (study PRJEB25962, sample SAMEA2042655) | human gut metagenome | biome: human gut; feature: human-associated habitat; material: faeces...
GATGGATACACCGATGCCAGAGGCAGTTAAGAAGCTTGTAGTATACAATGTCAATGAGGTAGAGAAGGTTGCTGCCACAGTTGATTTTGTATTCTCAGCAGTAGATATGACAAAGGATGAGATCAAAGCTATAGAGGAGGCTTATGCCAAGACAGAGACTCCTGTAGTTTCAAACAACTCAGCTCACAGATGGACTCCAGACGTTCCTATGATGGTTCCAGAGATCAATGCAGATCATGCAGAGGTTATCAAGTTCCAGAAGAAGAGACTTGGAACAGAGAGAGGATTTGTTGCAGTTAAGCCTAACTGCTCTATCCAGAGTTACGCACCTGTACTTACAGCATGGATGCCATTTGAGCCATACGAGGTGATCGTGAGCACATATCAGGCAATTTCAGGAGCAGGCAAGACATTCAAGGATTGGCCTGAGATGCTTGGCAACATCATCCCATATATCGGTGGTGAGGAAGAGAAGTCAGAGAAGGAGCCACTCAGAATCTGGGGTAAGGTAGACAAGGAGAATGGTGTGATCGTTCCTGCAGAGGGAATCACTATCACAAGCCAGTGTATCAGAGTCCCAGTTCTCAACGGACATACAGCAACTGTATTCGTAAAGTTCAGAAAGAACCCTACAAAGGAGCAGCTTATCGAGGCTATGACAAGCTTCAAGGGCGCGCCTCAGGAGCTTGGTCTTCCAAGTGCACCAAAGCAGTTTATCCAGTACCTTGAGGAGGACAACAGACCACAGGTTGCTCTGGACGTTGACTTCGAGAAAGGTATGGGTATCAGCGTTGGACGTCTCCGTGAGGATTCAGTATATGACTGGAAGTTCGTTGGCCTTTCACACAACACTGTAAGAGGTGCTGCAGGTGGTGCAGTTCTCTGTGCAGAGCTTCTGAAGGCTAAGGGATATATCACAAAGAAGTAATAAATTATATGGATATTTGAAGTGTCTGTGCTAACAATATCATAAAGATTTGCCGGGATAATGTTGCTGCTATGAAATGAGCATGTTCCGGCAATTTTTTTGTTTTGCATGGCGTTATATTATGCAGTATTATTGATAACATTATGTTGACATTGCACAAACAGGTATACTAAAATTAGATTAATTGTAAATAAACCATGAATTACTAAGGGAGGTATTTTATGAGAAAAGGGAAGAGATGGCTGGCAGCGGCTGTGAGTGCAGCGATGATTGTCCAGTCACTGGCCAGTGTTGGCCCGGTTTATGCAGCGGATGATGGCGTATCCATAGCTGACACGTTTACGGATTCGTCGTTTAGAAGCTATGTGTCGAGTAATTTCGATACAGACAGTAATGGTTATCTGTCAGATGCGGAGATCTCGAATGTAACATCTATAGATGTTTCGAAGTGTTCTCCTGCTATATCAAGTTTGAATGGCGTAGAATTGTTCACCAATCTGTCAAAGCTGGATTGTAATGAGCAGTCTATAAGGAATCTTGATATAGAGAATCTTGAGAATCTTGAATATATAGATGTCTCAAGTAACAGAATAGACAGTCTGACATTGCCGGTAAGTGCAGAGAAACTTACATATCTTGATATAAGTGGAAACAAGATCACAAGCCTTACATCTCTGGCTGATTACAATAATCTTGTACTGCTCAATGCCAATTCAACAAACCTTTCATCGATAGATGTCAGCAATATGAAGGGGCTTAAGGTGCTTGGCGTAAGTGGAACCACCATATCAACACTTGATCTTGGCTCAAACATGGAGCTTACAACACTTTATTGTGACAGCATGCGTTCACTGCCTGTCCTTGATGTGTCAGGTCATGAGAAGCTTAAGAATCTTTATTGTGCTGGAGCAAAGAGCGACAGTGGAGTTGTTGTTCGTTCGTCAATTACCAAGCTTGACGTATCCGGTGATATAGTCCTTGGTTCGCTTGATTGTTCAAATAGCTATGTGGCTGAGCTGAACATAGACAATACCCCGGCGCTTACAACACTTGATTGTTCTAACACGAGACTTACATCAATAGATGTGTCAAAGAACACAAGTCTTAGCTACCTTGATGTCAGCAGCAATGTTCTGGGTGCGGTGGATTTTACTGCGAATACAGCACTTAGAGAGCTTTATGTCAAGGATACTGGCATAAATAAGCTTGATGTATCTACTCTCACCAATCTGGTTAATCTTGACGCATCATCAAATTCTCTTGCAGAGCTTGATATAGCATCAAACAGTTTATTGGAGAAGCTTTATATTTCAGACAATAATATCCAGGGTATAAAGCTTGATGGTCATCCTGACCTTAAAGAACTTGAGATTGACAACAACAATCTTGTGGCCATAGATATATCAGTGTGTCCTAAACTTTATGGCGATGATGGTGTGTTCAGTTGCAGTGGGAATAGCAGGGATATAACACTTGATACTACGAACTATGATTATGATTTTAGCGATTTTTCAAAAGTCTATGGTTTGCATAAGGCGTGGTATGACTATGAACTTCCTGTTGCTGTAGATAACAACGGCAAGCCTTTAACGGATGATAATGGGGTTGAAATTCATAAACGAAACAGGAATACTACAGGATACGCAGGAATACAGGGCATAGATGCCAGCAATGAGGCGTCATCCCTGACTGGAGGACAGCTTGATGGATATATATTTACAGCGGAGCCGGATGCGGAGAAGATTACATACAATTACTATACAGGAGCAGGAATGGGGAAGGTCAAGTTCACACTCAACATTCTTAACCCGCTCAAGGTCACAGTATGGTATACAACTGATGGAAATGTTGTAAAGTCAGACAGTTCTACACTCAGCTTCAGAGTTGGTGATACGACTACACTTACAGCTACGGATGACGAAAAGAATCCACACAAGAACATAACATGGAGTTCGTCAAATGAAAGAGTTGCACAGATAGACAGGGAGACAGGAGAACTGACCTGTGTTTCGGCGGGAACAGCTCAGATTAACATTCTGCTGAATGATCGTGCTATAGGATATGTGAATATGGAGTGTCACAAGCCTGTTACCGGACTTTATCTTGTAGATCAGAACGAGAAGGATGATGCAGGCAACCAGATAACATACGAGAATGGCGCAGTCATCAACATGGACTGTGGAACATATCCAAGAAATGGCTCTAAGAAGCTGGATGTAAAGTGTGTTACCGAGGATGGTCTTGCGTCCAAAGAGATATCAGGATTCACTTGTAAGGTGACTGATGCGTATGGCAAAGAAAACAATAAGGTTTTGTCGTTTAATACATCAAGTAAGACTATAACAACAAGAGGTGCAGGAATCGCATTCCTTCATTTTACATCAACTGATAATCCTGATGTAGAGACAGTAATTCAGGTAAATGTTGAACAGAGAGTAAACAGCGTGACACTTTCACAGTCTAGAATGACGATCATTGCAGGTGGAAGCAGTAATCTCGTTGCTACGGTTTCTCCAAATACTGCAGTGGAGCAGAGCGTTGTATGGTCATCATCAAATGAGAGCATTGCTACGGTCGATGCCGAGGGAAATGTGAAGGCTGTCAATCCGGGAGAAGCTGATATCATATGTACATCTGTTGATACTGAGCAGGTGTACGGCAAGTGTCATGTGACTGTACAGCCTCCTGTAAAAGGTTTGACTCTCAATATGAACAGTGCAGAATTGTTGCTCGGAGCAGATACGGAAAGCAGAACAGTATCACTTGAGGCTGTTATCGATGCGGATGATGCAAGTATTTACAAGAATTTGAAGTGGACATCGTCAGATACAAACGTTGCTTCGGTGTCATATAGTTCAACAGATAAGACAAAGGCTACAGTTACTGCCAGATCAGCAGGAACTGCTGTTATCAGATTTTCAATTTCAGATGATGAGTATGTGGATTGCAACATTACAGTAAAGCAGAGAGTTACAAGCCTTAGAATAAACAGAGACAAGACAACAATATATGCTGGTGATACACTGCAGGTAACAAGCACTGCATCCCCTGCAACTGCATCGAATCAGGAAGTCATCTGGGCATCATCAGACGAGAGTGTTGCAAGCATTGACAAGGATGGTTTGATAACAGCCCTCGACAGAGGAACCACAGTTATCACAGCTACAGCAGTTGATGGAAGTGAGAAAACAACATCATTCACTCTTACAGTAAAGAAGTATGTAAGTGCTATAACACTTGACAAGGAGAAGCTCACTCTGTATGTGGGTGAACGAGGAACTGTTAAGCAGACCGTACTTCCAGAAGATGCAAATGACAGAAATGTTATATGGCAGTCAAGTGATCCGGGTGTTGCAACAGTATCAAACGGAACAATAACAGGTGTTAAAGCCGGAACAACAAACATAACATGTACAGCTAGAGATGGCAGTGGAGTATCAAAAACATGTGAAGTTACAGTAGTCCAGCAGATATCATCAATAGTATTGGGTGAGAGCACTAAGACTGTGAATGTAGGTGATAAGTTTACCCCGAATGTGACTCTCAATCCGGAGAATGCTTCAAAAACAGAGCTGAAGTGGACAAGCTCGAGTGAAGCAGTAGCATCTGTAGATCAGAATGGAGAGGTAACAGCAAAATCCCAAGGTACAGCGACAATCACATGCGAGGCTGTCGAAGGCATTGAAGGAAGAAAGGCCAAGGCAGCTCTCAGACTTACAGTTAACCAGCCGGTTACAGGAATAAAACTTAATCAGACAAAACTGAATCTGTTTGTGGTAAACAGGGCAGAATAACATCGACTGTAGCTCCTGCTAACGCAAATAACAGAAATGTTGAGTGGACAACTTCTAACAGCAAGGTAGCAACTGTAAACAATGGTACTATCACAGCAGTATCAAAGGGAACAGCAGTTATCACATGTAAGGCTAAGGATGGAAGCGGCAAGCTTGCAAAGTGTACTGTTACGGTTTCACAGCCTGTAACATCCATCAAGCTCAATGCAACAAACAAGACTATCAAGAAGGGTGCGACATTCACACTCAAGGCAACTGTAGGTCCTGCAGCGGCAAACAATAAGGCGGTTACATGGTCATCATCGAACACCAAGGTTGCAACAGTTTCGTCAACAGGAGTTGTCAAGGCTGTTGGAAAGGGTTCGGCAGTTATCACATGTAAATCAAAGGACGGAAGCAATATTACTGCCAAGTGTACAATCAATTCAGTTATTATGGTTTCTTCAATCAAGTTAAACAAGAAGACAGCAACCATAAAGAGAAAGGGAAAGATAACACTCAGGGCAACAGTAGGTCCTGCAACTGCAAACAACAAGGCAGTTACCTGGGTTTCTTCAAATAAGAAGATCGCCACTGTAACAACAAGAGGAACAGTAGTAGGTAAGAAGAAGGGGCGTGCGGTAATTAAATGTAAGGCTAAGGATGGCAGTGGTAAGTACGCAAAGTGTACAATCATAGTAAAATAAAATATAACAACATATAGTTGGAATATATGATCTTAATCGTCAGGCCTGCAAAACAGGTCTGACGGTTTTTTACGTATATTGTTCTTTGCTGTTCTTTATTTTTATTTAACGTTAAAAAATGTTGTAAGCAAATAGCAATTGTGATAAACTATTAGAAAAATTGATTTCATTTACATGGAGGCATTTATAGATATGAAGAAGCTTATTTTAGTTACATCACCACCAGCATGTGGAAAGACATTTATTTCAAAGCAGGTTGCAAAGGCACTTCACAATTGTGTATACCTTGACAAGGATACACTTATCGTGCTTTCAAAGCAGATATTTGTAGTTGCCGGACAGGAGTACAACCGTTCATCAGACTTCTTCCAGAAGGAGATCAGAGATTACGAGTATTACTGTGTGTTGGATCTTGCATTTGAGGCATTGGATTACAATGATACAGTTCTCATCAATGCTCCGTTCACAGAGGAGATCAGAGATGATGAGTATCTTGACAATCTTCGCGCTAAGCTTGCAGAGAAAGATGCAGAGCTCTTCGTTATCTGGGTAAATACAAGAAAAGATGTATGTCATGAGAGAATGATCAAGAGAGCTTCAGACAGAGATACATGGAAGCTTGAGCACTGGGATGAGTACATCAACAGCCAGAACTTCAATCCGCCTACAAACATCAAGGATCTCTTCATATTCGAGAACTCATCAGAGGAGGAATATGAGGATTCGATCAAAAAGGTTGTCAAGGCTGTGAGAGGTTAATTGGCACATACAATAAAATATTTATGACAGGAGTAGAGAATATGGCAACAATCAGAAGTTTTAGAGCCTATAGACCGAGACCAGATGTTGCAGGCAGAGTAGCTGCCTTGCCATACGATGTGTATAACCGTCAGGAAGCAGAGATAGAGGTCAAGCGCGAACCATTATCATTTTTGAAAGTGGACAGAGCAGAGACATCCTTTGGACCAGATGTGGATACATATGCTCCATGTGTATATGATAAGGCTGGTCAGCTGCTTCAGGGCATGATAGATGATGGAACATATATCATGGAGCGCAGACCAGTCTATTATATTTATGAGCTTATCATGGATGGCAGGCATCAGACAGGACTCGTGGCATGTCCTTCTATAGATGACTATATGAATGGAGTCATCAAGAAGCATGAGAATACCAGAGAGGACAAGGAGATAGACAGAATAAAGCATGTCGAGGCATGCGGAGCGCAGACGGGACCTATATTCCTTGCGTACAGAGCGATAGATAAGGTTGACGAGATCATCGATAGAGTGAAGAAGGGTGATAAGTTGTACGGCTTCACATCACCTGACGGGATCACTCACAACGTATGGATAATAGATGGCCAGGAAGATATAGACACCATCAGAGCTGCATTTGAAGGAGTGGACGATATCTATATAGCGGATGGACACCACAGGGCGGCATCGGCCGTCAAGGCGGGAATCCATATGAGAGAGAAGAATCCGGGATATACCGGGGATGAGGAATTCAATTATTTCCTCTCTGTACTTTTCCCTCATGACCAGCTTATGATCATGCCGTACAACAGAGTGGTAAAGGATCTCAACGGACATGACAAGCAGGAATTCATGGATGAGGTTTCAAAGATATTTGATGTGACAGCCAGTGATGTTCCGGTGGAACCACAGGTCAAAGGACAGGTGGGAATGTACATGGATGGAAGCTGGTACAGACTGGATGTCAGAGAAGGTATTGTTCCGGATGATGTCGTGGGCAGACTTGACGTATCGGTACTTCAGGACAATGTGCTTGCACCGATACTTGGAATACAGGATCCGAGAACCGATCAGAGGATCATGTTCGTAGGTGGAATCAGAGGACTTGCAGAGCTTGAGCGTCTGGTGGATGGAGGAATGGCGGTTGCATTCTCGATGTATCCGACATCCATCACTGAACTGTTCGACATTGCAGATGCGGGACTTCTCATGCCTCCAAAGTCAACGTGGTTTGAGCCAAAGCTCAGAAGCGGAATATTTATACACAAGATAGACTAACATTAGGAGAAGGGGTTTTATGGAGATATTTGTATTGAAATCAGATGAGGTTGCAGCGATAACAAGGGGTACGCATGGCAACCCTCATCATATTCTTGGTATGCACCAGTGTCTTAATGACTGCTATGTAAATGCATACCTTCCGAGGGCTACGGCTGCGTTTGTTCTCAGGATAAATGAAGAAACGGGCGAGCCGATATTTAAATATCCTATGACCGAGATAGGTTCACAGGGATTTTTTACAGTGAAGATCGAGGATAGCGGGGCATTTGCATATAAGCTCATAACAGAAGGCGAGCAGGCGGCTGAATTCTATGATCCGTATTCATTCGGATACAGCGTGGATCCGGTCAATGTCATGAAGGTGGTAAATGGAGACGATGGAATATTGTCGGATTTCCATGTAAAGGATCTGTTTGGAGCAAGACAGATCACGCTCGATGGTGTACAGGGTGTATCGTTCTGCATGAATATGCCGGGGGCAACCAGGGTCAGTGTGGTCGGAGATTTCAACGGATGGGATGGACGCGTGAATCCTATGAGAAGGATTGACTACACTGATATGTTTGAGCTGTTCATTCCGGGCGATCTCATGAATACCAGATACAAATTCGAGGCATTATACAGAGATGGAAATACAGATATATTTGCAGACCCTTACGCTGAGGTGTATGAGGTGGCACCGGGAAATGCATCGGTACTTGCAAAGCTTGAGTATAGCTGGTTAGACTCTTCATATATGAAGAAGAGAGGCAGTGTATCTGCCCCGGTAAATATATATGAGGTCCACATGCCGACATGGAAGAGAAACTCAGATGGATATCCTCTTAACTATCTCGAATTTGGCAAAGAGGCTGCCATGTACGTGAAGAATATGGGATACAACTACATACAGTTTATGCCACTTATGGAATATAGAGATGACAATGGCTGGGGCTATGATACCGTGGGAATGTTCGCTCCGACATCGAGATTTGGAACACCTACGGAGTTCATGGCTATGGTCGACCATTTCCACAGCAAGGGAATAGGCGTTATCATGGATATGGTATCTGTGAGGGATGTGGATTGCATCGCATATTGGATAGACACATATCATCTGGACGGAGTAAGGCTGGAGGACGAGGAACTTATCAGAGCATTGAGAACAACCCTCGGCACTGCAGGCGATGCTGTCATGACAGATCTCAGGTGGAATAATGAGGCTGTGTCCAGAGTGACAGATTTCATGATGATACCTCCAGTGAACAGAGGAAGCTTTACGGATTATACATGTGGTA
>ENA-OOZI01000424-OOZI01000424.1-human-gut-metagenome-genome-assembly--contig:-NODE-424-length-8396-cov-1.437118_pt1 | contig 8396 bp, 7 predicted proteins | sample MGYA00241189_ERZ501401 | MGnify/ENA primary metagenome ERZ501401 (study PRJEB25962, sample SAMEA2042655) | human gut metagenome | biome: human gut; feature: human-associated habitat; material: faeces...
CAGTGGGAAGAGTTGAACATGGCAACATCCTCGTCGGTGAGGTTGAACCTTCTGTGAAGTCCTGCCAGCAGTGTAGGCAGCACCTGTATAGGCTTGCTTGCGGAACGCATGAAAGTCTGTTTCTCTATGTCGCCAAGGTAGGCGATTGTATCTCCTGTGGATGACACAACTGCGATGGAGCCGCGGTGTGCATTCTCAACAATATTTCCACGGTATTCTTTTACTAATATCTCTGACATATATTCAACACCTCATTTGTATTTTGTATGATTTTCTTCCGATATAGTCATTATATGAAAAAGATATCCGTTTGCAAAATGAAAATTACATAATATATAAGAAAAATATGAGAAATGTAATTGAGTGTAAGTAAGTAATAACTAAAAAATATCGCCTGATACTGACAAAATACATCATTTGTCATATATACCCTGAGTAAAAAATGTTTAAAAAAATCGAAAAATGCGCATTTTTTTTGTGAAAATGCATAAAAAACTTTGATTATTATAAAAAGGATGGTATAATGTCTTTATAATTTTGCATGGAGAGGTGACTTACATGATTAAAAAAGAAATGATCGCCATGCTCCTTGCTGGTGGACAGGGCAGCCGTCTTGGGGTTCTTACATCCAAGCTTGCCAAGCCAGCGGTAGCATTTGGCGGCAAATACAAGATAATCGATTTCCCACTGAGCAACTGTATCAACTCGGGGATTGACACAGTAGGTGTACTTACACAGTACAGACCACTCAGACTTAACCAGCATATCGGAATCGGCATTCCTTGGGATCTCGATAGAAACATTGGTGGTGTCACAGTGCTTCCACCATACGAGAAGAGCAACAACAGCGAGTGGTACACAGGTACTGCCAACGCTATCTACCAGAACATAGAGTTCATAGATTATTACAATCCAGACTATGTTCTCATACTTTCCGGTGATCATATCTACAAGATGGATTATGAACACATGCTTGACTATCACAAGTCCATGAATGCGGATGTGACACTTGCCACATACCAGGTTCCATGGGAGGAGGCAAGCAGATTCGGAGTAGTTATAACGAATGATGACGGCATTATCTCAGAGTTTGAGGAGAAGCCGGAGAACCCAAGAAGCAACAAGGCTTCCATGGGTATATACATATTCAACTGGAAGATCCTCCGCGAGGCACTTGTTACCATGAAGGATCAGCCGGGATGCGATTTCGGTAAGCATATTATTCCATACTGCCATGAGAACGGCAACAAGATATGTGCATACGATTTCAAGGGATACTGGAAGGATGTAGGAACTCTCGGTTCATACTGGGAGGCCAACATGGAGCTTGTCGACATAGTTCCTGAGTTCAATCTGTATGAGGAATTCTGGAAGATATATACGAAGACAGACGCCATACCACCTCAGTACATAGATGAAGCGGCAAAGGTATCCAAGTGTATCATCGGAGAAGGAACCGAGATATACGGAACCGTTGAGAATTCAGTTATAGGCTCTTGTGTAACCATAGGAGAGGGTGCGGTCGTTAAGGATTCGATTATAATGAATGGGGTTACGATCGAAGCTGGTGCCTATGTTGAAAAGGGAATCATTGCCGAGAATGTCAAGGTTGGTGCAAATGCCAAGCTTGGAGTTGGTGAGGAAGCTGTCAATGAGATGAAGCCTAATATCTACGCATTTGGCCTTGTTACTATAGGTGAGAACTCAGTTATACCTGAGGGCGTAACAATAGGTAAGAACACTGCAATATTCGGTGACACAGATCCTTCGGATTATCCGGACGGAACACTTCCGAGTGGCGGTACTATTATAAAGGCAGGTGAGTAGACATGAGAGCATTAGGAATTATTCTGGCAGGTGGTAACAGCAATAAGCTGGGAGATCTTTCAGCAAAGAGAGCCGTTGCAGCCATGCCTATCACAGGAAGCTACAGAGCAATTGATTTCGCACTTTCCAATATGACTAATTCTCATATTCAGTGCTATGGAGCAGATGAATGCGAAAAATGATCCTAATGTGATTCAGGACAATTACAGAACCTGCTATGAGGTGTTCGTATACAGCTTTTTTGACAGTGACGGTGACGGCATTGGGGATTTAAAGGGACTTACAGAGAAGCTTGACTATATCGAGGGACTTGGCTGCAATGAAATCTGGATGATGCCTATTATGCCTTCTCCTTCATACCACAAGTATGATATTACGGATTATATGAATATTGACAAGCAGTATGGTACTCTGGATGATTTTGATGCGCTTATTACGGAGTGTCACAAGAGAAACATCAATGTGATTATTGACTTTGTAATAAATCACACATCTAACGAGCATCCGTGGTTTAAGGCGGCTGCTGATTATATCAAGTCGCTTCCTGATGGGGCAGAGCCGGATTCTTCGGAATGTCCTTATGTTGATTACTATAATTTTAGCAAAACCAATACCGGAGGCTACAACCAGCTGCCGGGCACGAAGTGGTATTACGAGTCACAGTTTGTAGACAGCATGCCTGACCTTAACCTGCAGAGCGAAGCTGTAAGAGGGGAGATTGACAAGGTTACATCCTTCTGGCTTGACCGCGGCGTAGATGGCTTTAGACTGGATGCTGTGATTTATTACAATAATAATAACCAGACCGAGACTATAGATGACCTCACATGGCTTGTAAACAATGTGAAGAGCAAAAAGGCCGATGCTTATATGGTTGGTGAGGGCTGGACTACATACAGAGAGTATGCGAAGTACTATAAGAGTGGAATTGACAGTATGTTCAACTTTGATTTTTCACAGCAGGATGGATATATTGGAAAGGTGTTAAATGGTGCAGCAAATCATGGTGCCAGCACATACGGCAATGCTTTGGTTGATGTGGAAAATGAGATAAAGAAGTATACAGACTCATACATTGATGCACCTTTTTATACAAATCATGATATGGGACGCAGCGCAGGATATTACAACGGAGATAATGCCGAGGAGAAAACCAAGATGGCACAGGCTATGAATCTTCTTATGCCCGGAAATGCTTTTCTGTATTATGGAGAGGAAATCGGCATGAGAGGCACAGCCAATGATGAGACGAAGCGTCTTGCCATGAGATGGAGCGGGGATTCAAAAGCTAAGGGAATGTGTGTGGGACCTCAGAATGCAGAAGAAACCGAGCAGACATATGATACCCTTGATAAGCAGATGGAGGATCCATACTCTATTTACAACTTTGTGAAGCAGACAATATCAATAAGAAATGCTTTCCCGGAGATAGCACGAGGTACAAATACCTTTGAAAAGGATCTGTCAAATGATAATGTGTGTATATTCACAAGAGAGTACAATGGTGAGAAAGCAGTGCTTATATTTAATCCATCAAAGGATGAAGCAAGTGTGGATGTGTCATCGCTTGGAGTAAATGATGCTGTTGCAATGCTTCAGACTACAAAGAAAGCACCGTCATATAAGGATGGAACGGCAAAGCTGCCGGCGTATTCGGTGCTTGTTTTGAAGTAAAAAATAGTTGATGAGAATAAAAATTTAATAGTTTAAAGGAATTTGAAGAAGAAATATGAAAAACCGCCCGACTGGGCGGTTTTTTCAGCTATACCATTTCATGAAGCATATCTACAATCACTTCTCTGCAATGAGCTCCGAGATGCTTTTGTTCCTCTTTACTGAGTGCTGCCGGATCAATAGGAGTGCCGTATCGGATAACCACATGCCTCTTTTTGACCCATGGAAGGTGATCCTCGAATATTTCATTTGTTCCCATGATTGCCATTGGCACTATCTTGCATTTGCTCTTTGTGGCAATCTTGAAAGTACCTTCTTTGAAAGACTGTACATCTGTCAGGTCATCTTTGTTTTTGCAGCGTGTGCCCTCAGGAAATACACATATACTGATGCCGGATTTGACCTGATCTATGGCTGCAAGCACAACCTTTAGTCCCTGCTTGATGTCATCGCGGTCCAAAAACAGGCAGTGCAGGCGCTTCATCCAAAGACCCAGCACCGGTATTTTTGTGATGCTCTGCTTTGAGATGTAGCCGGTCAGGCGTGGACATCTGGAGTAGGTGATTATGATGTCAAAGAAACTACGGTGATTTCCTATATATAGTACAGCCTCGTCCTTTGGCACATTTTCCTCCCCTATAAATTCAATGTCTGCTCCGCTTAGGAATATGATGACACGGAAAGCCCACTGTACCAGGCGAAGCTGTGCCATATCGGCCCATGCCGGGGCAAATTTGTGTATTATCCACATGGCTCCGAGCACCGGAAGACCGAGCAGCAGATAGAAAAATACGAATATTACGATTAAAACTGAACGCATATTTGACCTCTCTTTTTCATAATATAAAATGTAATGTAACTATTCAGAACCATTGAGAATAAAAAAGCTGATGCGTCATGCTTGCATGTAAGCAGCAGCTTTTCTTGTTTTGGATAGTTACATTGTTATTGGATTTAATTTTAAAACACAACAGGGGAGCTGGTGTTTAGCCGGCTGAGAGTAGACTGGTAGTGTCTTGACCCATAACCTGATTTGGATAATGCCAACGTAGGATAATATCGCACGATTTTTAGGCGGATATACTCATTGGCGGTATATCCGCTTTTTGAATGTGTGGGTGATTATGAATAGCTGTAAAGAGATACTGATGAATGATTTTATAGAAAAACTTAAGTCACGCAGTCCTTTGATTCACAACATCACAAATATGGTTACTATCAATGATGTGGCCAATATTGAGCTGGCATGTGGGGCTAGGCCTATTATGGCTATGGCACCGCAGGAGATGGATGAGGTCACGGGTATCTGCGATGGGCTGAACCTGAATATAGGCACTCCCTCTGAGGAGCGCTTTGAGGCGATGCGCATTGCTGCGAGGATGGCAGCGAAAAAGAACATTCCTATTGTGCTTGATCTGGTTGGTGTGGGCGTGAGCCGCTTCAGGATGGATTTTGTGATGAGCCTGCTTGACGAGGTGCATGTGGATGTGATTAAGGGCAATTTGTCTGAGGTCAAGGCTGTTATGGAGCATGGCAGGGGCGATGGCGGCGTGGAAGTGACCGATACGGCAGCTGAGTCTGATGCAAAGGCGCTTGCGTGCAGGGCGGCCCTGCAATATGGCTGTATCTGTGTGATTACAGGTGAGACCGATTATGTGGCAGAATTATGTGATGAAGCTGATTGCTATGACAATAATGAAAGCAGTCTGATGAGTACTGATGCGATGGGGACCGGTGTGATAGATAATTGTGTAGTGAATGCTGTTGCGTCGGATGCTGACGGATACACGCATAATTACAGGGTAGGAAGCATCACAGGCGGCCATTTTATGATGAAGAGGGTGACAGGCACCGGATGTATGCTTTCAGGGCTCATTTGTGCGTTTGTTGCGGCTGATTGCGATGATAAATATGGTGCAGTCACGGCAGCACTTAGCTGCATGAAGAGTGCAGGCGGGCTTGCTGCCTCTGATATGGCAGAGCACGGCAGAGAGACAAACAGCTGCTATTTCATTAAGCCCGGAAATGCTGCATACCGGGACAGGCTGATTGATGCAGTATATCATATATGCGATGGTGATTATGAACTGATGTGAATATCGCTGTATGACAGACAATTGGTATGCAGGTCATGAGTCTTATATTTGGAAAACAACAGGATAAGAGGTAAAAGGTATATATGAACAAAACTGATTTAAAGCTCTACGCTATAACAGACAGGCAGTGGCTGCATGGAGCGAGGCTTTCTGAGCATGTGAAGCTTGCAATAGAGGGCGGTGCCACTATGATTCAGATTCGTGACAAGGATATTCTGAGTACGGATTCTGATGCAGGGCTTAAGGATGAGTATAATGAGGCTCTTGAGATAAAGAGAATCTGTCATGAGCACAAGGTGCCGCTCATCATCAATGATAACGTGCAGTTTGCAATTGATATAGATGCCGATGGAGTACATCTGGGACAGGATGACATGAATCCGGCGGAGGCCAGGAAGCTTCTTGGAGCTGACAAGATAATAGGAGTCACGGCAAAGACCGTGGAGCAGGCAAAGAGGGCAGAAGCTGATGGCGCTGACTATCTGGGAAGCGGAGCTGTGTTTGGCTCTACCACAAAGCTCAATGCAAAGCCTATGACAAAGGAGCTTCTGCGTGAAATCACGGCGGCTGTCGATATACCGGTTGTTGCAATCGGAGGCATAAATGCAGACAATGCGGTCACGCTAAAGGGCACAGGGATTGCAGGAATCGCAGTGGTAGGAGCGATATTTGCAAGCGCAGATATAAAGTCTGCAGCCAAGGAACTCGCAGGAATATGCGACAAGATTCTGTAATCACAGTATGACATACTGCTATAACTACAGTAATTAAACAATATTTTGAAAATACTGAACAGTTACGAGAAATCACAACATTCAGTAGAAAGGAGCGTAAATATGCATACAGCACTTACAATTGCGGGAAGCGATTCAAGCGGTGGCGCAGGCGTGCAGGCCGATTTAAAGACCATGCTTGCAAACGGTGTGTTTGGCGAGAGCGTAATCACGGCACTCACGGCACAAAACACCAGGGGAGTTGACGCGGTGATGAATGTACCGGCTGATTTTATCGAGGCACAGATGCAGGCTGTTTTTACGGATATTTTTCCGGATGCGGTGAAAATCGGTATGACATCATCGGTAGATACGATTGAGGCGATTGCCGCAGGTCTTGTAAAATATAAGGCAAAAAACATAGTTCTGGACCCGGTGATGGTCGCTACAAGCGGAAGCAGGCTGCTTGAAGAAAATGCAGCAAACACTCTGATGGAGAAGCTGTTTCCACTGGCTGACATCATCACGCCCAATATCCCTGAGCTTGAGGTGATATCAGGCAGACAGATCGAAAGCACAGATGACATCATAGAGGCATCAAAGGCTGTTTATGATAAATACGGCTGTCCGGTTTTAAGCAAGGGAGGTCATTTCACAGACACAGCATGCGTGTGTGACTATTTGTGGGATGGAAAGCGAATCATCACATTTGAGACCAAAAGAGTGGATAATCCAAACTCACACGGCACAGGCTGCACGCTTTCATCAGCGATAGCCAGCGGCCTGGCAAAGGGACAGCCGCTCGAGCAGGCTGTGGATAACGGCAAGCGATATGTCACGGCATGTTTAAAAGCCATGCTTGATCTGGGACACGGCAGCGGTCCTATGAATCATGGAGCGTTAATCTTGAAATAATTACTAATTAATAATACAAATAACAATAAGAACAGGAGAGTACAATGAGTAATTACACAACACAGATGGATGCCGCAAGAAAAGGCATCGTAACACCTGAAATTGAAAAGGTAGCAAAGAAAGAGAAGATGGATGTAGACAAGCTGATGGAGCTTGTTGCAAGCGGAAAGGTAGCTATTCCTGCTAACAAGCATCACAAGTCACTTGATGCAGAGGGTGTTGGAAGCATGCTTCGCACAAAAATCAATGTAAACCTCGGTGTGTCAAGAGACTGCAAAGACTATGATGTGGAGATGCAGAAGGTCATGAGTGCTGTAAAGCTTGGAGCAGAGGCTATCATGGATCTTTCAAGCCATGGCAATACACAGCCATTCAGACAGAAGCTTACAAGCGAATGTCCTGCAATGATAGGAACAGTGCCTGTTTATGACAGTGTTATCCACTATCAGCGTGATCTTGCAACACTTACAGCACAGGATTTTGTCGATGTAGTCAGACTCCATGCAGAGGATGGAGTGGACTTTGTCACACTTCACTGTGGAATCACAAGAAAAACGATAGACCAGATTAAAAAGCACAAGCGTAAGATGAATATCGTAAGCCGTGGAGGCAGCCTTGTATTTGCATGGATGTGCATGACAGGAGAGGAAAATCCTTTCTACGAGCACTATGATGAGATACTTGAAATCTGTGAGGAGCACGATGTGACAATCTCGCTTGGAGATGCCTGCAGACCGGGATGCCTGGCAGATGCAACAGATGTATGCCAGATAGAGGAGCTTGTAAGACTTGGAGAGCTCACAAAGCGTGCATGGGATCACAATGTACAGGTCATGGTAGAGGGACCGGGACATGTGCCACTTGATCAGGTAGCAGCAAACATGAAGGTACAGCAGTCAATCTGTATGGGAGCACCATTTTATGTACTTGGACCTCTCGTAACAGATATCGCACCGGGCTATGACCACATCACAGCAGCAATCGGTGGAGCAGTGGCAGCAATGAACGGCGCAGCTTTCCTTTGTTACGTGACACCTGCGGAGCATCTTGCTCTTCCAAATGTGGAGGATACAAAGCAGGGAATTATTGCGTCAAAGATTGCGGCTCATGCAGCTGATATTGCAAAGGGAATACCGGGAGCCAGAGATATAGATGATAAGATGGCAGATGC
>ENA-OOZI01000436-OOZI01000436.1-human-gut-metagenome-genome-assembly--contig:-NODE-436-length-8264-cov-1.653795_pt1 | contig 8264 bp, 3 predicted proteins | sample MGYA00241189_ERZ501401 | MGnify/ENA primary metagenome ERZ501401 (study PRJEB25962, sample SAMEA2042655) | human gut metagenome | biome: human gut; feature: human-associated habitat; material: faeces...
TTAAATGGTTCACCCATCAATACTTTATTATCTTCGATATTTCCATTTGCTACTATATAGTCCACTATCAGATTTACGAATCTCATCTGATTTATGTTCAAGCGCTCTTCTGACATAAAACAACTGAAGGCTTCGTTTACTGCCGCTCTATCTACACCGACTATTTTTCGTACTAATCTGCCTATCGGTGTCTCTCCGTATTCCTTTATATAATCTTCCTTTGAACCAAGCTCAGTCCACAGAATTCGTTCCAATTCCCTTAGATCCGTTTCTGTCAGCTTTTTGTTGTTTTTCAGCTTATACACTGACAATTTGTCACTATGCTCTTTCAGGTAAAATTCGACTTTTTTACGATAATTTTTCAAGTCATTTCCGCCATATAAAGGTTCACCCGGTGTACCATCTGTTATAGAGTCCGTGAAATTTGTATAGTATATTGGCCGTACCTGTCTGTCAAGGTACTGCAACAGACCTCTTAAAGCTTCTCTTACTGTATCAAGCTCTATTATAGTGACTTTATCCCAAAATTCATTTGTCTGGACCTTTTCGATAATCTCCTTTTTCTTTTCCACCTGTGGGATTGAGTATTTGGCAGACAGCTTTTCTGCGGTCTGAACCACTATATTCACCGGACTTTGTATGCTTTTGCTTTGCAACAGTCCAAGATCTATACTGTATACCAGATAGTCAAATCTTCGCGCCAGCTCATCTTCCTTTTTAGGCCTGATAAGAGGTGCAATATGCTCCCTGATATCCGAAATCTCTATTGTCTCCAGATTATCCCACGATGATGAAGCCCTGAAAAACTCTACATAACGCAGATGTCTTTTCACCATAAAGCTATCGTCATTTAAGCTAATTACATCTTCCTTTAAATCATCCACAAGGCTTTTTCTGTAATCTGCGTATACCTCATCACTACTGTATACCGGTGCCTGAAGCTCTCTGACAATCTGGGCTTTTGTGTTATATATTTTCTCATTGAGTGATTCTGTTATGCCATTCTCCGCTCCATTTTTGTTCACGCGGAAATATTCAAAATTGTTACAGAAATCAAATATAAGAAATCTTTCTTTGTCCATACCCTCTCCAAGCAGATTAGGGCAAAGCCTGGTTCCCCTTCCAATCATCTGCCAGAACTTGGCATAGCTTTTTACCTTCTTAAAAAATACAAGATTCAAAATCTCCGGAATATCTATTCCTGTGTCGAGCATATCAACAGATACTGCTATCTGTGGCATTTTATCACTTGTGCTAAACTCATCTATCAATGAATCACTGTACTTTATACTATAATCTATCCGCTTTATGAAGTCTCCTCCATATTCCGGAAAAAGCTTATTGAAACGCTCGACTATTGCCTGCGCATGCAAAGAGTTTTTGGCAAAAATTATTGTCTTGCCAAGCTTGTCTCCACCCTCAATTTTTAAGCCCTTTTCCATAAGCTCTCTTAAAACCTTATCAATTGTATCCGCGTTAAAAAGCCATGTATTTACGGCCTCTCCTGATATATCATCACCTACAGTGTCATCATCAGAAAATGTATCCTCATACTCCTCTTTTTCCTCATCTGACAGCTCATCATAGTGAATACCGCTTTCCATTATTTTTGACTTATATTCCAGTGTAGAATAATTGACCAGATAGCCCTCTTCCACCGCTTTTTCAAGCTCATACGCAAATGTCGGAACTCCTCTTTCAAGGTCAAAGACTCCATATGTGTTTTTGTCGATTTCATTCTTTGGAGTGGCAGTCATACCAAGTAACATCGCATCAAAATACTCAAATATTTCCTGATATTTTTTGTAAATGCTGCGGTGTACTTCATCGCAGATTATGAGCTGAAAATGCCCCGGACTAAAGAGCTTCTCACCATATTTGTTTTTCCTCTCATCTATGGCATTCATCATCGTCGGATATGTAGAAAAAATCATCCTGCACGACTCAGGGTCATCTTTATTGTCAAGCAGATTACAGCATGATAAATCAGGAAGCAGATTCGTATAATTGTTTTTGGCCTGCTTCACAAGAGCTTTTCTGTCTGCGAGGAACAGAATATTTTTCACGTAATTGTGGCGCCTTAATACATCAACAATACTAATGCTCACTCTTGTCTTTCCTGAACCTGTGGCCTGCACTATAAGCATCTTACGGTGCTTATTTGTGATAGCATCACAGACTGCGGTTACAGCCTCTTTCTGATACGGTCTGTTGGTAATATCATCGCTTATCCGTATATTTTCAAGCGGAATCCTTGAAGTGCGTCCATCCATCTCAAGCTGCAGCTCTTCCTGTGTGAAAAAGCCTGAAACCTCACGCCTTGGATATCCCATATAATCATTCGTATAGAAAAATTCAAATCCATTTGTTATGAAAATAAGAGGGCGTCTATTGTATTTATTCTGCAAACAGTCAGCATACAGCTTCGCCTGCTGGCTTCCTACCATAGCATCCACAGAAGCCTTTTTAGCCTCCACTACAGCAAGTGGAAGATTATCCTTTCCCCAAAGAACATAATCCACATACCCTGTTCCTGTGCTGTTTGGCATTCCTGTAACCGGCTCCTCCTCCGTGACATTTCTGCCAATAACCCATCCTGCCTCCTTTAAGGCAACATCTATATATCTCTTGCGGGTTTCTGCCTCACTTATCGTATCTACATGGAACTCCCTTGTCTTTACATTCTGACTACGCTTCTTTGTCATCTGCTCGCGGAGCTCTTCATTCTCCTTCAATACGCTCTCGAGCTTTTTATCCTTACTGCTTAAGCCCTCATACAGCTTCATGAGCTCATCAGCCTTTATACGCTTTTCATTACCGCTTGCAAGAATCGACTCATCATATGTCTTCTCATCGTATTCCCTCGAATATGAATAATCAATCCAATCGCAAAACTCAAACAAATCACGAAGCGCTATTATTGCTTCATCCCTGCCTATATTGTTGTTGGTATGAACTGCAACATTTCCCAGATGAATGGTATATTTGAGCATTGGAAACAGCCTTGGCTCAATTATCCTTCTAAACGTTGGCTCATGAATAAGACTCGATACATTATCTCTGTACGGAAGCGAAAGCTCCGCGTCATATGAGAAAACAAACCTCACTGCAAGCTCAAGTGCACGCCTCGACAAAATGGCACAAGTGGCCGGTGAAATGGATAAACTTTTTTCTGCTTCAACTGCCTGTTTTGCAAAATCTGCGTATTCTTCTTTCTTTAAAAGGTAATCAAAATTAGTTTCCATGTAATCACCCCTTTTATCTTTCTACAAGCACTTTGCATCTTTTTCTGCAAAATGTAATTCCATAATACATGATATTCTGTCGATCATCATTTAACAGATATTCCTGATATCTTCTATCCTTTATCTGTTTCAGAGCCTTTTCACAGGATTTTTCCATAGCTTTAAAATCTTTTGTGTATTTAAGCTCTGCAATAATTCCTTCATCCGGATCATCTGTCTCCACAATAATATCTGCAAAGCCCTCTCCTGCCTCAACATTTGACTTTACCAGCCAGTCCTCATTGCCACTCAAAATTCCAATAAGCAGATTATGATAGGAGCTTTCCTTTTCATCATTTCTCGCTTTTGTGTCAAAAACGCTCACCGAATTACTCAGCACCTTGTTTAAATACATTTCCATTATCTGTGTATTTCCATCTTTGAAAGCCTTCCAAAAGTCCTGCAACTGATCGGTATTGGAAAATATTTTATTCCTGAACCACTCCTGTATCTGCAGCTTAAATACTTCTTTAATCTCATTGTTTGGAATTACAAGGCTATATTTTTTGTTCTCACTTATCTTTGTATATGTCAGATAACCTGTTGTAAACAGAACACTCCATAGATTATCAATATTATTGTCTATTTCGTCATAGGTCATATCCAGACGAATTTGCTTGTCTATGGCTTCTCCCGCGATCAAACGCTCAATTTCATTTCTGGTTGTCTTACCAGCCTTATCTATAAACCTCTTAACAAGCTCATTTCCGCTTGTATTAATCCAATACGCTTCCGGTCCAGCCATTGGATCATCTTTTATTCTGTCAACATGATTAATTACATCCCACGGACAATATACATCAACATTTCCGAAATGATAACCATCATACCATTCCTTTGTCTCCGCAAACCTGTTTTCCAAATGATAAAATGCCAGCAAACGCTCTACTTCCGCATCCGTAAATCCAAAGTGTTCATCAAATCTTGTATCAGTAATAGATAAAATCTTGAAATTATTTAATCCTGTAAAAATACTTTCTTTTGAAACGCGAAGACAACCTGTTAAGACAGCAAAATCCAATGCCTCATTTGTCTTTAATGCTTTTCCGAATATGGCACGTATCAAAGAAACCATCTCTTTATAATAGCCATTTTGAAATGCCTTATCCAGTGGAACATCATATTCATCTATTAAAATAACTGTTTTTCTGCAATGATGCTTATATAACAGCTCAGATAAAGTTTGAAGCGAAGCATACAGTGCCTCATCTCTCATTTCATATCTGCCATCCTCTAATCGAATTAAAGAAGCATACGCCGACTTATCGTCAATGTCCAGCCTGTCACTCTGCTTCAAATATGCAAATCTCTTAGCTTCCTTTGCAATTATCTCTATCATCTGATACTTTGCAGCTTGAAAATCGAGTCCTTCCACATTCTTTAAAGATAGAAATATCACAGGATACTTGCCCATATTATCATCACACAGTTTTTTGTTGTGCGATATATAAAGACCATCAAATAATTCAGAAGCTGCTCCAATTTCAAAGAAAGATTTGAGCATACTCATGTTGAGAGTCTTGCCAAAACGACGCGGTCTGGTAAAAAGGTTGACTTTTCCCCGGCTGTCAACCAACTGTTCAATCAGCTTTGTCTTATCGACATAGTAATATCCGTCTGAACGGATTTCCTCAAAGTTCTCTATTCCCACCGGTAGTTTAAGTGATTCAGTCATGCATGCTCATCTCCTTCCCTGATAAAAATAAGTGTGTAAATATAGGTTTATTATAGCATATATTGGGGCGAAGGTCATAGTATCAAATTTTGATTTGTTGACTTGTTCTGCAAACGCATAATATCTATCTTGTACTTCCATCGGTGGCTTAATTATTTGAAAACCAGATACTATTGGAACATTAAGATTGGGCATTGTTTGTCCTACAGCCATATCTTCTATAGTTTTCTTAAATGATGGAAACGATATTATTTTTTGAATATAATCAGCAGTAACTTCCCCTTTAGTTCTGATAAGCATGCTTCCTGTTCCACACAAGAATCCATCTTCAGGAACAACTGCGCATCTACCCATTTCACCTCTTCTACCCATTACAACATCCCCAGTTTTTAACTGATATGCTGATAATTCTTCATATTTTTCATCAGAAATTGTAAGTTTATCATCTGGAGAAACCTTACCGTCAACAATATGCGAAGGATTTAGTAACGGATGTCCACCATCAATATAATCTTCCTTATGTAGTAGCGAACCAAAAGGTCCAATCTTAATATCTGCCAAATCAGAAAGTGCAACCTTATCATATCCATAAGGATTAGAAACTGGATCACCAAACATCTCGACAAATCGGGCTTTCGTTAAGCTGTCTAATTCAACTAACTCTTGTTTTCTGGCTTCTATAACCTTTTTACACCTACCCAAAACATCTATGATTTCCAATTGTTTCTCTATATTATCAAGGTTAAATTCTTCATTTTTATAATCTTTAAAATAAATATGTGGAATGGTTGCTCCAGTATAGTATTTTTCTAAATGCATATAACTCACAGCATAAAACAAATATTCTGGTAATACATTTTTCTTTGGTATTAGATACTGCATAGTTCCTATCACTGAAGATTTTGCTGGATTCAATGTTGTTCTGCCTATTCCTGCTCCATCCTTGACAACAGCTACATATGGTTGCTCCTGATGATAAAAATTTACTTTTCCAGCCAATCCTGACGCACCATAAATCGAATAATTACCACTCATTTTAATTATATCAGACTGTTTTATGTTCGATGAGCCACGCTCACAAACATCCTCAAGTTTTACTCTCATCTACATCACTCCTGCTATAAACACCATTAATCTTTCCAAGACACAAAAATAACCGCCCTGGTCTGGTAAACTGTGGCGGTTATCTTTAATCAATACATATATCAGGCTGACCGTCTATCGGTAGCACTTCTTTTATACTATATTAACATCTAATCGCCTTTTTGTCTAACATGCATTCTATTTATCAAGAATTTTACAAACACGAATTTGCTTTTACACATCCAACAGTTTCTTAAGCTCTGCCAGTTCACCCTGTATCTCACTTTCCAGAGCGTCTATCTTTCCTATTATCACATCGGTTGGCTCATATTGCACAGCCTCATAGACTATTTCCTTGTACTTATTGATTGAAAGGTCATAATCATTTGACACAATCTCATCAACAGGAACAAAGAAGCTCTGATCCGTTCTTTTTCTGTCAGTCTCTGCATCAAGATGATTGAATCTCTCAATAATATCTGGGATATCATTGTCTGCGATTTCCTGGCGTTTGTCATCAAGGCTTAATCCATCAGCTTTCATATCATAAAACCAAACTTTATCCGTACCACCTGAGCCTGTTTTTGTAAAAATAAGGATTGCTGTTGACACTCCTGCGTATGGCTTAAACACTCCACTTGGCATTGATATGACTGCGTCGAGCTTATTGTTTTCTATGATTTCTTTTCTGATTTGTTTATGTGCTTTACTGCTGCCAAACAATACTCCATCAGGAACAATCACTGCCGCTCTGCCACCTTTTTTGAGTATACGCAAAAATAGTGCTAAGAAAAGCAGCTCTGTTTTCTTCGTCTTTGTCACTTTAAGCAAATCTGCTGAAACCGCCTCATAGTCCAGACTTCCCTTAAACGGCGGATTTGCCAGAACTAAGCTGTATTTTTCAACATCCGTATTCTGCTCTGAAAGACTGTCCCTGTACGAAATATTAGGATTTTCCACGCCATGAAGCAGCATATTCATAGCTCCGATTCGAAGCATAGTTCTATCCATATCATTGCCATAAAACATCGTGTTATTGAAATGCTCAAGGCTCTCCTTGTGAAGGAAAAGCTCCGGATGGTTTTCTCTTAGATAACTCTGTGCTTCTATCAGAAAGCCTGCACTTCCCATTGCCGGATCAATTATTGTATCATCCGGTGACGGTTTTACCAGTTCGACCATCATTTTTATGATATGTCGCGGTGTTCTGAACTGTCCATTGGTTCCGGCTGTTGCAACCTTTGAGAGAAGATACTCGTATAAATCACCCTTAGAATCTTCGTCTCCCAGCTCAAGCTTATCTATTCCATCGACTATTTTTGACAGCATTGCCGCGGTAGGAATCTTGAATATGGCATCTCCCATATATCTGGCATATGCCGAATCTCCGTCCTGATGCAGATTCTTTATAAACGGAAATACACCATTTAAGACAAGCTCATACATTTCCTCTGCTGAACCGAGATTTTTAAATTTGCTCCAGCGGTATTTCTGACATTCACCCGGAAACATAGACTCATAGTCTACACCGAGAAAATTTGCCTCGTTTTCTTTTGTTGTCTCAACTTCGTCAAGCTGCTTTATAAAGAGTAAATATGTAAACTGTTCTATAACATCTAATGGATTTGTGATGCCACCTGTCCAGAATGTTTCCCATATTTTATCTATTTTATTTCTTAATTCTCCGGTAATCATTATCTGCTTCTCCTCTATTCTTCCTCTTTAATCACCTTTAGGAAACGCTTGACCTCCGCCCATGCACGCTTGGACTCAGGAAAATTGAGATATCCCATCTGGAACACATGAAACATCCCCTCATACACTGACAGTCGCACCTTAACGCCCTGGATTCTTGCCTTTGCAGCGGCCTCTACCGAGTCAGATAAGAGCATCTCTATCGAGCCTACCTGTATGAGCATTGGTGGAAAGCCTCTGAAATTACCAAACAGCGGCGATATGTATGGATCCATTTTATCGTGGTCACCGGGATAGTCATTCACGTAGATTAGACTGTCCCTTGTGTTCCCAAACAGTGGGTCCTTTTCGTAGTTTGTCTCATATGACTCTCCTCCTGCTGTGAGGTCTGTCCATGGTGACATGGCTACTATTCCTGCCGGAAGCGGCATGTCGTGGTCACGAAGATACATGGTGAGGCACATTGCAAGGCCTCCGCCCGCTGAGTCTCCTGCCAGCACAATCTGCGAGCCAAACCAGCCCTGTGA
>ENA-OOZI01000437-OOZI01000437.1-human-gut-metagenome-genome-assembly--contig:-NODE-437-length-8254-cov-1.209172_pt1 | contig 8254 bp, 9 predicted proteins | sample MGYA00241189_ERZ501401 | MGnify/ENA primary metagenome ERZ501401 (study PRJEB25962, sample SAMEA2042655) | human gut metagenome | biome: human gut; feature: human-associated habitat; material: faeces...
CTCTTTTGCCACGTGGGCAATCTTCATATTGAACCCCGGATAATCCACACACACAACTACATCCGGTTTTTCTTCCATCATAGCATGTCTAAGGAATGTCCGTAACTTAAAAAACAGTGATAAATGACGAATGACTTCTACCACTCCGATAATTCCCAGATTACCAATATCATAAATAATACGCACTCCCGCATTACGCATATTATCTCCGCCCATGCCGAAAATATCAGCATCAGGATATTCTCTTTTAATTTCCGCGGCAACAGCGGCGGCGTGCATATCCCCGGAAGCTTCTCCGGCAGACATCATAATTTTCATAAATGCTCCTGCTCCACGGATAGAATAGCAATTCCTGCACAATCCGCCTCTTTCAGCACGGACGTTTTTTCCACAAATAAGGTGCGATACGCCTCAATGGCAAGTACTTTGCATCCGGTTTCCATCATAGAATGTAAAGTTTCCAATCCGACAGCGGGTACATCAAAACGCAGATCCTGATCCGGTTTTGCCGTCTTCACCACCACGGCTCCCCCGCGGGCCAGCATACCACCGCGTCTAATACAGGCATCTGTCCCTTCAATCGCTTCCACTGCCATAACCGCCTGATCTTTGATGACCACCGTCTGCCCCAGATCCATACCGCCAATGGCCTTAGCCGCCTTAAAGCCGAATGCTACATCAAGCATTTCATTTTCTGTCGGCCGGCGTTTGGTAAATATTTGCGGACCCGGCATTAAAGGCTTTAAATATTTCGTTTGATCCAGCACTGAAATCCCGTCTTTCCCCAATTCTTCCACAAGTTCCAAAGTAATCGTGTCATCCTTGAAATTCTTTTTCCTCAATCGATTCAAAACCTTCAGCGCACGCAAATCAGGAATCACATGATCCTTATACAGCCATTCTTTTGTTACTTTCCCAAGCATTGTGACTTCCTGCACGCCTTCCGACAAAAGCGTTTTAATGACCTTATTCAATTTAAAGACGCTGATTTCATAATAAGCATCAGCTTTTTCTTTTAGTTCCTTTTCGACTCCTGGAATCACAGCAATGCATACAACCTTATATCCCTGTATATGTGCGGCCTCTATAAATTCCACCGGAAGTATGCCGATTCCGGCAAGCAGTCCTACGGTCTCCATCGTTCCCCCTATCATTCTACCCTTTGAGTATTTTACCATATATTTCGTATTTTACGGAAATTATCGATTCTATATCAAAATACTTTTTTATGCTAAAAACGTATGCTAAACAGCCTTATACAAATCATTTTTATATGCTTCTTGAAAGAAATATAAACGCAAGGTATACTTAAATTATTATAATTTAAAGGGGGAATTACTTTGCTAAACAAAATCAAAAAAGTTTTGTCCAGTGTCGCATTGATCAAACAAATCGCTGTCGGCTTGGTCATCGGTATCCTGATTGCCGTCTTTACACCGACGGTAATCCCTGTCGTTAAAATTTTTGGCGATCTCTTCGTCAAAGCACTGAAAGGCGTTGCTCCCGTCCTCGTATTTTTCCTTGTCATGAACGCGATGGCACAAAAAAAAGAAGGGACGAACGCAAATATGAAACCGATCATCATCCTGTATGTCATCGGAACCTTCTGTGCCTCTCTCGTCGGCGTGGCATTGTCATTCCTTTTCCCGACCGTACTTCATCTCCAGGTGGCAGCCGATGCCAAACTGGCTCCGCCTTCCGGCATCATCGAAGTATTGCACAATGTAATTCTTTCCGTTGTAGATAATCCGGTCAATGCGCTTCTTACTGCAAATTACATCGGTATCTTGGCCTGGGCGATCATTGCCGGTCTTGCACTCAAAAGTTACGCAAACGGCACAACAAAATCTGTGCTTGATGATATAGCCCGTTCTATCACTCAGGTCGTCACCTGGGTCATCCACTTCGCTCCGCTTGGCATCATGGGGCTTGTTGCTGACTCTGTCGGTACTGCCGGTGTAGATGCCCTGTTGGGATATGCAAAACTTTTGGCTGTCCTGATCGGCGCCTACATTCTTGTTGCTTTTGTTATGAATCCGATTATCGTATTCCTCAATGTTCACCATAACCCTTATCCTCTTGTCTGGACAACAATCCGTGAAAGCGGTGTATATGCATTCTTTACAAGAAGTTCCGCAGCAAACATCCCGGTCAATCTGACCTTGTGCAAGCGGCTGGGCCTTAACCCCGATACTTTCACAATTTCTATTCCGCTCGGTGCAACTATCAATATGGCGGGCGCTTCCATTACCATTTCTGTACTGGCTTTAGCTGCTGCCAACACATTGGGAATTGTTGTCGATCTTCCGACAGCGCTTCTTCTGTGCCTGATTTCCACAGTTGGCGCCTGCGGCGCTTCCGGTGTAGCCGGCGGTTCCCTCCTTCTGATTCCTGTGGCCTGTGCCTCTTTCGGTATCAGCAATGACATTGCCATGCAGGTTGTTGGTGTAGGCTTCATCATTAGTGTTCTTGAAGATGCCTGTGAAACGGCACTGAACAGTTCCAGTGATGTCCTCTTTACTGCTGTTGCTGAATTTTCTGAACGCCGCAAGAATGGAACTTTTGATCCTAAAGATATGGTTCCCCACAACTGAATCTGATACAAAAAAGACTGTGAAAATGCGAAATACTTTTCACAGTCTTTTTTCGTGTGCCTTATGGCGGATATTCTGGCATTTAATCTGATCTATACTTCTATCAAAAAAGCGCCGGCTGTTTTCATTTTTACATCTCCATAGCAGAGAATAAATTTATCTATATACCCCGCCAACTCCTTAAAAACTGATGCCTTAATAGAGCCTCCCCACTCTGATCCCCAATCATAATCAGAAAAAGATTGCATAAGCTTCATCCCTGCCGGTGACAAATGTAATTCACGTTCTGTTTCATGACTTCCCGCATCAATGCCGGCTGCCCGAAGGAGCTGCACGGATACAATCAGCGCTGCCACCTTTTTATTTTTACATGCGGCAACAGTCATCGCACGTCCCAAAAGCCGGTATACCTTTTCATTTCTTTCCTCTTTTGGAAAGAATATACTGACCAACTCAATCACATAGTACCAGCACTGCATTTCTTCATAGGATAAATTCATCATATCCAAAAGCATCCGGCTCTCATACTGGGACATGAAAAAATTCTCGCCATCCTTCCACGCAGTGAACCGAAGAAACGCAAAAGAAACCATACCGCCGCTTCCACATCGTTCAAGCACCGTACATAGATCCGTACTAATCCGGCAGATAAAGTAAATACATCCGCAATTTTCCCGCCATCCTTCCCCGCATGAGCATGAAGAAGGATCCCCTCATCATTTTCAAGCGATTTATTCATGACTGTCTGGTTCCGTTTCTTCTTTACGATCCATTTCCGCCTTCACACGCATAATACGGAATCCGTACATTTTAAGTACGGTAAACTTCCATCCGCCAAAAGAAATATGATCACCGACTTGGGGTATCCGTTCCAATTTCGAAAAAATCAGCCCGCCAATTGTATTATTTCTTTCTTCATCATCAAACTCCATTTGGAGCCTTTCAGAAACATCTTCCAGGATGACGGTACCGTCAAACTCATAAACATGGTCATTCACACGCAAAATTTCAGCAGGCGCGTTGCTCTCATTCTGCGGAATTTCTCCAGCCAGCTCTTCCATCAGATCCTCCAGCGTCACAAGGCCTGACGTCCCTCCATACTCATCCACGACGACCGCCAGGTATGTTCTCTTATTCTTCATCATTTGAAGGAGGGCCGGCGCGGGCATAACTTCAGGTACAGTCAGTATTTCCCTCATGATTCTTTTTATATTGTACTCACCCCTCAAAAGGCTTTCTAAAAAATCTTTTACATGAATAAACCCAAGAATATGATCCTTGTCCTCCATGCACACGGGATAACAGGTATGATGCGTTTTTGAAATATTCCGGCGCATTATGTCCATATCATCATTAAAATCCAAAACGACCATATCATTCCGGGGTATCATGACATCCCTTACGTCTAAATCAAAAAAATCAAAAGAGTTTTTAATCAATGTATTTTCAAGAGTATTCAAACGCCCGCCGCGATGGCTTTCTTCTACAATACAACGGATTTCATCTTCGGTATAAGTGAAATTGACTTCGTCTCTGCATGGGATTCCTTTCGTATCCAATATCTTTTTTACCGCGAACAAGCCGATGAAAATGAAAGGCTTCCATAGCCTGCCGGACAAATTGATGAACCATGTATAAGAGGATAACATGGACAGCGGCCTGACCAGTGATATGGATCCCGGCACAAGAATGGTAAAAATCCAATAGAGCATCAGTGCAATAACAATGTAGGCAGAAACACCGGCATATACCAGCACCGCGGGAAAAAAATTTGTTTCTTCCCAAAACAAAACTGTGTGACGGACACTCTGATATAAAGAAAGGGCAAAAATGCTGCTGCAGAAAAGATAACCGATCTGTGTCCCCGCAAGTACCACAGAAGTCTTTTGATAATAAGGAGCCACTTTTTCCACTTTCTCCGCATCCAGTTCATCATTGTCTTCAATGTATTTCTTTCTCATTCGCGCAAAAGAAAAATTAACAGCAGTACATACATAATTGACGGCTGCCGCAAAAAGCGCAACGAAAATCCATACAATCACCCATTCTACGTGGATATTGATAAGTCATTCCTCCTTTTTTTAACATTACTTATGCTCTTTATACCCTAATTCCCGAAGAATATAATCTTTATTCTTCCAATCTCTGCTGACTTTCACCCATAAATCAAGAAATACAGGAGCGCCGATCAGATTTTGTATTTCCTCTCGTGCTTCCTGCCCGGCCTCTTTAAGCAAAATGCCTTTTTTCCCGATAATGATACGCTTCTGAGAATCCCGTTCCACATAAATCGTACAGCGGATATATACTTTTCCATTTTCCCGTTCATTAAATTCTTCCGTAAATACGCCAATCGCATGAGGAACCTCTTCTCTTGTACGCAGCAGTAACTTCTCTCTTACGATTTCCTGCACGATATTTCGTTCCGGCTGATCTGTCACCATATCATCAGGGAAATACTTAGGGCCTTCAGGCAGGTATCTTTCCAGAACCGTCGTAAATTCTTTCAAATTCTCTCCGCTTCGGGCGGAAAGCGGAATGATTTCCGAAAACGGGTGTATTCTGCTGTACTGTCCTATTTTCTTTAACAGCATATCTTTTTTTATCAAATCAATCTTACTCAGAACCAGCACGACGGGTACTTTTTTATCCTTGAGCAGACTCAAAATATACCGATCGCCCGCCCCGAGGGGATCATCACAGGCACAAATAAAGACAATGACATCTACTTCATCCAAAGCGTCTACCGTACTCTGACGAATAACCTGCCCCAATTTACTCTGCGGCTTATGCATTCCCGGTGTGTCAAGAAAGACAACTTGGGAATTTTTACCATTCCATACACCGGTAATCTTATTCCGCGTCGTCTGCGCATGAGCAGACACGATGGAAACTTTCTCCCCCAAAACCGCATTCATCAAGGTAGACTTCCCTACATTCGGCCGTCCTACAAGGGCAACAAATCCAGAATGGAATTTTTCTTCAACCATTTCGTTCTCCTGTCCTTAAACAGCCTTCTTCAAAAGCATGGGGAAGCAATTTGCTTCCATCAAAAATTTTATAGTGGTCTTTATCTTTTGCCACAATGACCACGGGGATATGAAATTCCGCTATGACCTGGCGGCAGATTCCGCAGGGCATCGTAAAACCCTTATCACTCCCCGCCACAGCGATTCCCTGAAAACTTGTATACCCTGCTGTTACCGCACTGCCGATGGCATTCCTTTCCGCACACATACCCGCGGGATAAGAAACATTCTCTACATTACAGCCGGTAAATATATTTCCATCTTCACCAAGAACCGCCGCCCCTACGGGGTATCCCGAATAGGGAACATACGCATTCTTTCTTGCTGCAAGCGCTGCAGAAACCAAAGCGGCCGCTTCATTCCCCATCATTTTCAAGTTTTCCTTCCGTTACAATACGTTCCATACCGCAGGCACCAAGTATTTCTTCTTCCTTTTCCCGCATTTTCCTCTTCTCCTCCGGATCATAATGATCATAACCAAGAATATGGAGAAATCCGTGTACAGATAAATAGGCCATTTCCCGTTCTTTACTGTGCCCGAACTCTTCTGCCTGCTCAACCGCGCGGTACAAATTAATAATGATGTCGCCCAACACTTTTTCTTCCTCCATACCGTCCTCTTTTAAGGCAAAGGAAAGGACATCCGTCGGCGCGTCAACTCCGCGGTATGTTTTATTCAGTTCATGAATGGTATCAGCGTCACAGATAAGGAGACTTAATTCCGCGTCTTCCGCCACGTTCTGCAATTCCGCCCCTTTCGAAAGAACTCTCAGAATGAGCGTTTCCAACTCTTCACTGTAAAATTGCTCCTCACTGTAATTAATCGTGATTTCCATTATCTTCCACCCCCTGTCTTTTCTTTTTTGTATCTTCTTCATAAGCGTGGATAATGGCCGCCACTAAATCATGACGAACCACATCATCTTCCGTAAATGTCACGGATTCAATATCAAAAACATTTGCCAAAACACGCTGCGCATCAATAAGTCCGCTTTTCACATGAGGCGGAAGATCAATTTGGGTAACATCACCATTAATAACCATTTTTGAGCGATCCCCCAGGCGGGTCAGAAACATTTTAAGTTGTTCCACTGTCGTATTTTGCGCTTCATCCAAAATGACAAAAGATTTTTCAAGCGTCCTGCCCCTCATATACGCAAGCGGAGCCACTTCAATCTGGCCTTTCTGCTGCAGCCGGATGAACTCTTCCGGCCCGAACATATCCAAAAGACCGTCAAACAAAGGGCGCAGATAAGGATTTACCTTTTCCTGCATATCCCCCGGGAGAAACCCCAGTTTTTCACCTGCTTCCACTGCCGGCCGCACTAAAATAATCCGCCGGACATCATGATTTTTCAGAAAGAAAGCTCCCAATGCGACCGCCAAGTATGTTTTTCCTGTTCCCGCGGGACCAACGCCAAAGGTAATGGAATTCCGACGGATTGCATCTACATACATTTTCTGCCCTAACGTTCTCGGACGGACAGCTTCTCCATTCCGTGTAAGATTAATAATATCCTCTTTCATCTCATGAAGCAGTTCCATCTTCCCCTCATCAAAAAGCTTCATGATGAGGAGCATCTGTCTTTCAGAAACACGGATGCCTCTTTTGGCGTCAGATAAAATCTCTTCAATCACTGACAGGCTTTTGTATACTTTCTCTTCCGATCCTTTTACACGGATCAGATTCCCGCGGCATAAGATATCCGTGCCATAATGTTCTCCGCCAGTGCAAGCAGACGGCCGCCCTGCGCAAACACACGAGCGGCGTCCTGCATTCCCTGTACCAGTATTTCTTTTTCTACTTTCGTTTTTATAGTGCTTCACCCCATCTTATATAAACCAAAGAAAAATTCTTATTCATGCAGAAATCTTCGAACAGCTGCCCCGTGAAGATAATTACAGGCCGATCCCTGTTGAATATGTCTGTTTCTCATCAGCTTCTCTATATATTCTTTTACTTCCCACCACGGACGTCCGCCATTTACGGAAAGCGTATTTGCCGAAGCACGCCCCACAATTCGCTGCACCACGATATCAGGGCGGAGCATGGATAAAATCAGAACAACTCTTTCCGCATATTCTTCAGGGGGTAAAAGTTTTATATCCCCTTTTTCATACATCTTCGCCAATTTCGTTCCTTTAATAATGTAGAGAGAATGTATTTTTATTTCCGTGACGGGAAGAACCGAAACCAGTTTTGCCGCTTCTTCCACATCGATACGGTCGTCCCACGGCAAATCAGCAATGATGTGCGCGCATAAATCAAAATGATACCTGCCAATTTGAAGAGCCGCATCAATAAACTCTGCCACCGTATGGCATCGTCCTATTTTAAGAAGTGTGTGAGGATTTACGCTTTGCAGCCCAAGCTCTACCGTGATATTCGTCCCGTATTTCCCCTGGGCCTCTCTGAGTGCCTCCAGGTACGACTCATGGATACAATCGGGTCTTGTGGAAACCGCAAGTCCTACGATATCAGGATGCCCACAGGCTTCCCCCACACAGTATCTGAATCGGGAAAGCGGCATATAGGTATTTGTGAAATTCAAAAAATAAGCAATGAATTTTTTTGCCTTATATTTCGGTCCCACATGGGAAATACTCCGATCAATCTGGCGGGTGATTTCC